>Ga0307947_1002803_pt1 | contig 14026 bp, 18 predicted proteins | sample OrgLakmetagen232_FD_201840 | JGI IMG/M metagenome (GOLD analysis project Ga0307947, IMG submission 201840) | Saline water microbial communities from Organic Lake, Antarctica - #232 | ecosystem: Environmental > Aquatic > Non-marine Saline and Alkaline > Saline | place: Antarctica: Organic Lake...
TGTGCAAGCTGCGCATGAGATACAGAGACCTTTTTGAAAGAATGTTTAAGACTCTGCGTGTGTTTGCTCCTTCAAGCTCTGAATTTATTCCTTTCTTAACTTGTCATCACAGTATCACTGATTTTGAAATCAATGCATTCTTGAATCAAGACTCATACAGACTCCTCAAGTTTGTGTCAGATTTAGTTTCAATTTTCGTCACCGGTTGATTTTGTTTCACCAGCCAATTGCCATAAGCCAGAGTCTCGGGCTGTAGGCCATCCTTGTAACCCCTTGACACAACATCCCACCTGGAGCACATAGATGAGAGGAGCATTTCGAACAATAGACTTTTTCTATTTCTTTCTGAGCCTATGGATTTAATTGTGGCTGGCCGAGACCAGTCAGCAGCCGATCAGCCAAACAACCTGGCTGAAGGTCAACCCCCATTGTAACCATTGTAACCATTGAGCAGCCATGCCAGACTGGAGGCCTTTGGAATCCAACCCAAATTAAACTACATCAGTCATGGAAAAGGAGCCACTTTAATACCGTGACGGGATACTGTAAAACTGTTCAATTATAAAAAAGAAGAAAAAGGATGAGGATCAGGAGCGAGGGTGCAGACAGGCTTGGCCTGGAACCGGCTCCTGACGAGAGTTGGTAGTGGTACTGGAAAAGGCACGTCTGGTATGGACAAGTTTTTCAGCGTATTTTTAAGAGCCTGCAGACTCACATGAGCAACTTCTTATCAAATCATTGATGATGGCTGATTCTATGATCTAAGTCCAGCATTAATCATCTGCTCATGCTCCTTGCGTCGCGCGTTTGAGGCGGCGGCCTTGCTTCCCTTGAAGTTAGAGCTCGACCTGACAGTAGAGGTGTGCTTGCGTGCTGCAAGTAGGCAATATTTGATGCAGCTGGGCATTACCAGTCTTTCTGCAAAAGATATTAAAGTGGTTGAAGCAACCTACTCTGTTACAATTGGCTTGGGCAATGGTTGCAACCGTCTGTGTGCTTATTACAGTAGCAAACAACGCCCTGCCCATATTCTCTTCAGCACACACGCACACACGGACACACGCACACACATTCAATCACAAACTTCAGAAATGCATCGCACCTGCATGGTAGGCAGCACTATTAGGATCTGCTGCTGACAGCGCAGTGAGCTGCATGCGTTCAAACGCCTCTCCTGCATCTAGCTCATCCTCGTCTGCTCTGTTGAGGGTGCTGCTTAGCTTGGAAATGGATCCTGCCTATAGTGACAAGAAAGCAATTCAAGGTCATACCAAATTGCAGGAAATCACAAGCGTTTTGTTGCAGAGTAAGAACAAGGTGTGGAAATAGAAAGAGCAAACGCGTTGGCTTGCCAATGGTGTGTAACACCTCCAATATATACCTCAACAAAAGGGGCTATGGGAGCGAGGTGGATGCTGCTGCATTTTTGTTTTAGGCTAGTCTGATGTCGAAAAACAGCTCAGGGGCAGACACAAAGGGTTGGATGGCAGCTGTATACATGCAGTGCAGTACGGTGTCTAAACACGTTATCATATTAGCAAGGATATATCCAAGTATATGGCCATTGAAATCAGTGTAGTTGACTACTGTTATTGAATCTGGCCACCTACAGATGAGCACTTCAATGAAAGAGCCTGTCATTGTTACAGCTCACTCACCGAGGTTGTGAGCCATTTTTCAAACTCGACGATTAACTCCTTTTTGGCTTCTGCCAGACTTAGTGCCAGGGCATCCATAGCACTGCGCTGCTCCTTGAAAGTATCAAACACGGTTCGGTACTGCATCTTGCCAGACTTAAGATCCTGTGATTTGAGATGTATTTGGAATGCTAATATTGCCTGCAGAGTCCTAATATGCTTAAAACTAACAGCACATGACAAACTACAACAGGTCGAAAAGATGGGCTAGCGTTTGCAAATGCATGGCTGTAGCAATAACAATGCTGCTCAAAGAGGTGCGAGTTTGCATGCAATGCAATGTAGTAGCATGATTGCTTGCAGCTCATTGTCAGAGTGACTAGCTTGGCTTCTGGAACACACTTAGTACCTGACGTTAGTACGAAATATCTGTGACAATAACAGCACACCTGCAGTTGGCTACTGAGCTCAAACATTGGGCAGAGGTGCTGAACTGCTGTCACTAGAAGGTACTGCTGCTGATACCAAAACACGCATGGTATTAGAACCAGCCATCCTGTATTCAACATAAACTAGAACGTACCTGCTATGGAGAAAGGCCTTTATATGACTTTCCTCGTTTCAAAAAATGGCAAAAAAATGAGCACTCATGCGCAGCACACCTGCAGTAGGTTGTTATGCTCAGCATCGGGCAACGGCCCTGACATGCTGTCTCTGTTTGACACCTGAGGAGGCAACTCAGCCTTCTTAAACCCCAGTGCAGCGTTCAACTCGTCAATCCTGAGCTTTGCAGAATTCACAGCAGCACCAAGCTCCTGTGGGTATTATGAAAAGAAGCATGTGTCAGACCATGTTTGGCATACCAGAAAGGCTGGTCGATCTGGGAACCGATGACAGGTGGCACACACGAAGACAGGTGGCACACAGTGCTAGGGCTGTAACATCTGCCGCCCTTCCAATGTTGAGCGAATTGCATAGGCGCCTATTCCCTTCTACAACCAATCTACACCTAATTAGTTGTTTGGGGTGGATTGGTTGGTGAGTTCTCAGCTCTGTTGCAACAGACTCCCTTAAAACACCACAACCCCACCTCCCCTGCTCACCCTTATAGACACCACCATCTCTTTATGCTGCTGTGATCTCTCCTTCACCGCCGCTGCTAAGGTACGCCCAGGTTGGGTGTCGTGCTTGAAGTGGGCAAAGGCAGCGTTCCGATCAGGCCTTGCCTCAGACCCAGTCTGCATGGGTTGGGATGCACACGGTCATTGTGTATACAGGTGCATACATGTGTGCATTTTGTGTGTGTGTGTGTGGGGGGGGGGGGGGAAGGGGGAGGGTGTGTGTGTGTGTGAAAGGGGAAGAGACAATTTGTCAATAAAGCCAAAGAGCTGACCAATGACATGAATATCATTGGTCAATGGTGCAGCAAAGATGGCAACAAAGGACAAGAAAGCCGTGGGGAAGATAGTGCTGCTAGAGCAGCACACAGAGAAAAAGCTTAAATCAATTTGCACTTACAGCATTAAGTAATAGCCAATACACGTTAGCACAAATGAAAGCACAATGACATTGTAACACGCAATCAGCCTAATAAGATGAGTGATGGCAGATCTAAAGTTAGAAGGTGGCCAAACAAACTATCCTTTCTTGTAAATTGCAGCAACCTTTGCACAAACACAACACATCCAACAAACACACCCATTTTCGACAAGGTAAACCCATTCAGACATAGTTACCACTCACAAGGTCATCAAACACCCCTGGGCTTGTATCTCGATGAGGAGAGCCTGTATCATCCCTGCACATAGGTAAAACAAGAACAGGCCTTTGAGTCAAAAGCAGAGTTTTAATTGATGCCGCTCAGGCATGAGGATGATTCCGTGTTATTATGGTATTGCCGTGGAACTGATTTAAGCTTGCCGGTGTGAGGATTGAGCAGAGCTTGCACACACATCTCGGCCTCAACAGGCCATCCACAACAGGCCATCCACAACAGGGCCTTCCGCAACAGGCCATCCTCAACAGGCCATATGCAACAGGCCATCCGCAATTTTTTGGGGCTTTGAAGGCCAAATGTGCAGAGGGCCACCCATGGAGACCTCAACACAATGATTTAGAGAAACAGGAAAAAGAACCAAGCAGGCAGGGAAAGCCGCTCCCCATTACGACAAGGAGCTACTCTGGAATTAAGAGTCACGTCCTGCTACTGGCCATCATCTACCGGCTGCAGATATATTTGGCAAGCATCCACAATAGGGGTAGACAAGTAGGACGTTGCATCTAAGTTGGAACCTGGCAGGTGGACTTACTGCTGCAAGTGTCCCCCTGATATGGAGTAAGGGGCTTTGGAAGCCAAGCTAGCAGGTCCTCGTGTAGGACTGCAGATTCCCCCCACCACGGACATGGAAGATGGTCGGGCATCATACGGAGCAGTGCCAACCTGAGCGAGTGTGTTTAGAGTAGCCATGCTCAAACAGTTGTACTAGAAAAAGACGTCTGACCCACTGCTTTCTGTGCACCTATTGATTAGAAAGCAGTGCTGGTATGCACTACCCTCTGGCTTTTGTCTCCTTCTTATAACAAACAAATTTTTCTTATAACAAACAAACAAAAATCCATTCTTGAGTACCTAAGGAATACCTGTGTCAAAGGTATCAGCCTGCAAAGCTTCTTCTGCAAGCTTTTGAAATCAAAATTTTTTAACAACTCTGTTTGAAGTCGAGAAACTACCATGTTGACCAACTGTGTTACCCTAGCCTCTGCCCTTGAATTATTAAAGGTAAGAAAACCTGCTCCTCATCCTACCACACACGCCCCTGCTCCAGAAATGCAGCTGCCTATGTCACACGCTTTGTCACCCAATTCCAATTCCAAATCCATGCAATTTACCAGAAAACTGCAGCGCCTATTGTCACACCTCCTTACTTGACGTGTTTGCCACACTGCCTCCTTACTCTCGCGATTTTTAAGGCCAGCATTTTTCCACGCCGCGTTACGGTCACTTTTATATTCGATTTGTTTTGAGGCTTACCTCGTTCTCGTAGGTTGAGCAGCCATCCCAGATTGAATGCCTTTGTAACCCAACCAAACCACACTAAACTTGCCACACTGCATCATGCCAATTGCAGGCGAGAGCTTCCTTCCCCTTGCTCACCTGGAAGCCCTTCTCTCCCTCGGCAACTTCGCCTACATAATTGTTATGTCCGGGCGTTCCAGGCAGGGAGCCAGGCTGCAGGACGCGTAAGCAAGATGCGTGCTGATGAAGTGTAGCTGTAATGTTACCTTGGTTATGCACTACGTTTACCGTAAGTATGCATGTGTGCTCGTGTTTGCATGCAAACGGGTGAAGTATATCTGTTGCATCAAGAGTTTGTGTGAGTCAGGGATGGATACATCATAAGGAAAAAAATGTTCCACCACATTGCTAGGAATAATTCATCACTGTATGCATTTGGCAACACTGATGCTCACAGGGGCCAAAGATGATCATGGTATCCAGCAGAAGCTTACTGCATTTGGTGGATTGCAAGATACTGGCACAGGGAGAATCTTGAGCCACGCAGTGTATCATCTACAATACATTCATCTGCTGAAAGATGCAACAGGAAACATGAGCATTTCAAACCTTGCACGCGCAGGGTTTCACAACCCACCCTTACCTGATTGTAGAGACATACAAAGAACATGTCTGCATTAAAATACAAGTAAGATATACTGCTGCAATACTATTATGTCTGATGTGACCCAGCCCAGCCTTTTCCACTTGCATCCTTCTCCTGTCAAAGCCTCACCACTAATGCTTACATACCATTATTCTGCACCCCAGCCTAAGCTGGCTTAATCTGCAGCTGACCTATTGCAAGAAATTAGCACACTTGCCCCTTAAACTTAGAGCTCACCACTCCAACTTGCAAGCCATTCTTCTGCATCCCAGCCTCAGCTGAGTTCATCTGTTGCTGCAAGTCGGCCCCAGCCGCACTGTAAGCTGCACGCATTTGCTTGTAGCACTCTTTGATGCGCTTTATGCTCTCGGTGGGGAGCTGCTCCACCTCTGCTTTACCCTGTGTACAAAAACAAAAGAGGGGGAGCGCTGGTTTGCGGTGGGGAGATGCTCTGCCTCTGCTTTACCATGTGTACACGGGGTGAAGAGGGGGAGCGCTTGGTTTGCGCATTGTACAGAGCGCTTATTCATCTCAGCTGTTGAGCAGAGGTTGCTGTGTACCACTGTCACAAAAATGCTTGGCTGTGAGGGTTAACTGGTGTTTGGTGTCCGAGTACACGTATCAGCTCAAACCAGACGTACTTGTGCTCAGAATGGCTGCCTGAAAACTCTGGTTTGGCCATACCAGCCATACCAGCGGGCTTCAGAAACATTTCCAAGCCGATTTGAGCAGAGTTAGAATCAACGAATCAACTGAACAGCAGTGACGCTTACATATACTACTCTGCGCCAAGGTGAAAGCCAACTTGCCTGTAAAAAGTTTTTGGCAAGCTGGTTCATCTCCCTGATCTCAATGTCTGACAAGTCATCATAGTTCACCCGCGCTTTGCCGCTGCAAGTGTGGCAAGTGCATTCCACTCCTTTTGCCAATAAAAAACGAGTTCAATGTGTTTTAGTGAATGTTTATGAATGTACAAGCTTGTCTACCTCATGCGCGTGTTACGTAGAAGCAATGCAGAAATGTGATGGGATACAGTGCCAAAATGAGTTGCAGATATGGACTGGCCAGAAGCATTTACGGTTCACTTATCCACCCAAACATAACCCTTGCAACCCTTTCTGGTAGTTTCAATTGCTTTGTATGTTATAATTCCATGTCCTGGATTCATGCCACACCAACAAACCTGAGCGCATCCCTCATGGCAAGCTCCTGCTTCAACTCCTTGATCTGTCGCTCGTAGCGCCGTAAAAGCAGGAGGGGGTCGCTACTTTCGGCCAAAGATAACTCTACACAATGTTTGTCAAGGGAAGGGGGACGGTTGCTGTTGTAAAGGTGGAGACAGAAGCAGAAAATAATCAAACTCCATACATTGAAGTTAAGGTGGAGGCAGAAGGCCCTGTGTACTATATGACTTGCAAGGTGAGGGATGATACTTGGAAGGTGAGGAATGATACTAGATGTATAGATATTGCAAATGGGGTTCACACAAGAGAGGCCCTGTGTGCGCTATGAAGTGCAAACCTGTGTACCATATGACTTGCAAGGTGAGGGGTGATACTGGGTGTATAAATACTGCAAATGGGGCAGACATAAAAGAGGTCCTGTGTGCGCTGTAAATTAAAGCTGTGCAAGGACTTTTTGGTGATTGGGTGCGTATTTTTGAGGTCACAACTACAGGCAGGCCTGGATTTGCGAATAAAAATAGGTGACCATAAGATGGTCAGGCGTGTGCAACAGGGTGTAGAAATCAAGTGTGCCATTGGCCACTGTACAGCAGCTGTACCACTAATTGACCTTCACCTCTTGTGAGCGTCCTCAGCCTGTGTGATCGATCCCACCTGTTATGGTGTCTTCTCTGGATGATCAACCCCACCTGTTCAAACTGATTGATCCCCACCTGTTGTGAGCGTCCTCACTCTGGAGGCAAAACGGAGTGTGCTGATGGTTTCCTCCAAGTGCTGTGGCTCACCCCAAATGTTAGCCACCATCACAGTCTGCGCATGAGCACATCACATTGCGTTACTTGGTGGAACTTGAGCATGTATTGTCACTCAAATGCTGTACAGAGCTTGTAACTAGGTGCGCCCGCTTAAGTGCCTGGTGCCAGGACATATATGTGTGGGATGTCAAGCTTAAGAGAACAGGAAAAGTGGCAAAACAAACAACACAGGACCTCCTGATTCACTCCAAGCTAGTATTTTGCTGCTGGAAAGAGAACCGGTCAGACCTAAATACGTAACATTACGGTATATGTAACGGAGGTATCAGCAAGACATTTTCAGTACAGTCAAACATCATACATAATGCACTACACTTTGGTCAACCCTCCAAAAAGACCAACAGCGTGCACCCATGAACCCATTTTGCTGCTCCAAGCCCCCATCACTGACACAGCTCATGTCACACAGGTGGATGAGTATGGGCGTGCGTGTGGGTGTTTTGGTGAGAAACGAAAGGCATTAGTGAAAATAAAGGGGGGCTTGCTTTGATGAGAGAGGAAAGAGAGGGCGGGTGTCACTTATAACTTTGGATTCATAAGAGCAATCAACACTGCAAGTGTACCTTGCAGTTTCCACCCAAAGCATCTCTCAGTACTGATGTGAGCCGGGACTGTCGGAAAGGGATGTGCGCCTCTTTTCTAGCCAGGGCAGTCACTGTCTGCTCCAAGAAAGACAGGGACTTATTGATGCACTGGGCCTCGCGGAGAGTCTGCAAAAATTGATGCAAAATTGATGCACTGGGCCTCGCGGAGAGTGCAAAAAAGTCAATTGCCAGCAAGATAGGGTCAACCAGAACCATTAAGTTACATTGTGTGACACAACAGTTGAGAATAGATTGCAACGGTGCATTATATGTATACAGCTTTTGGCAAAGGAGAGACGTCAAAATGTACAGCCATACAAGGTGTGTATGTGCACGGTTTCAGCCAATTCTGCAACATTACTCAAGTGCCAGAAAAGCCATGGAGCGAAACACATTTATTGCCCACAAGCATTCACATATTCACATTCACAAGCATTCACGTTCACGTTCACAAGCATTCACATTCACAAGCATTCACACTCACATTCACATTCACAACCATTTACATTTACAGATTACAACATTCACAAGCATTCACAAGATTCACATTCACATTCCCGCAAGCATTTACATTTACAAGCATTCACAAGCATTCACAGGTTACAAAGCGTGATGGCGTGCTGGGCCTCACACGTAGGGTGTTAGCCACAATTCAGGGTGTGATTAAAGCCAGGAAAGGTCAATTCAATCATTCATGCATGCAACACGGGCAAGAAAACACAGTCTGATGTTCCATGTGGCTGGCCACGGTGAGAAGGGCTCAGCGTAATGTACGTGGAAATAATTGGAGGCTTGTAGGCACAATAAGTTGTACTATGTGTGCATGGTATCATGTTGTACTTTAATGTTTGCTATGGTAGTTTTTATGACGCGAAAATACATGTCTGTGGTTGCTGTGCCTGAATTCAACACACCACCATGTATAAATAGAAAGTCAGCTAAGACTCTGTTGGAACCAGCTGGAATCCAGATATTGAATGCCGCTTGCAGAGCAGAACATCTTGCTGCCAGGTGCACACTTTTCCGCATTCAATTTGGTCAGTCCAGAGCCTTACAAAGGGATACGTATGCACTGATTCACCAGGCTCTTAGTCTTAGTGTACTTATGCCTTAGACTATTCCAGCTAATGGCATTACGCAGGCATAATTAAACAAGCTTTTGGTAATTAACAGTGTGCATATCTGATCATATAAATCAGGCTCCCCCCCTGTCGAGCCACACACCTGCCCAGTCGCGTTTGTTTTCTTAGTGCGCTCACTGCCTGCCAGGTCCACCAAGTTCAGCTTTGCAAGCACAGCTCGCTCCGCGGCTGCATCACTGTTCCTGATCTCCAAGTGCACAGTAAATATGCAGTGGCTGCGGCTGCTGTTGCTGTTCAGCACATGGCGAGAGGTGCTGCGTCCCTGCAAGCCAGGGGACGTAAGAGCTTCAATAGGTTGCTCCATTGTAAATAATTAAAGAGTCTGGTATCTCAGACCAATACGTCTACAACTGCATTTTACGTCAGAGGTGGGTTAAAAGGAGAACATAAATTGGGCTTACACTGTACATGTCGTATTATACAACTCGTATATATATATGTGTGAGTCGCAAAAGGACAGCTCGTCTGTCGAACCGAAAACCGAACTCACTGTCCAAGATCCAGCAAATATCAACATGGATTGTTCATGAATACCTGACATTATATTACTCTTAGTTCAACCCTTTCCCTGAGGTGGAGGGGGAAAAACTGATGGATTCTCAAGTATAAGGTAAAATTTTATTAGTCACTTCAAATTGCTGACTCAAATAAGCTTTGTGAGTGCAGGATTGCAGACATGGGCTCGTACCTGCTCTCCCATAAAGTATTGGGCCAAAGCTTCTCCTTCATCCTTGACCTCGACTGTCGTCAGACCCCTGACCTGCAATTTGGGAAAGACAGTGCACACGTGTATCCTGTGCAACCTGTTGTGTGTGTGGTGTGTTAATTGTTGCATGTTGCACGTGAGGCACCCACGACTGTGCCCATGAATTAAGATCAGAAAGAAGAACACAGATTTGCAAACGTTCTGTTAAGGCCAAGAATTTTTATTCAAAAATTAACTGGTGTGTTCTTTTTAACTTGCAAACTAGACATTCCTCCACGTTATGAGGCAGGTGCTTTGTCAACACTCACGTAGGCGCCTTTTGTGGGATCCTCCTGTACAGCCATGCTGTTGGAATCCCCTGGGTTTTCAGCTAACAGGTCATACAACTGCTCATTGTAGATCTCCAAATAAGACACGTGCACCTGTGATCATACAAAGCAAAGTGGTGGCAAAGTGGTAGCCATCTGATAGATGATGCAGTTTTCAACCAGCAATAGGATCAAGATGCTTAAGGTTGTAAATGCAGTAAGATGTTTTCCAAAGATAACCAGCTCCCTCCTACCTCTTACTGAAGTAATGATGATTGACCCACACGTTATGCATTAAGATTGTAGGGCCACACGTACCTTGTACAGCTTGTCTACACGCATGTCAATTTCTTGAAAGACATGGTGGATGGAGCGAGGAATCACACCCCTGTGCACATAGTTGTGCAGATCTCCAGCCATCGTAAAGGTCTTTCCGGCAGCCGTCTGTGTTGGTAAAACAGTGAGATACATGTGTATGCCAACGATTTCGGCATTGTGTTCTTGCAATCAAGCGGGTAGAAGGAATTTATCCAAGCGACAAAGCACTGTTTGGTTTTTTGAAATGATGGTTCAAATACTTTCAGTGCGCACAACAACACTGCCTCCTCACCTGACCATATGCTAAAATGCATCCGCTGTAGCCCGCCAACAGAGAGTCTATTACTTCGTGGGCAGCAGTTGTGTACATCGTTTCTTGGGTGGCGTTCTCCAGCACACCGTCAAACTGCGCAAGTGCATTTGCGGTAACGCCCTCCAAACGTTTGTGCCCAGCCTTTCAACAAACATATGTGTGCTTTCTTGCACGATGCAGTGCATGTAAGCGCCTAAATCACTGGCCCTTCTTTACGCAGATACGCAAGAATCACTGGGCTTGCATGTAGCATCTGTGCCCATCGCATTGCATGTACTGCACTTAACTACGTCATTGACATAGTATATATATACCCTCTCTAGCATGTTAGCAAGCATATTCGTTTAACCACCTTGAAAGCATACGAGTCTTGCGCATTGTTTGGCCCGAGGACTTGACCGCCCTCCTTGGGCAGCTTGACATGGATAGAGCACCTATCATCGTCCACTCTGCAGCAAGGACAGGAGGAGAGCCCTTTGCACGTTATGCAACAGCCTTGAAAATCATTTTAAGTGAAGCTGTCCTCACTTACTTCAGCCTTTCAAAGTTGCTAGCGGTGGGCCTCGTCCGTATGTAGACCTTCACATGCGCCCTTTTTGTTGCCATCGGCGTGTGTGTATACACGTGTGTGCCTTCCACGGCCTGTGTGTGCCTTCCACGACCTGTGTGCCTTCCAGGCGTGTGTGTGTGTGTGTGTACCTTACTTCTCAGTACCTTACTTGTCAGTCAAGCCTTTCTGTTCAGCCTTCCATTTGTGTTGTAATAGCCTAATAATTTATCATTCCTTTTGCAGGGCTCCTTTAATTCATTTTCGGGTACAACTCGAAGTTGTTACGTACTAATTCTCGTTACAGTATTTTCATGCCACTCTTGGCTGAGCTGCTGTTTCTGTTCAGAGTTAAGACCGCAGTGACGAAGACGGTATTCAGCGAGTGTGTGTCAACGCTACGGAGAAATCACGATGCGTAAAAAGATTCACACACTGTAGTTTTGAGTCATAGAGATTCGTCTCGTTTTCTGGCACGTTGTCTTGAAGTGTGACCATGTAATAAAGCAGCAAGTACTACCGATTACTATAATTAGTAATTTCGTAATAGTGTGCAGAATTAGGAGCCATGCACTCCACGCACCTTCATGCATCTCAACCCAACCTTGCCATCTCCAATGTGAGTGAGCATACCACTCGTGCTGATGTGGAATCTGCACTTCCGTTATCAGGCTTGCAAAGGATCTCCCTTCTGTCCTTGCATGATGTTCAATCATGTGCGACACACACACACACACACACACACACACACACGCGCGCACGCACACACACACACACTCGCGCTCTCACACACACACACACACACACACACACACACACACACACATAGACACATACACCTAAACACACACACACTCGCATACATAGACACATACACATAAACACACACACACACACACAAATACACACACAGACATACACACACAAACACACACACAAACACGCACGCGCACATTACACACACATACACACACACGCACACACACACGCACGCACGCACACACACACATATACACACACGCACAGGTTGGCCCATCTAGGAATCAGAGACGGAGCCGGATGTCAGGCAAAGGTGTCATGTGCCAAACAGCAAACAGCAAGAGTGATCCCTTGCTTCTGCGTGTGGCGAGAGGCGAAGGTCGGTACAGCACCTTTGGAGACCTCCATCTGCTCTGGGTCCAAGCATTCTTCTTCTTCTTCCTATGCAACCAGGAATGGAGCACAATCACTTTAAATAAAGTGACGTTTGTGAAAATCCCTTGCAAAATGCAGAGGCAGAACGGACCCCTGTGTGGCTGATGCGACAAGCTGGGCGATACATGGCTGCTTTTAGAGAGTGAGTCTGGAAGTCGCTCACGCATGTATATAATTCATGTTTATAATGCATCCTAGCTCTGGATATCACGTTTCCATGAGGCATGCCAAACAAAGCGTGCTGTACTTGCGTCTCATGCCTGTGGGTGCACTACTATTTAGTGTTGTGTATGCGGTCACAGTCCTTATCCAAGCTAGGGGTGGCGCTTGAAACACAAACAACCTTGAAAAAACTTACCAGAAAGATCTTTGAGTAGTTTGCGACTGCTAATGCCTCTTGACATCCTGTCCCCCCTCAAGCAAGCAACCCGTCCCTTCTGTGTTCTTGTGTGGCATTTGCACTTTCTGGGCACCTCGGATTCTAATTGAATACTTCTTCTGCAGTACCCACCACTCATATCTCACTCATGGGTGTGCCTTTCCTCCTGACACACAAGTTTCTTTCCTTCTGGGTTTAAGAGACTTCCTGTGCCCAGAATGCCTTGCACGTCTATGTTTATCCTGTGCAGGTACTCCAACAAGTATCCGTTTAGGATGCGCTCAGAAACGCCTGAGATTGCCATCGAGCTCTCCCTTCAAGTGAGTGTATCTGTGTGTGCTTTGGATGAGTGTATATGCATACTTGCATGTGCAAATGTCAAATGCCACATACTTGCCTCTTTCATCTCAGGCCTATGCTGCTGACGATCCTCAACACAAACGCACCGCATCACCTGTGTCACAGACATGCCTCTTTTATCTTGAGTTGTATAGCTAGAACGGAACCTGTACATGCAATTATAAATGCCTTGTACCCGACCGCTTGCCACCAACCCTACACTGTGCCATTATCACCAGTGCAGAATTTCGACAAACGTACATTCAGTTATGCATAGGAAGGGGATGGTATCACATACTACGTATTCACCCTCTGCTCGATGAACTATTCCTTTCCTGGTCATCCATTGAGAATTACATTGAGCAAATAGTTGAGAACCTTCTCAACAAAGTTTTCTGCCAATGGACTATTCCCTTCCTGGTCCTTGAGTCCTCTGTTCAATGAAGCCATCAATGAAGTTCTCTGTTCAATGAACTATTCCCTTCCTGGTCCTCAAGTTGCTACTTTCCTACAACTCATCTTTTACTTTCTTTACTGATTGCATTTATTCATTCTATCCTAGTTTCTGCTCTGCCATGCCTGCCTCCATCAAACTCTTCATCCCACAATTCAAAAAACACAGTGTGTACATGCCACTGTTGTTGAGCGTTAAAAAATTGGCATCGCACGTTCCATGGTTTGCCCATAATCTCTTCTATGCGTACAATAATTGTAAACCTATGGTGAACTCCAAACATATGGCTCAGCCACAACAATCCACACATGCTCTGCCTGATGTGTTGGGTTGGTCCGGATCTGTGATGTAGACCGTACACCGTCATTTGTAGGGTTGGCCAGAAAAATAAATATATAATATATATGTATAATATATATATACGGTGTATATACGGTGTTTTTG
>Ga0307947_1002804_pt1 | contig 14023 bp, 15 predicted proteins | sample OrgLakmetagen232_FD_201840 | JGI IMG/M metagenome (GOLD analysis project Ga0307947, IMG submission 201840) | Saline water microbial communities from Organic Lake, Antarctica - #232 | ecosystem: Environmental > Aquatic > Non-marine Saline and Alkaline > Saline | place: Antarctica: Organic Lake...
AATACGTATAGACAGTGTACACACGGTGTTTCAAGCGGGGTAATCACCATATATGACCGTATGTATGGTCATTACCCCGCTTGAAACACCGTGTGTACACTGTCTATACGTATTAGTGATTAGTGTATGACTGGTTTGGGCCACCCCTGCATATCCTTGACTCTCTAAAATTCGGGCTTACCTCCAAACCCCATGAACACTTTGCCAAGTAAGCAGCATAATAGTTACAATGATTACAATGGGGGGTGACCTTCAGCCAGGTTGTAAGCAGCGTAAAGGAGTCCACAACAGCTGTGCCCTTTCCAGTGCCATTACATTGAGTCCACACCAGCTGTGCCCATATACCAGCTCATACCAGCTGTGCCCTTTCCAGTGCCATTACCATTGAGTCCACACCAGCTGTGCCCATATACCAGCTCATACCAGCTGTGCCCTTTCCAGTGCCATTACCAGCTGTGCCCTTTCCAGTGCCATTACCAGCTCTCATCAGGAGCCGATTTCAGGCCAAGCCTATTAGCCTTGTTGTGATCTTATTGATTTTGATTATCTTTTCTGCGGTGGGGGAGATTTGCTATACCCAGAACCAAAAGTGGCTCTTATTCTTTATTTCCTGATCTGGAGAGTGGTTTTCATTGTTTGCAGTTTTGTCTTTTCTTCCGTCGCTCCATTTCTCCGATGTAAGTTCAACTGCATACACACGTGCACACAAGCACACACCCGCACATACCCATGCACACACACATGCACATGCACACACACGCACGCACGCACACACACACACACGCATACACACACAAACACACGCGCGTGTGTGTGTGACCACTACGCAGGTGGCAGCCTTGGGTGTGCCCTATGTGCTCATGCACATGCGAGGCAGCCCAGCCACAATGGCCACCCCTCCACATACACACTACCACTGTGTGTGGCGTGAAGTGGGGTTGGAGCTGCAAGCTGGAGTGGATGCCTCTGTGCAAGCGGGAGTGCCCGCGTGGAGCATACTGCTGGACCCAGGTGTGCATACACATTGTGGCACACCAGTTTATATGCACACCACAATGTATATGCACACCACAATGTATATGCACACCAGTGTATATGCACACCACAATGTATATGCACGCCAGTTTATATGCACACCACAATGTATATGCACACTAGTTTATATGCACACCACAATGTGTATGCACACCACAATGTGTATGCACACCACAATGTGTATGTACACCACAATGTATATGCACACCAGTGTATATGCACACCACAATGTGTATGCACACCACAATGTGTATGCACACCACGATGTGTATGCACACCACAATGTATATGCACACCAGTGTATATGCACACCACAATGTGTATGCACACCACGATGTGTATGCACACACAATGTGTATCGTAGCCGAGTTTAGGGTTTAAGGTTTAGGGTTTAGGCCTGTTGGAGAACACTCTGGTGCCGGATTTGCTCCTAGATATCTCGAAGCACTTGCCTTTCATCTCTTTTATTCTGATGGGCTTGCTGGACAGATGTAGGTAGGGTTGGCCAGGACCACAGCACACTGTGTATGACTTTATGTATGTTTTTGGCCAGCCCTAGGTATGGGCGTTGAACGAATGATAATGGTATGGTATGGTATGGTATCATTTTTTCGCTGCAGGGTCCAAGCGGTGGAATGGAATGATATTGATACCATACCATATCGCTTTTTTCCTTGCACCACTTGGGCCCTGCACCGCTTGGACGTGCGTTGCAGGGTTCAATCGGTGCGTCCAAGCGGTGCGAGAAAAAGGAAATAGGCGTTCAACGAATAATACTGATACGTATGTTGCCCTAGGTATAGTCGTTCAACAATAATGATAAGTGCGTTGCAGGTTCCAAGCGGTGCGAGAAAAAAGAAAAGGGAAAGACTGCGCAGGCATTAAACAACCACATCTCACACTAATTAAGGAATAGGAGCGTCACTTTGGTACCGGGTATTGTAAAACTCCTCCACCAATAGAATAAGAAAATGATCAATGGGGATCAGAATCCAAGCGGTCCAAGGTCTAGATGTAGGGGATCAAAAGGGGATTTAAAGGGGATCAAAAGGGGACCAGAAAGGGATCAAAAGGGGATCAAAAGGGGACCAGAAAGGGACCAGAAGGGGATCAAAAGGGGACCAAAAGGGGATTAAAAGGGGATCGAAAGGGGATCAGAAGGGGATCAAAAGGGGACCAGAAGGAGATCAAAAGGGGACCAGAAGGGGATCAAAAGGGGACCAGAAGGGGATCAAAAGGGGACCAGAAGGGGATCAAAAGGGGACCAGAAGGGGATCAGAAGGGGACCAAAAGGGGATCAAAAGGGGATCAAAAGGGGACCAGAAGGGGACCAGAAGGGGACCAGAAGGGGATCAAAGGGGATCAAAAGGGGATCAAAGGGGATCAAAAGGGGATTAAAAGGGGACCAAAAGGGGATTAAAAGGGGATCAAAAGGGGATCAAAAGGGGATCAAAAGGGGACCAGAAGGGGATCAAAAGGGGACCAGAAGGGGATCAAAAGGGGATCAGAAGGGGACCAGAAGGGGACCAGAAAGGGATCAAAAGGGGACCAGAAGGAGATCAAAAGGGGACCAGAAGGGGACCAGAAGGGGATCAAAAGGGGATCAGAAGGGGATCAGAAGGGGACCAGAAGGGGACCACCAGAATCCAAGCGGTGCAAGCTCTGGTAAGTACACGGCAGCTTCTTTCATTATTAGTTTCATCATTGTTTTCTTGCAGGCCTCGGTTTTGCAAAGACCTCGGAACAGAGCCTGGCTCTCATCCAGCATCTGACAGACATGCGGCGCCAGTGCTTGCAGGTGGGAAGTTTACTAGTGAAGGATTGGAATGAAAAGTCGGTACGGATACGGATCAGCACGCTTGCAAGTGGGAAGAGGTGAATGAAAGAAAGGTCGATACGGATAAGGACAAGCGTGCTTGCAGGTGGGTTTGCTGGTGAAGGCAATTGGAATGAAAAGTCGGTACGGATAAGGATCAGCACGCTTGCTAGTGGGAAGAGGTGAAGGAAAGAAAGGTCGGTACGGATAAGGACAAGCGTGCTTGCAGGTGGGTTTGCTGGTGAAGGAAATTGGAAAGAAAAGTTGGTACGGATAAGGATCGGCGCGCTTGCAAGTGGGAAGTGGTGAAGGAAAGAAAGGTCGGTACGGATAAGGATTAGTGTGCTTGCAGGTGGGACGAGGTGAACGAAATGTCAGCACTGATAAAGGGTCAAGGGGTAACAAGGGGTTACAAGGATGGCCTACAGCCCGAGTCTCTGGCTGATGGCAAATTGGCTAGTGAAACAAAATCAACCAGTGTCGAAAATTGAAACTAAATCTGACACAAACTTGAGGAGTCTGTATGAGTCTTGATTCAGATAAAGGGTCAGTGTGTTCAAGAGAGTCGGCACGGCACAAACAAGACCATGTCAGTGTGTATGAGGGAAAGTTTAGTTTAGTTTGGGTTACAAAGGCCTCCAGCCTGGCATGGCTGCTCAACCTATAGGTTTCCAACAAATAAATCAATCAAAAAGATCGACATGTGTTGAGGGAAAGCCTGCAAACTAGTGCTCACACTGGCCAGAGCACCAGTGAAGATCTTGAGTGAAGATGATGAGAGAAGCGACAGAGACCTATGCGGATCCGTCCATCAAGCCTGCAACTCTCCTGATCCTCACTAATTTTTCTGTGATGGAGTTTTACGGTATCCGGTACCAAAGTGGCTCTAGTTCCTTATTGTGAGGAGAAATATTTCACTGCCTGCGTGGTTTTATTCCCCATAGATCCAGCTAGTCGTCAGCTTAAGGAATGGGCTGAAGTCTGTAGAATATTTCCCAGTGCATCTTTGGGTGGGCTCCGATCTCTGGGTGGCACTGTTTCAGGGGGAAAGCCTGTCCACGTGTAAACCGCCTTTTTTTCCACACCAAAGCTGGATTGATTTTCACTTTTCACGGAGTTTTCATTCCTCTTCTTTCTTCACAGTGGCTACCCTGTTTTGCTATTCGTACAGGGAGCTGCAAGCCACGCCCCCCTCTTGGTCGGGCCTTCTCGCAAGCGCTTTTTGTCACGACTCACAGGCCGGCTTGCTGCAGACAATGACGTAGCCGCAGCTGCATGTGTCGTAGCGTTGATAGGGCAAGGGTCAGATGTGGTGAGGGTGCACAACGTGGGAATGGCCCGCGACGCAGCACTGGTTGCAGATGCTGTTTACCGTAGTATGCAGTAGCCACTGTTGTTTATAATATGAGTGGCTTTGATGTCTGCGTAGTATTCGTTTCTGTTGATGGAATTTGCTCATTTTCAGGGATGCTGTTTTCGATGACAAGATCTAACAGTACCTCAAGCCCTGATTAAGGAAACAAAGACCGGCACTGCCAAGCAGCTTATAGTTAGTAGTCCCCCCCCCCTAAGAGTCTGGCCTGACGATCATGGATCATTAAACTTGCAGGGCGCTACTACTAAGACAAATTGTTCTAGATTGTCCCATGCCATGCAGTGCTGGAAATTACCGTTCCCCTTTCCAGTACCATTATCAACTTTCATCAAGAAAATAGAGAAAGAAGGTAGGTAATGCCAACTCTCATCAGGAGCCGCTTGCAGGCCAAGCCTCCAAGCGGTTCGATCCCCATTAATTCCTGTTTCTTTCTATGATGGTGTAGGTCCAGGGGAGATGGCAAACTCCCTACTACGAGGTTGAAATGAAACTGAAAGTTGATTAAAAAATAGGGAAGCAAGAGAGGCAGGCTGGAAGCGATAACAAAAAATAGGGGGGACAACCCAGGTGATGAGAAGAAGGGCAAAACATGTACGAGAAGGTCAAGCACGGGAAAGAAAGAAGGAAGGAAAGCCTGCGTACTTTGGTGCCCACGTAAAAAGAACAAGTTTTAGGAAGACAGGGCTAGTAAAGAGTACAAGGGAACGGGCCGATCTAGCTACAACACCGTGAGGCACTCAACATAAAAAACTAGGGAAGCTAAGAGTTAGCCAGCATAGAAGCAACTAAGCCATTGCGATGACTGGTGCGCCAAAACCAACTCCAACACAACTCAACGAGGAGAGAGAGTTCCCCTACAGGATACGCAGCTGCACCAACATGTCACTCTCAACATTACGAGCCAATACTTGGGAGACACGAAAGGAATACAGTGAACTAAAGGTTTAGATAACAAGAGGCGGGTTGTTCTATTAAGAGCCGAGAGCAAGGAATGGCTAGCCAACCTATACCTAGATCAAGGCGGTAAGACACGCAAGGAGGAAGCTGTAGTAAAACAGCCAAGGAGACGTTTGGCCTAGCATACATACACAAAGGGGTGAGCCTGGCCTAGGTCAGAGAAACTGGAGACACTACCTTGGCAGGCTGCAAAGTCTGTTAAGGCTGCGAGGAGAAGATCAACTGCCCTAGTTCCTACTACTGCGGGCTCTAAGCCTGTCCTGGCTAGGGTGCTAAACATCATACCCCTAGCTCTTAACATGGCAGTCAGTGCAGCTAGGCACACAACATACCACACTTCCTTCCTCATTGTTTGGCATGGCTGCTCTAGCAGCCACACATGCCGTGGTAGCAGCTGCACGGAAACTGGGAGGTTGTGTTATATGGCTCGTCTGATGGCTGAAGCTCCTGTGCAAGTCCAAAAGACGTGCTCCCATAGCTGTAGCGCCTGTGCAGCATGTGGCGATGCAGCTGAGTGTTGCCAGCCACAAGGACAAGCTGTCCCCCGCTTCATGGGCCATCCATGGCCCCCCGCTCCCACCACACCATGCTGGAGTAGGCGCCACCAAACTTCCTTCCAGTTATTCTCCCATGGGAGCCTCCATACTTGGCGTACTTGCGCTCAGAGCACCTTTCCTGTTCTCTTTTTTGGGGGAGGAGTATTACGGTACCTGGTACCAGTGGCTCCTTTACCTTGATAATCGTGGGGAGTGGTCTTCACTGCATGTCACACTGTGTTCACGTTAACAACATGCTCTTTTATTTTGCCAAGACCATTGGGTTTGTGAGCTGAGGAAACATTCCTCCTTTTTGTTTACACCTTTTTTTGAGGACTTTACAGCAACCCAACCCTTTTTGCTTCAACAGGTCAACAACCAACTTGTTCATAATTCCTTTCTCAGCAGAACACTAAACCTTTTCTCTTTCTCTCTGAGATTATGGGTTTATTTGTGGCTGGCCGAGACCAGTCAGCAGCCAATCAGCTAAACAACCTGGCTGAAGGTCATCCCCCATTGTGATCATTGTAACCATTACTTGAACTACAAGACTGCCTGCGAAGTGCCACCAAATAAGATCAGCCCTCAATTGGAATGTGCTGGCGCGCGCCACAATTGTGCGTCTGCTTGCGCAAGTGATGATGTTAGGGACGGTCTTTGCCTACGACCACCAACTATTACAAGGCCCTAACGCCCAAGTTGCTAATGACCTTGAGAAAATGAAAGAAGGCAACATTGGCGTCACGTCCGATGATGCCCTGCAAGTCGCGGGTTTGGAGTGATCAAATGGAATAGAAATGAAAGGCTACGTTGGAAGGGGACGTCTCAATCATTTTTGCTTTGAGAACTTAAATAAACGAACCAAAATAGATCACTGTCTACAAAAATGAAGCAAACTGTGTTAATAAAAAGGCTCAGTCTCCGTACTAAGAGAGACAGTCAGCAGTAACTGTAAGTAAAGCGCTGAGAAACGCAGACATTGTAGCCACTACTGGTATGCAACGGGCTCGCTTAGACCCAGGTACGAGGATTTTTGCAGGCATCCAGGAGGTCGGCTTCTGGGGATCCAGGGGCAGGGTTGTGGTCGTACCTGCGTTTTGACATTGTGCAAGGAGCTTAAGCAAAAATAAAGCCATATTGGTAGCAAAAGCCTCTCCCTCTCCCACGAAACAAAAAAGCAAAGAAGCGGTCCGATTTATGGATGCAGAGCCAAACAACATCCTCCCAGGATGAATACAGATGAATGTACACTGGCTGCATAATTTTTCTTTCTACATACACGCAAGAAAAGCACAGGTTGTTCCATGTTGTATGGAATACATGCGCTTTGAAATCACGCAGGAACAGCTTGCCTTGCGGTATTACATCTGACTGGCACATCCATCCCCTTGTTCTAGCACTTAAGAAAAGGCTTTTTCGCACACATCCATCCCCTGTATTCTAGCACTTTTGTAAAGGCTTTTTTGCACACATCCATCCCCCGTGTCCTAGCACTTTTAAAAAGGCTTTTTTGCGCACATCCATCCCCTGTGTTCTAACACTTTTGAAAAGGCTTTTTTGCACACATCCATCCCCCGTGTTCTAGCACTTTTGAAAAGGCTTTTTTGCACACATCCAACGACTTATCAACAGACGTGTCCCTTTCACACACTTCTGTCCTTGCTGCTCACAGGAAATTGAGGCAGTGCAGCAGACATGAAAATATGCAAAGGGCAGCAAATTGGATCTGACACCACAACATACACAAAATTGACGCACAGCCAAGTCACAGCAAAATGAGACGGGGCAGCAAACATGGCGGAGCGCAGCAGAAGGCAAAATGAACCCCGATTTACACAACAGCGAATCACAGCTAAATCACGGCAAAATGAGGCAGAGCAGCAAACATGGCGGAGCGCAGCAGAAGGCAAAATGAGTAGGGTTGGCCAGGACCATAAATACACCGCACATGACCGTATATTTGTTGATTTCCCTGCCAAACATACCGTATATGCACCGTATGTATAGGGTTCTGGCCAACCCTAAAAATGAGCCACGAATCACACACAACAGCAACTCACAGCCAGGAGGCGTTGAGGGGGAGGGACATGAGGATGGATTCGATGCGGCCGCCGGTCTTCAGGCCAAACGTGGTTCCTCTGCAAATGAAACGCAGGAGGGGCGCCTGTGATTTGATTGCTTTGTCACTCACTTTGGGTTTAGGGTTAGGAATTAGAATTAGTCACTCACGCTGCAAGAGTACAATTAAGCACATACACGAGAATGGATGGAATTAACATGGCCATCGGTTTTCAGGCCGAACGCGGCTCTGATCCAGCAACATCACCACACTGGCCGTTGGACTTACTTTGCCTCTAGGTTTGATTGAACTCAGCACAAAGCTCATTAATCTGCACTGAGCTCTGTGCGCTGCGATTCAAATTAGACTCACTTGTGCATATTTACTTGCTGCAAAACAACATCTTACTCTGCATTGGACTCAATCTTTGAGTGCAACCTGCTTTGATGGCTTTTTGCACGCTTTGAAAATGTCATATTTATACGCAAAACGTACTGATTGTAAAACTTGGTATACTGTCCCGCGTACACACACACATACATACACCACGTACTGCTCGTGCACCAAGTTGAACTCCACGTATTGCCCTTTCAAACACATACACAGGCACGCACACACATGCACACACACTTACACACACACACACACACACACACACACACCACGTACCGGTCGTACACCAGGTAAACCCCACATATCGCCCCCTGCGCACACACATGCACACACACTCACAAACACACCACGCACCGGTCGTACACCAAGTTGAACTCCACGTATCGCCCCCTGCGCACCGCCTGCCACTGCTTCTGCTCAGGAGTGTACGCGTCGTTCATGTGCTTCTTGATTATAGGGCAGTACGCCTCCACTACGTGCTTCATGCAGTCCTCGCTGAACGCCAGGGTCTCGGTCTGTGACTTGCTGTGAGCGCACACACACACAAACACACATGATGACTGCTTTGCATTATGATTCCTTCATATACAGCCCTTGCTGAACGCCAGGGTCTCGGTCTGTGACTTCCTGAGAGCGCATACACACAAATTATAACTTCTTTGCATTATGACTGCTTCATACACCGCCCTTGCTTAACGTTATAGTATCAGTCTGTGACTTTCTGAGCGCACACACGCGTGATCAAGCAGCCGGTTTGCTATATAAAACACAACAACCTAAATGCAACAACTGTGCACGCAAACGAATGTACGAATGGACTCACTCATCATTGCAATGGCTTGAATGCAACGACTGCACATGCACAGACTTGCGCAAGCGGTAGCATCTAGAGATTGAACAGGCAGTTTTCACAAAACTGTGCAGATGTACGCAGCAGGTATTAGCGTTGTGGGGTGGGACAGCATATGCAGCAACCAAAGCACGAACACAAACACACACTCACACATGTACCTTCCCTCCCTTCAATTACAACACATCGTGTGATCCCTCATTCGTTCAGGTCACCAAAAAGACTTTCGTCCAGACCTCTCCATTCTTTTCTCCACCCCCAAATCTCACATAAAGCAGCGCCCACAACTAACTTGTTCAGATCATCGAAGAAGATCCCTCCGAGATCCCTCCGTTCCTTCCCCGCCCTCACACCTCACACAAAGCAGCGCCCACAACTCACTCGTTCAGATCATCGAAGAAGATCCCACCCAGACCTCTCCGTTCCCCACGGTGCTTGATCTCAAAGTACTCGTCGCACCACTTCTTGAACTTGGGGTGGTAGTTGGGGTCATGGCGGTCACACACCTGTCAGAATTCAGATCAATGCAAGGTTGTGTTACTCGAAATTTGAGTCCCCTCAATCGTTCGTAGCAATCTTGGCTTAGTTGGAGTCGGAGTTGGAGTTGGGGTATGGCGGTCATCCACATCTGTCATTTCTATCCAAGGCATGTGCACGTTATGTTGTTTCTGTGAGTCAGCTTTGACACAGCTGGAGCAGTTGAAGTCCTGATTGTCTGCCAGTCATATAAAGGGCATGCACTTGCGGTCGTATCATAAGCTACTGTGCCCTAGGAATCACAGCAAGCCACTTTAATGCTTGGAAACACTCGCCCCCGGATACACACAAACACGCACACACAAAGTTATGTTGACCCACGATTTATGTGGACTTCCTGAGACACACAAATGCTTGCAAGTGCCAAAAAGGTTATCAGAGCCCTTCTCACACAAACACTCGCACGTGCAGCATCCTCTCTCTCTCTCTCTCTCTCTCTCTCTCTCTCTCTCTCACACACACACACACACACACACACGCACACACACACATACACACACAAGTGCCCACACGTGCACACTTGCACAAGCACTCACACACACAGATACACACAAAAGGTTTGTCTGAATACAAATGCAACAAAAAAACACACGCACACACACATGCCCACACATGCCCACACATGCCCACAAGCACAAGCGCACACAGACACGCCTTGTCTGAGCAACAACAAACACACACACATGCCCACATGCACAAGCGCACACAAACATAAACGCCTTGTCAGAACAACAAGAAACGCACACGCACACCTGCTTGTAGGTGCCATGGAAGTGCTTCATATCTTCTTCATCGATGTAGTTCGGGGTGATGTCAGTGCCACCCCCAAACCACCACTGCCCAGGGATACCATTCCACTCCTCAGTCTCAAAATACCTGCACACGTGTGCGTGTGTGTGCGTGTGTGTGTGTGTGTGTGTGAGAGAGAGAGAGAGAGAGAGTGAGTGAGTGAGAGAGAGAGAGTGAGTGAGAGAGAGAGAGAGAGTGAGAGAGAGAGAGAGAGAGAGAAAGAGAAAGAGAGAGAGAGAGTGTCTAGTCAGCTTATCGGGTTCAGTCGCCCCGATCATTAGAGCATCTTCTGTTGTCTCATGCAACCCTGCACTGCCGAGGAATCAAGGCAAAAGCAAAGGAAGCACGCAGAAAAAATAATTCCTCGCATCAAGCATCCTCGCATCCTTGCATCGGCAAGGAGCCACTTTGGTGCCGTGTAACTTGACCGCAACAAAAAAGAGGGAGCACAAATGGGGAGCAAGAGGGTGGCAGGCCTGGCCTGAAACCAGCTCCTGACCAGAAATGTAAGATAACCATGCGTCAACACAACAAACACATGCAATTGTGGTGCGAGTACACATGAATACATTCACACGTACACACGTGTGCACACGCACGTTAATATTTACACTCACAAACACGCATGCCTGCACTTGAACACAAACATACGCACGCACACGCACACACACACACACACCAGCTTATACATCCACACACATTACACGTACACGCACCTGTAGTTAAAGTGCATGGTAGGGGCGAAGGGGTTGTGGGGGTGCATGACGGAGCTGAGGCCAGCTGCAAAAAAGGGCACACGGCCAGCCTGATCCTTATCTTTCAGAGCATCTGGGTTCCCGGTTGCAGCCCTGTATGTGTGTGCGTGTGTGTGTATATATGTGTGTGTTCGCACACGTGTGTGAATTGAGCTTGCATGCTCAGCTTAACCTTTTTGTTTCAGAGCTTCTGGGTTCAGGTTTGTGTGTGCTGTGTCCACATCAGGCTTGTTGAGATACACCGTGCTTTAGCTTTCTTGACTGTAATTACGATACCATATGCCATACAATACGGTGCAAGTACGGTCTGTTATAAATACGGTGTCCAACCGTACAGTACGATTTTGACTGCAATTTGGCCGTTTGGCTCCAATTTCGGCCCAAATCTGTTTATTTCCTTTTTGCAACAATTGCTTAGAATAAAACACAAATACATAACCAGGAATCAAGTACTGCGTCCGTCTTTGAGTTTCCATGCAAGCCACTGCTGGGCCCTTCCCCCGAGCTGATGCAGCCCCAACCCAGCCTCAGGGTTGTCCAGGGAAGCATTGTTTGGCGTCGGCACATGAGAGGAGCATGCAGGAGGCGGAAATGGGAGGTGTTGGGGCGGAGAGGCCATTCTGAGGCCATATTTGCACTGGCAGTGCCAGCTTGACACCACACTGTACACCGTACTGTAAGTACGGTAAAATAGGGTGTGACAATTACAGTAGTACGCCGTATTACAGCAAGTACTGTCCGTACCGTACGACTCGACAAGCCTGTCCCACATGCTAGTAAGTGTTAAATAGGGGTTGCTTATGAGTGGAGCATAAAATGGGTTGTGGACCTGCCTTCACATTGTGGGACTGGTCTGTTATGACAAACATGCTATGGCAAGTCCGTAAACCTCTTTGTGGCTTCCCTTCAAAACGTCACACACACACACACACGCACACACACACACACACACGCCCCCACGCACAGACACCCCCCACACCTACACCCACTTCCACACACAGACATGGCAAGGACAAATGCTGAGACCACGTTGCCCAAATTGTAACAATGATTAGTTAGGTATTAGTTAGGTATAATTTAAGGAGCAGGGAGTGGAACCCGCTCCCAACATAAATATGAGGAAGGCCAACAAGCGAAGGCACTGCCGCAAATTCCAACAGGAGGAGGTCTAGATGTGCATCCTCGTATCACCCTTGCTAAATTCCTCTATTTAGCGGAACTCTCTCTAACGGAACCCTCTCAGGAACTGGTAGGAGGTAATACCAGATCCTACACTAGTACTGTTATTCATTACGTGCGTCCTGTTGTTACTCTGAGCCCGCCCTAAAAACCCTACATACATTTTGTTGGTGATCAGAGCTCCGGATGGGTGGCTAAACCCTAACCCTAACCCTAACCCGAAACCCACTTTAAACCCTGACCCTAACCTTAGTAGCTTACTCAGCAGCTGATGTGAAGAGTGTACACTGATGTGGAAGATGAAGGAGCGATGCCTGCCTGGCTCTATCTCCCGTCCATTGAACTCAACCTTCCTAGTCGATTTGAGGAGTGGGGGTTCACTGCCTGCTTGGTTCTATCTCCTGTCTAAAAAACCTAACCTAGATCCTAATTGACGTGGAATTTCACTGTCTGCACACTTTTCAACTTCCATTGTTTCCTGTACGCCTCTACAGGTGGCGGAAGTCCTCGTCACAAAAAAAATCCACACCCCCATGAGACCCCCCCAAAAATGCACAAATGAACACCCACAGAGCTGCCTTTCCTCTGATCCTCGTCACTTTTACAGCCCACACCTGTAGGCCTCTGGGGGCATGGAGCCGTACACCACAGACACGTTCACGCCTGCCTTCTCCCATACGTTGCCACCCTGCAGCACGCGCACGCGTGCACACACACAATGCGTGAAAACAAGGATAGGATGGTCAGAGCCCGATCTCAGATGCACATTACAAACACGTTCACGCCTGCATTCTCCCATACGTTGCCACCCTGCAGCACGCGCACGTGCACACACACACACACACACACACGTGCTCACAACAAGGTGAATGGTTAGTGCCCGACCTCATTTGCACACCACAGACACGTTCATTAAATCTCCTCTGTTTTTGGACCACACGTTGCCACCCTGCAAAACACACGCACACATACGTTCACACATTGGCACACACTCCATGCTCCTACACATTTCTAGAGCAAGGGGGACAGGAGGGACAGGAGGGTATGCAGGTGGAGTGGATCAGGCTTATCAGTGAACATGCACACTTGTGCTCAGTGCTAGATGCAAGTATTCCTACCCCGATTTACCCCAATTCATCCTACCCAATTCATCCTACCCCAATTCCTGCTGGATGGAATTGGTCAGGGTTGGCCATATCTGCAATTCTGGAACCATAGAGATCTGTCTTCAGTGCCCAAGAAAATTTGTGGGAACCTACTTATACCAAGTACAATAAGTGGGAAATGACCGACGCAGCGAGCAATGACTGACCTGCATTACGCGAGTGATGCCACCCCCTCCACCTTCACGTGTCCATGCGTCTTCATGGAACTTGGTGCCATCTATGTCTTCAATGGCCTTACAGATGCTGTCTTGGGAGGAGCGGATGAGCTTCTCAAACTGGCCTTTTATACTGCAGTTCAATGTGTGGTGCACTAGCGAGCGTAAACATACATGTGTGCGCGTGTGATTATGCGTTGGCGTATGTGTGTATGTGTGTGCATGTGTGTCTGTGTGTTGTGTGTATGTGTGTGCGCGCGCGTTTGTGCTTATGCATGTGTGTGTGTGTGTGTGTGTGTGTGTGTGTGCGTGAGTGTGCATGTGTGTATGTGTGTGTGTGTGTGTGTGTGTGTGTGTGTGTGTGTGTGTGAGAGAGAGAGTGTGTGTGTGTGTGTGTGTGTGCATACAGGTTTGGGGTAAG
>Ga0307947_1002807_pt1:0-12500 | contig 14017 bp, 13 predicted proteins | sample OrgLakmetagen232_FD_201840 | JGI IMG/M metagenome (GOLD analysis project Ga0307947, IMG submission 201840) | Saline water microbial communities from Organic Lake, Antarctica - #232 | ecosystem: Environmental > Aquatic > Non-marine Saline and Alkaline > Saline | place: Antarctica: Organic...
ACAGACAGACAGACAGACATACATACATACATACATACATACATACATACATACATACATACATACATACATACATACATACATACACACACATTCATGCACGCACAAACACACATGCAAACAGACACGCTCATTACACACGCACACACACATATCCTCACATAGGTGGTGAGGAGCCTGACTTTGTGCTTGTTTCGTGTGCGGGCCGTGCTGCACGTACGGGTATGAGCGACCTTGACATTGAGCGCATGGTCAGTGCAAAGCGCAATGGGGAGGACCACTTGCGCTTGAGCGGCTTGGGTTACACCATAGTGCGCCCAGGTGGGGTTGGTGGTACTTGCTTGTGTATGTAATGTGTGTGTTTGTGTGTTGATGTTGGTGTGTGTGTATGTGTGTGTGCATTCATTTGATCAGGCCCAGGCGCACAAAGCTCATCTTCGTCAACAACTTATGGTGGCTGCATAAGGCTTTGCATGTCCCTAAGTCCAGGCTCCTTAGCCTGCTTTCCCAGCTCACACAACATTATTCTAAATAAAGCAAGCTAAAATGGGGTGGTATATGGAATATGTGGGCCACGTGGTCGTTTTACTAAGTTTCCTGTTGAAATTGAGGTAAGTGCGAACGTCCCAAGACTGCCTTCAGGGTGGGGGATGGTGTACCCCTGCAGCGCATGGAAATTGGATAGGATGACAAAAAACAGCAGATTGGAAGCGCAAAAAAGAGTGCCACCGTTGTTTTGCAAAATGGGAGTCGTGCTGTTTTTGGGGCGTTTGCCTCCTGAGTTGTGCGTCAGTGTAGATATGACGAGATGTTAGGAAGTCCAGGGTTCTTGCTCTTCTGGCGTCTCCTGCTCTTTCCCTCCATTCAGACTTCCTTGCCTGCATCAAACACTGGCGTTGCTCGTTTGTTCGTGAAGTGAACAGCGTTGTTCTTGTTCTATTTGCAGGAACAGGCAGAGAAGCTTGCTAAGGGTTTCAAAGACCTAAAAGTTGCTAATCAGTAATCAGGCACTCGACTGTTATTTTGCTCAATGTATAGCCAGCTGCCCAAAGGCCTTGGGCGTGCTTCGCGGATGGAGTGACACACTCAAACAAGTAGCGTGACTCTGGTGTGTGTCATGTTTATGCGATCTTGGATGCGTTGAAGTGCCTTTGATTGGAGCGTGTCAGCTTGAACTGCAGCTTGAGCAGATGCTTTTGACCTGGTGAGACTGGCTGGGTTGCCCCACCCAGCTTGCATAATGATACGAGTACAGTCACCAATCAAAGCATCTCAACTGGAGTCACAAGGCAGTTTTCATTGTTGTACATGAACACACACACTGCGTGGTTCTCATGAACACACTGCGTGGTGCGTGCTCACAGGTCTCCTGGTGGATGAGCCGGGTGGCTACAAGGCGCTCGTGTTTGACCAAAGTGACCGAATCACAGAGCCCATCAGTGCTGCAGACGTGGCGGACATTTGCCTGCGTGCTCTGCACGAGAGCGGGGCACGAAACAAGGTGGGTGCTTCCTGCTTTGCTTGCCTCTCATCTTGGCATTTTGTTTGCTGCGGGAACAAGATGCGTTTGCTTATGCTTCCCCCTCATCTTTTGTCCTTCTGGTTGCTGAGCCATCTGGTGGGAGGCTCCATCCCTGGGCTAGATAGGTCTGACACGTGACGTGCTTGTGTGCTTGGTAACAACCTGAACGGTGTCCAAACAGCAGTACCAAACAGCAGTAAGTAGCTGCAGCAACACCTATCAGACCTGAGTGGCAGGATACAGTCAGTGCGTCCTGTGGTGCATCTGTGCTTGCAACACCATGCGGTCATCGACTTGTAAGCCGACCCACAAAGTGCTCATGTGTGATTGCCGAGCTGCGCCGCCTTGCCTTTTCGGAGATACATCTGGCGATTGTGCAAACCTTGCACAGCAGAACTCCATCGTCTCGCCAGAAGCAAACCTTGCGTCTCCCTTACTCCTTGCACACAGACATTTGACGTGTGCTACGAAGCTGGCAGCCTAGGGGATAACGGCAGCATGTTTGAGCTCGTGGTCAGTGCGCCAGACAACTCAAAGACGGCTAGTTACCTGAAGCGTGCGGCTGGCGAGCTGGTGAAGAACACGTGATGAGAGTTATCTGTTGAGGGTCACTGTCATTTTTTATTGTTGAAGTAGCCCGGCCACCCGCGGCATTTGTAGGGAGGAAAGGGCTGGGTGTGTGTGTGTTTAAAGAAGGGCATGAGAGGATTGCGCAGTTGGCAGAGGGCTTTTGGTAGATAACTAGAAGGACTAGTGATACTGGAGTGCCCAGGCTGGTATGTATGGTTATGTGTTTCCCTACGGTGGGCTGCATTTGCTAGTTCATTAGAGTCAAGCAAGCTTAATTTGTTCATAGGGCAGAGAGAGAGATAGGGAGAGAACAAGAAAGTACTTCTTACCGGACACTTGCAAACCAAACCTGTTCTTTGGTTGCACTTAAACACTTTTCATTTGCGTTGTAAACGCAGACCTCTGGTAGGGCATTTGACCCTCTCGTGCTTTCGTTGCTGTTGCAACAATTTTGTGCTTTCTACAATAAAAGGGACAATGTGCGGCATGCAATCTATCGTAGTTCGCAAATGTATCTTTAGAGAGTGTTCTTAACAAAGACCTTTTAACCCCCTGTTTGCTTAATACACTGCGAGCCACCTGAGAATGTTCGTGTGAGCCTGACTCAGCATTTGGTGTGGTATGTCTGCCAGCGCACAAAATAGGCGCAGCAACTACTAGTAGTCACATGCCCTAGCTGCAGCATACTGTTTACTGCCGCAGCATTGAGGGCAGGTAGTTGATTATCCTCCCTATTTTGTGTGCGGATTAATCCAACTGGCGCTTGAATTGAACGCGACAAACTCTTCACCAAATGACCGACCGGACAGCGTAAACCCTCCAATCACACTTATGCAAGGGGTTACAAGGATGGCCTACAGCCTGAGACTTTGGCTGACGGCAATTGGCTGGTGAAACGAAATCAACCAGTGTCGAAAATTGAAACTAAATCTGACACAAATTCGAGGAGTCTGTATGAGTCTTGATTCAGGAATGCATTGATCTCAAAATCAGTAATACTGTGATGACAAGTTAGAAAGGAATAAATTCAGAGCTCGAAGGAGCAAACACACACACAGAGTCTTAAACATTCCTTCAAAAAGGTCTCTGTATCTCATGCGCAGCTCGCACACTTCAGCACACTTGCAAAAGAAAAGCACATGCTTCTCATCTTGAACTTCTCCACACTCACATTTATCACAAATGCTAGAACCACAAATCACACTTATAGTATGGATATTGTTGCTGTCTGGAATAATGAAGCAAAGCAGTATGTGCCGATGGCTCGCTGAAATGGCTGCAAAAACTGCAAAGGAGTATCCCAGAAGCAGTTAGGGCAGTTTGGGGGATATTTAAGATCTCATGAGAGAAGACATAAATCACACCACTAACCATATTCGCCCCTGATACTTTAAGTTAAAAAGACGTCACTAGCCAGGGAGCAAAGAGTTTACAGAGTGAGCCATCGGTCAAAACGTGCGACTGCCAGGCTGCGTATGTAATATGTCATGCTAAATTAGTGGCGTGGACAAATAGTGCGATTTTCCCTGAAATATATAATGTGAGCAACGGTTTTACGGTTATTTGGTTGTTTGGCCAGTTTAGATGGTCTCCTTGTAACAAACTCGTTCTTTTCTCAGACTTGTCTGAGTCCATCTCCTCGGTGCGTTGCTTGAACCGTCGCTTCCTTTGCGTGGAGAGGAGACGTTTAGGTAAGGTAAGGTAAGGTTACATCACTATATATGCCTCAAAGGGCATCTCAGCGGAAGTTTGGAAAAGGCCTGAAACTACACCTGGCTAAACAAAAGGAACAGAAGCTAGAGGAAACAGGTGTATGTGCAACAGATGTATGTAGAAGAGAATAGTGTATAGCGAAAGAGAACGTTTGAGAGGAGACGTTTTACACACATTTATGGCTCGGCGGACAAAGACATAAAAACTGCGACAATTGTTTTTGTTGCACCAGACTTGTAGCACCCACAAAAAAACCCTTGGAAAGGGGAAAAAGGCACAACGCTGTATATAACTTGCAGCACTGAATAAAATCTGTAAACAATCAAGCATCTGCCAGGACCAACCATCCGCAAAAATTGAAGAGGCCTAGGGGGAATCATCTGAGAAGTTTAGGCACAAAAAACATGGACTGTCACACCGAGGATATCAGGAATGAGGCAAATATTCTTGTTACACATAAACTCATGTGTGAGGAGCAGCACATGCACAACGAGAGGGTTTGAAACATCAAACATGGTCTGGTTCGTCACTCTTTTGCTGTGGGCCCTGCTGCTGGATGAACTCTGAACCAGCACTTGCCTGGCTAAGACTGTAAATTTGTGAATAAAGAACGAAATCGAAATCAGATATCAAGCAAATTAGCAAGCACTCCCGTTGTTTGTCTTCATCACCTCACACGGCAAAGCACAATCAGAACCAAGGACTAGTTCAACTGAAACAGCAAATCTTGACTCTTTATATCTGCCTTGGTGGAACCAACAGCACCTTGCAGCCAAGATGCAATGATGTTTGCTCTTAATATTCTCATAGGGATTGCACTGTTGTTCAGGTAAAGGTATTGCGCTCAGGCAAGCGTCGACATGAATGAAACCTCCATCCTCTATGACGACCTCCATCCTCCACGATGAGAGAGGTTTCATTCATGTCCTCTATTCAGTGATGACAGGGATTACAGCAGCACTTACCAATAAGTACATTAGGCATTGCAACAAATAGTGCATGCTCCCTAAGCCAATTAGAAAACAGCTATTCTTCCCTGAAATGCAACGAGCCCATATACACTCAAATCTGCTCGAACAAATTGTATCCATGATTCATGCTTCACCAGAACCTATCTGCTTCTATAAAGTGAATCCCATAGCGGCGTTGCTGGAAATGAATGCGCAGACGCAACCGCCAAACACTGCCTTACACGACGGTGGTCATGACGTGCACTTTCAGCCTCCAGCAGCTCCAGACGGTAATGCATACACACACCTCTGCTGGCTTGCGGCTAAAGACACCAATGAGGAGCCCAGCGAAAGAAGAGGGGCACTTACACCTAGGCTTTGTACACTCTGATCTAAAGGCCAAGCTGAAAACATAAACGTGCAAATCACACAGACTGGGAGTGCCAAAACAGATAAAGGGTATTACAAGTACTGGAAGGACCTCAGATCGTTGGTCAATACTAAGCCAGCTACAATTGCTCTCTGCCAGAAGAAACAATGGTAACCTTAAGTTCTACGAATAGCGTAATGTTATGAGGTACCGGAGTGGTACTTTTTTTTACCTTCCGATATGGCTTTCCCCCAATGCAAACTGCCCCATCTGCCACCTCACTGACAGTGTGCTTCACATACTCTCTGGTTGTCAACACACGAAAATGAGGAACATATAAAACGTTATAATATGGCAAGTGTTAGACAGTCCAAGTTCTGCAAAAGGGACCACGCAGTGCCAACCAAGTTGCCTACACTGACATACTAGGCAGTGTAAGTGATCTAGCAGAACAGGGCCTAGACCTGAGAAACACTCCCAACAAAACAATGCCCTTCTGGTTGCTGCCAAACCTAACAGCACGTGCTTTGAAAGCCTCTTCTCATCCTGACGCTATCCTAATTACCTAATACTGTGTGCTCTTCTCGGGTGACCACCCGCATTCTCAAATTTTCAGCAGTTTGCTTACGACAAGAAACTAAATCCAGGCCAGTGGGAGATTTACTTAATCAAGTAAAGAGTTTAATTTCTGTGAAGACACAAGGCCTGATCCTTAATTTCAAAAAGCAAAAGCACAGCACAACGTGCTTATCACCAATCTACATAGACAGGGATGTTGGGAAGTCAAGCTCCACTTGATTTTCGTTGGAGTAATGGAGACTATCTACAAAGTCTTTACAGGCAAACCTGTGGCAGATCTCAATCTAGATTACCATAAGGTCACAAACCTGACACACAAACTGAACGAACACTGCATCTACACTCATAAAAACAAGATATCACTGCAACACAGTTTGAACAATAACAGTCAAGGTGCAGTTCTAGGTGCCACAGCACACAGACAAACCTGACCCACATTACTTTGTTTCTTTCGTGGGTTGCCTGGTACGGGCACCTATGTAAACCCATCCCTTGAAATTCAAAAACTGTTACACAATGAATTAAAAGCTTTCATCAACCAAACAAAGCGGCTTCATGCTAGTCGTTGAAAATAGCACTTGATAGCAGAAAAGACTATTTACTAGGTGTCATGCTGTACCACACCCATCACACACCCTTTCCTGCATAGGGTAACCAAGACTCAGATTTGGTCAAACCCCGCACATCATGCAACACGCTGAGCGTCGTCATTCCACTCATCACGCCCAAAGGCACTTGCTACACATGTACAAAACTTCCCTCCTCACGACCATGGAAGAGGCCTGATGTGGAACTCTTTGTGCTCATAGCAATTGCGGACCCATCTGGTACCCTTAACAGCAGCTCTGCCTTTCCCAATCGTCAATGTCCAACACCTGCACGGCGCCAAAAAATGAGTGCTTAAGCCAGCATTGCAAAGTGCTGGCTATAAGCCTGTAAAACGTCAACACGTCGATTGGGAAATTGTGGGAAAATAACAGCCTAGGCCTCTACTCACAGCGTCGTATGACACAAAAGCCAGGTACATGTAACGTCCGTGCAAGGTTCGCCCTCCTTCTTCTCAAGTTGCTGTTGCGCCTTTTCCTCAAACTCTTTCACCATGGAGAACTCGCTGGAGAATGCGCCTGTGGATAACAGGATGTAAATTGTTGTAACGATGCATTGGAATTGATGCATTGGAATTGATGCAATTCGAATAGGCTGCGCAGCTACCCTATGCATGCATACCCTAAGCATGCTGGATCTCGTCATGTCAACGCAACGGTGCTTCATAAACGCATGCAAATATCCAACAGATCCAGTCTTACCAAGGCAGGTAGAACATAATCATACCTTGCACAGCGTGGCTGAGTTTTCCCTCATCATTGCGGTGAGTAACAGGCTTGCCCTTCCTTCTCAAGTTGCTGTTGCACTTCTTCCTCATCCTCTTAATTTATGGAGAACTCGCCTGTGGACAGCAGAGCAACCCGTTATATTTGCCGTTTGTCCTGTAATTTGGGTAATTTGTGAACGATTAAAAAGTTAGCTTGTTAATAAACTCGTGAGGTCTCATCGTCGGTTGTGGAGCCAACCCAATATATCCTTATTAGCGGCTGAAATTTCACCTCGTTTCATAGGTTGAGCGGCCGTCCCAGGCTGAATGCCTTTGTAATCCAATTTAAACTTAGCGGTTGCCACCTCCTCTGCAAAAAAACGAATTGCCAAACTAATGCAGCGGTCAAGGTTTGGCGCACGTTCAGTGCTGCGCTATATTGATTGATGAAAGGCACGTTAAAACGGGAAAATAGAAGTGCAATCCTTTGCGGGAAAAAGAGTTTACGTGGTAACTTAATAGAGTGGTACAGAACTGAGTAAACTGAAGTGTGCGTCAGGTTAACAGTGACTGGCGTCAAGGGGAATGTCCTGTCCTTGCAAAATCACCACCCCTCCATAATTAGCTGTTAATTTTTATGAAGCAGATGTGGCCAGCACGCCGCCCGTACTTGATAAGAGTGGAAATCCTACCAAGGAAGCAGTTTAATCGTAACCGGGCGTGGTCGCACGCAAACCTATGTCAGTCTAGTAAATATTATACTCGGTAGCAGTTCAATTGGTTTCACGCGGCAATGCGGCTGTACAATTCGTTGACTTAATCCAACAGCCACACAATGAAAACGGTCTTATATGCTGACATGCAGCTAAGTACACGATCCAGTGATTGCTGGTCAGCCCATATTCTTTCTGCCATAAATGGTCTGACACAATCGTATATCTTCAAACAAAAGCTGCAAAACTGTGAACACATTGATCTCAGCCGTTTTTTCGTAAACCTCAGGGAGAGACACTTGGAGTACTGGACACATTATTCTGAAACTCATCTGAGAGAACACAACAGCAAACGCTCTACTTATCACCAATGGAGTGCTCTTCCTTCAAAAAGGGCTCTGGTCACTCAATCGCCTTATATCCAATTACATGTTTCTTACCCTGCTTCGTGATGTCATTCGCAGTACAGCTCGTTTCAGACTTTGTGTTCACACCCTACGTTTTGAGACAGCGACATGGAAATCAAAGCAACTCCCCCACATGTGACCTGTATGATACTGATGATGTCCAAGATGAGCAGCATGTTCTTTTCCAGTGCGCCAATCCCCACGTGATTTTTCTCCGCAGGAAATATTGCATCCCTGTTTCCCCAACAGGAGCCCACGATGTGTCTACTTCTTTCCTAACAAGCCAGAACATTAACAAGCTTTATTTTTTCCTCCATGGACTAATTGCTTTTTATGACCAGGCTAGCAGTCACACTTCTTGACCAAAGGCCTTTTTTTGTAAATCTTCACTTGCAAACCTTGTGTACACGGTAGCATCTTAATTGTTCCTTCCCAATCCTTGCAATAATTAAGATGGATGGGGGGTGAAATACCAGCCAGGTTGTTTGACTGATCGGCTTCTGACTTTTTCTGCCACAAATAAACCATACTCATATATAGAGAGCACAAGTCTAGTGTTCTGATAGAAAGGAGTTATAAACAAGATTGTTGACTGATGCAGCAATCAAGGTCAGGCCGCTGAGGAGTCCTCCTAAAAAGGTGCAAACAAAAAGGAGTAACCTTTACTCAGCTCACAAACCCATGATCTTGGCAATGGAAGAGCGAGCTTCTCATTCTGGACGTGCTCATCTTCACCAGGGCATTGGTCAAACACTTTCCCAGGTTGCCATGCTTCGTCATTGAGCAGGGCGCATTTGCACGTCTCGCAACCTCTGTGCTTGCAACAGCTCTTCTAGCACCTCAGCCACCTGTAATTGCATGCATATTAAGTATAAAGTATAAAGCTACCCAATACTTCCATTTTTGTACACTTCCATCTAATAGTGTTAATCTCCAGCTTTTCCAGTGAGACCAGTCAAGCTCCTTGCTAGATTCAGGAATTACCGCTTCTTGTGCAGCTGGAACATCTTTGAGTGGCAGATATACAATAATACATGAATGGTACTCATCTCACCTGTCCTCCACACCAGCAGGTGAGCGAAAGTGCAATAAGGAAGGTTTTAGCAATGCCTCTGCATATATCTATCGTAATTCTAGTGTTACCGTGGAAGATTTTTTGTGGTCAATTTGGGTTGGTGACGACAAGCACGCCCTTGAAAATGCAGTGTTCACCAATGCCATCCTAAAAGTTCGTTATGTTAACGGCCATCACGGTGTACACCATATCACCTATAGTTGTAGCTCTTCGTCACGCTGCTAAGAGCACTGCTGGCATGGGGACATGATTAAGCCGAACAAGCTTGACTGATTATGAACAAGACAAAAAAGCTCCAACTTTGAATCTACTAGCAAGCCTTGCAAATCCCTCTCTGTGTTTCCTCCACTCACTTTAAACTTAATGCACACCAAAAACACACATTTCTTTACCTGTTGCTCAGTCTCTTGCAGAGACTTGCTGGTGTCTATGACATATGTTGCTTGCTCACGCTTCTTCGCATCGGGGACCTACAACAGCAGTTTCAAGGTTTCCATTGTAAGCTTTTGTGTCAAAAAGAATCCAGGGGTGAGGGAGGTGTGGTTTCACTAAGTTGTTGGCACAGAAAAGCCCGTGATTGTTTGTGCCAGCAGTGGGGATTAATTCGAGTAGACTTTGTGAGTTGACACACGAGAATGATGTTTTCTTGGGTATAAAGCCCTCTGAGTTGAACTGCTGAAGCTCAAGAGAAGGCAACAGACATTAGCATGTAACGCACCCCGACATTTCACAAACCACCCTCCCTATCATTTGACATGCACGCTCGTGCACTATGCATCACCGACTACTTGGTTTTGATCATCACCTGGCGAGCAAGAATGGCTTGAAACTTTTCAGGCGTCATGCCTGGACGTGCTAACACACGCTGCTCCTGCTGTTTTGGGGTAGCACTGACTACTAGGATGGCGTCCATGCCCTGTGTATGTTTGAGTGTGTTTGTTAAGGTTTTGGAGTGTGTAGCAATCTAGGTCTTAAATGCTACGCAGGGTGCTCAAGCCAAGATGGTGTGTAGTGGAAGCCTTTCCCAAAAAAAGCTGCCAAAAATGGCTTTTGTTATACAAAGTGACTCCCACAGAGGTGAAAAAGGCTTTGCACAGGAAATCAGGGTTTTGCACCCAACTCGCAAGTTCTGAAGTGATTTAAAGAGGGGGGGATAGCAAAGGGGCAAGAGCTTGCTAGGATTCGAACCCTGGTCTCTGGGTGACCAGCCGAATAGTTTCACAGTAGCTTCACAGGAAACCCCACAAAATTTGCGATGCCGCGGCTTTGCGACACAGGGTACCCCGGGAAGCCCTGGTGCGTCGCTGCACAACCACTATAAAGCGACACAAAATGCTTTAAAAAGCCGTCAGAAAAACACGCCGTTAAAAGAACACTGGTGTGTGTGCGCATGTGCGTGCGTGCTTGTGCGTGTGTGTATGCAAGTTAGAGTATAAGCATGTGTGTCTGCGCGTGCTTTTAAATACAAGCAATTTACTGTGCACATCAGTATGAGCAAACAAGCAAACTGGGTATTTTTTGGCATTTTTTGGTACAGGTATGCGACATCTGTGACACAAATTGTGCTTGTGTGTGGGCCCGTGTTTTTGCAATGCTTACACAATAACGCACCTGCTGAAGGTTTTTCTCAAACAGCAGGGGGATGTCGAAGCACACGAGTGGGGTGTGTCTGGAAGCATGTAAAGCTAGGAATTGGGTCCGGTCTTCGCTCACAAGCGGGTGCACGATAGCCTCAAGGTCAGCCATAGCCCCCTTGTCCTCCATCAATATTTGGCTCAGCACTGCTCTGTCCACCGCTACAAGCATGCCAGGTATTTGGTGGAAAAGCAAACTATTTCTAGCTTAATTTGGCATGAGCCACACCATGCCATGTACAGTGCCACAGGCACCAATGACCTTCCCTTCCTGGCACAACTGTGTGTGTTTATGTGTGTGTGTGTGTGTGTGTGTGTGTGTGTGTGTGTGTGTGTGTGCGTACGCAATTCTGCATGCCAAATAGACGTAGCACTAGCGGCAGCCGCAATGCGTGAGTCAGAAGTGCACGCAAGACGCACCTCCAGAAACCGTGGCAGACGGAAAGCGGGCACCCAAAGGCTCGACAGCTGCACCACCTTGTGCATACAAGCGGTGCACTACCTAAGGGAAAGACGGGAAGTCTTGCGGTGATGCATGCTGATGAGCAGGAGTAAAGCCACAATAGCGTGTGTTTAGTGTGTGCATATTGATTTGCATTTGTGTGTAAATGTGTGTGCGTGTCGATTTGCATATGTGTGCAATTGCATGTGAGTGTGTATGACTGTGTATGAATGTATGTGTGAGTGTACGTGCATGTGTATGAGTGTTTAAGTGTGTGTGTGTGTATGTGTGAGTGTACGTGCGTGTGTGTGTTGTGTGTGTGTGTGTGCGTGTGTGTATGAGTATGTATCTGTGTGCGTGCGTGTGTGTACACGTGTTGCGTGCGTGTACGTATTGTGTGTGTGAATTTGTGTGTGTGTGTGTGTGTGTTTGTGTGTGTGTGTGTGTATGTGTGTGTGTGTGTGTGCGTGTGTGTAGGGGCCCGGTTGTTGTGTTCTCAGGTCGAGAGGCTCTCACCTCATCAGCATCCAGCAAAGGTACACCTCGTCGCACGAGCATGGCTGCAACAGTTGACTTTCCCATGCCGATCTGTAAATATGCGTAAACTATATGAAGCGCGATGCAAGCATTAACAGGGCAGCTGTACAGCTCCTCACCGAGCCGGTGAGGCCCATCACAAAGGGCTGCTGGCTCTGTACAGCTGCTGGGGAGTTGGCCGAAACAGAAGACGCAGCTGTTGGTTGCGCTCCGTCCCCCTTCATGTGGGGAGTCATATGAGGGGAAGAAGAAACCCTTCTCCTGGTCCTTGCAACTGGATGTGTGCTATAGTTGAAATTTGGCAAGGGCACCAATGCCACTGCCATGTGCTGCTCTGCTGTTCAGCTGTCAGTTGACATGTGAGATCGCTCAGGGTTTAGTATTCGTGGACCTAGACAAACAAAATATAAGCGCAAAAACACAAATTAATGCTACACCAAATCTGAGTTTTGTCACATGATTTCGCAAAATACGGCAATGAAAAAATAAGGTTTAAAAATAGGAGTCAGAGAGCGGAGGGACTACGTGATCTGAGTCGCCGCTCCGACATTAGGCAGACATGTTGAAGAGCTTCCAGCGAGCCCTGCCCGGCTCTGGCAGAACTCGTGACCGGAATGTGGCGTTTGCGTCGGCAAGCGGCAGCAGAGTCCAGCAGAGGAGTCACGGCGTGAAACCA
>Ga0307947_1002808_pt1:0-5000 | contig 14016 bp, 11 predicted proteins | sample OrgLakmetagen232_FD_201840 | JGI IMG/M metagenome (GOLD analysis project Ga0307947, IMG submission 201840) | Saline water microbial communities from Organic Lake, Antarctica - #232 | ecosystem: Environmental > Aquatic > Non-marine Saline and Alkaline > Saline | place: Antarctica: Organic...
TCCTCAAACAAGTCCTGCACACGTGCAAGGCACACACAGGTGGTCATGCATTCATGTTACGCGCAACACGTGAAGCTGTGCTGGCTGCAATGCCCCCCTCTTTGAGCTGTCAGTGTCAATGTCCTCAAACAAGTCCTGCACAGGTGCAAGGCACACACAGGTGGTCATGCATTCATGTTACGCGCAACACGTGAAGCTGTGCTGGCTGCAATGCCCCCCTCTGTGAGCTGTCAGTGTCAATGTCTTCAAACAAGTCCTGCACATTTAAAGGATACGCACAGGTGGTCATGCATTCATGTTACGCGCAACACGTGAAGCTGTGCTGGCTGCAATGCCCCCCTCTGTGAGCTGTCAGTGTCAATGTCCTCAGACAAGTCCTGCACATTTAAAGGATACGCACAGGTGGTCATGCATTCATGTTACGCGCAACACGTGAAACTGTGCTGGCTGCAATGCCCCCCTCTGTGAGCTGTCAGTGTCGACGTCCTCAAACAAGTTTTGCACATTTGAAGGATACGCACACTGTGCGTCGCACAGGTGGTCATGCATTCATGTTACGCGCAACACGTGAAGCTGTGCTGGCTGCAGTGCCCCCCTCTGTGAGCTGTCAGTGTCGACGTCCTCAAACAAGTTTTGCACATTTAAAGGACACGCACAGGTGGTCATGCATTCATGTTACGCGCAACACGAAGCTGTGCTGGCTGCATTGCCCCCCTCTGTGAGCTGTCAGTGTCAATGTCCTCAAACAAGTCCTGCACATTTAAAGGATACGCACAGGTGGTCATGCATTCATGTTACACGCAACACGTGAAACTGTGCTGGCTGCAATGCCCCCCTCTGTGAGCTGTCAGTGTCGACGTCCTCAAACAAGTTTTGCACATTTGAAGGATACGCACACTGTGCGTCGCACAGGTGGTCATGCATTCATGTTACGCGCAACACGTGAAGCTGTGCTGGCTGCAGTGCCCCCCTCTGTGAGCTGTCAGTGTCGACGTCCTCAAACAAGTTTTGCACATTTAAAGGACACGCACAGGTGGTCATGCATTCATGTTACGCGCAACACGTGAAACTGTGCTGGCTGCAGTGCCCCCCTCTGTGAGCTGTCAGTGTCGACGTCCTCAAACAAGTTTTGCACATTTAAAGGACACGCACAGGTGGTCATGCATTCATGTTACGCGCAACACGTGAAGCTGTGCTGGCTGCAGTGCCCCCCTCTGTGAGCTGTCAGTGTCGACGTCCTCAAACAAGTCCTGCACACTTAAATGACACGCACAGGTGGCTGCGCATCTGCATCATGTGCACCTTCATCCTGAGCACCAGTTGAAAACCCGTCCCCCCAACACATTGGTTTGCACCTACAAGAAGCAACCATCGTGCAATTTGCAGGAAAGATATTATGAAACTGTTTGCTTTCAATGTCTGTGGCAAATCCACGCAACAGGTGCGGATGTAATTTGCACGTGCAGCACTGCAAAAAAATGTGGTCGGACCCTTGAGATGTACGTAAGACTGTACAGCTGAGCGTCCCACCATGTGTGCGCTTTGTGAAGGCCTGCTGAACCGATCGTGGAACTGCACCTAGTAATGATTTGATGCAGTTTCGTCATGCACAATGCCTCAATCAGCAAGGGAATCGTAGGTTCCCGTGCATTGCCTTCTGTTACTTCTTACGTGCATTCTTTCTTTTTTTTGGCAATGTATTCATAATGGCAAGACACTCTTGATCCCCTTTGATTCTTTTTTAGGGTTGGCCAGAACCATCTATATACGGTGTGTATACGGTATTTTTGGCAGGGAAATCATCAAATATACGGTCATGTACGGTGCATATACACGGTTCTGGCCAACCCTATTCTTTTTCCTTTTCTGTGGTTACTCAATACCAGGTGGCTCTTTTTCCTTGTATAAAACGTGGATCTTTGATCCTTTTTATTCTTTTTCCTTTTCCGTGGTAACTCGGTACCAGGTGGCTCCTTTTCCTTGTATGAAACGTGGGGAGTGGATCTTCACTGCCTGTGCAGTGCTTCCCTTTCTTCTTTGGCACAACGCTCCTGAACCTGCTGTAACACAGCACTGAGCCACGCATACGTATGTGTACGTGCACAGTGCTTCCCTTTCTTCTTTGGCACAACGCTCCTGAACGTGCTGTAACACAGCACCGAGCCACGCATACATATCAGGCTTATCGAGTTGTGCGGTACGATTACGGTCTGTACGGTACGCACCGTACTTGTTAAATTACGGCGTACTACCGTAATTGTCACACCGTACTTTACCGTAATTACGGTAAAATACGGTACGGTGTATGGTACGGTGCCAAGCTGGCACTGCCAGTGCAAAAATGGCCTCAGAAAGGCCTCTCCGCCCCAATCACCTCCCATTTTCGCTCCCCAGTGTGCTCCTCCCATGTGCTGACGCCACACAATGCTTCCATGAACGACCCTGAGGCTGGGTTGAGGCTGCATCAGCTTGGGGGAAGGGCCCAGCGTGGCTTGCATGGAAACTTAAAGTCGGACGCACTACTTGATTCCTGGTTAATAATTTGTGTTTTATTCATAACTAATTGTTGCAAAAAGACAAGGAGTGTTTTGGGTCGAAATTGGAGCCAAACGGCCAAATTACGGTCAACATCGTGCTGTACGGTCGGACACTGTCATTTCAAACAGACCATACTTGCACCGTATTGTACGGCGTATTACGGTACGGTACCGTAATTACGGTCAAGAAAGCTGAAGTACGGCGTATCTCGACAAGCCTGATACATATGTGTACATGCGCAGTGTTTCCCTTTCTTCTTTGGCACAACGCTCCTGAACGTGCTGTAACACAGCACTGAGCCGCGCATACGTATGTGTTTAAAATGTACGGCATCTGCTGATTAGACCCACCTGGACGTTGCTGATGGAGGCCAAGGGTTGCGAAGACATCTCCCCTGCAAGCTCCTCCGCAATCATGCTGAGCACCACTTGCTTAAGCTTTCCGTAGGTGGAGAAGCGTTGCAGGCGCTGCATTGTATCAATTCAGGCATCATATAAATTACGTAAACAGCGAGTGAGGTAAGCAAGCCTTCTGCAATCGCGTGCTGAGTTGTTCACTTGCTTGAGCTTGCCGTAGGTGGAAAAGTGTTGCAGGCGCTGCATGTATCAACACAGGCATTATATGGATTAAGTAAACAGCGAGTGAGTTAAGCAAGCCTTCTGCAATCACATGCTCAGTTGTTTGCTTGCTTGAGCTTGCCGTTGGTGGAGAAGCGTTGCAGGCGCTGCATTGTATCAACCGAGGCACTATATAATTATTTGGATGTACACAGCGGGCGAGGCAAACAAGCCTTCTGCAATCACATGCTCAGTTGATTACTTGTTTGAGCTTGCCGTTGGTGGAGAAGCGTTGCAGGCAGGCGCTGCTAAGGAAAACCAGAACGGATGAAAAGTAAAAGCAATTCCTGCAACCGACCCTTGATGAGCATCACTTGCTTGAGCTTGCTGCGCATAGAGAAGCGTTCAGGATGCACCAGTGCTAGAGATTGTCGTTTGCTTATAGAGCTATAGAAATGCCTCTTATTATGTGCCTCATATTATGTGCCTCATATTACATCATATAGCGCTCTATGCCGATCCCTACACAGTACACACATGTACATGCACTTTAAAACAAGATTGCGATGGACAACGCTTACCTAGCATGCCAAACAAACTTCCTGGTATTTGCACAGGCAACACTGAAAGCACACACATACACAGTACACAGCACACACACACCACATTGACCTCACACCTGTACGACAGTGCCTTCCAAGGGAAGGTCTCGGGCAACACCCCCATCACGAACCCAAGGATGCTCTAGTGCCTGAGTGTGTGTGTGTGTGTGTGTGTGTGTGTGAGTTTGTGAGTTTGTGAGTTTGTGGTGGAAATGTGTATGTGTAACAGCGTACATAGGTATTGTGTATATGAGTGTGTGTGTGTGTGTATGTGACTGATGCTGCACTTCCCAGCCACAGCATTGGGGCAGCTCTGTCACTTGCCTGCCCTGTCTGCAAACCAGCCAGGCTTGCAAACTGTGCCACTGGTGTGTGTGTGTGTGTGCATTGAAACACTTAAAAACTTTCTATTTGCGCTGCAACCTAGCGTGGCTGCTCAAACAAGCTTAACACCCAAACTCATCCCCACATCAGACTTAGGCCATTCAGGCCATTGTGGCACCGCCCCCTTCAGATCTGATTGCAAATTCATGTACTTCACATCTGTATGCTTTTGCACACACGCACCTGCTCTTAGCCACGTTTCACAGACAGCCTCCAAGGATACATCTGTGCTTATGGCCTTATGACACATACCATTTCATGTACACGCACGTGCAGATGCTCAGAACAACTCACACAAACATGCACACATACACGCACATACGCCCCACAACCCCCTCTTCAAACACACACTCAACACCCACGCTCATCCCCACCCGCACCCATGCGTGAGCCTGCACCCTCCTGCACCTCTGCACAACAAATACCCTCCTGCACCTCTGCACACCAAAACCCTCCTGCACCTCTGCACACCAAAACCCTCCTGCACCTCCGCACACCAAAACCCTCCTGCACCTCTGCACAACAAATACCCTCCTGCACCTCTGCACACCAAAACCCTCCAGCACCTCTGCACACCAAAACCCTCCTGCACCTCCGCACAACAAAACCCTCCTGCACATCTGCACACCAAAACCCTCCTGCACATCTGCACACCAAAACCCTCCTGCACCTCTGCACACCAAAACCCTCCTGCACCTCTGCACACCAAAACCCTCCTGCACCTCTGCACACCAAAACCCACCTGTACATCTGCACACCAAAACCCTCCTGCACATCTGCACACCGAAACCCTCCTGTACATCTGCACACCGAAACCCTCCTGCACGTTTGCACCCTTCTGCACCAAAACCCACACCAAAACCCACACCAAAACCCACACCAAAACCCACACCATAACCCACACCAAAACCAAAACCCA
>Ga0307947_1002808_pt1:10000-14016 | contig 14016 bp, 11 predicted proteins | sample OrgLakmetagen232_FD_201840 | JGI IMG/M metagenome (GOLD analysis project Ga0307947, IMG submission 201840) | Saline water microbial communities from Organic Lake, Antarctica - #232 | ecosystem: Environmental > Aquatic > Non-marine Saline and Alkaline > Saline | place: Antarctica...
CAGTGGTAGTGTTCATTGCATAGTGGTAGTGCTCATTGCATAGTGCATGGCGTAATGATTTACATGGCGTAGTGGTCGTTACATAGCGCATGGCGTAGCGGTCGTTGCATAGCGCATGGCGTAGTGGTCGTTGCATAGCGCATGGCGTAGTGGTCGTTGCATGGCATACTGTTCATTGCATGGCACTGACTGACGCACTGCAAGGCATTGCTCAATTTCAGCGTGCACATTCACATATCACCTCGCGCGCGCGCACACTCACACACACATACACACACACACACACACACACATATACACACACATACACACACATACACACGCCTTGATGTCCCTGAGAATGAAGCCCTCTGCATGGCACTGGTTGAAAAGTGCTGTGCATCAGTCATACAGGCAAGCACACAGAAACCACAACCGCACATCCGCCTCACACACATGCACACACACACACATACACACACACCTTGATGTCTCTGTAGATAATGCCCTTTGCATGGCACTGGCTGACAAAGCGCAGGATGCTGCGGGTCAAGCGCGCGATGTACTTTTCGCTGTACTGCCCAGAGGAAACACGCTCCAGCAGGGCACCTCCCTCACACAAGTCCATGACCAAGTGCACTGAGCGGGCATCTTCAAACACGTCCTGTGTGCATGCACGTGCGTGTGTGTGTGTATGTGTGTGTGTGCGTGTGTGTATGTGTTTGTGTGTGTGCGTGTGTGTGTGTGTGTGCGTGTCTGTGTATATTTGCTACCTGTCGCACACATCTCAATGACCATTGCATATTCAGCTGTACCTGTACTACACACATACAGGTACACAGTACACAGTACAACACATTGTGCTTTACATCACATGCACAGGTGTAACTAAATTTGTAATTGACCTTGTGATGGTGACTCCAAGATGTCAAGCCATACACTTGCATAGGCCAACAAATACACGGACACACACATACACACACGCGCACACCATCACACACACAGAGGCAGGCACACACATCACTAGGGACCCCACACATATTGCAGAAGCCACCCCACGCACCCGCAAGTTCACTGCATCCAGGCTGTAACCTGCACAACAGAGTGTGGAGATGGCGTGTGTGTGTGTACGTGTCAGTTTGGCATCACCCTTTACCCTTTACATTGCCACGACAACTGGCCACAACAACACCATGCCTGGACCCCAAAAACCAAATTGGTTTTGTGAGCGCAGGGTCGCCGGATGTATGTGTGTATGTGTGCATTTGGTGTGTGTGTGTGCATGTGTGTGTGTGTGAGTGCGTGTGCATGTGCGTTTGTGTGTGTGTGCGCGTGCGTGTGTATATGTGTGCGAGTGTGTGTGTGAGTGTGAATGCGTGTGTGTATGTGTGTGCGTGTGTGTGTGCTTGTGCGTGTGTGTGTGTGTGTATGTTTGTGTGCTTGTATCTTGTATGTGTGTTTGTGTGTACATGTGTGTGCATGCGTGTGTGCGCGTGTGTGTATGTGTGTGTGCTTGTGCGTGTGTGTGTGTGTGTGCGTGTGTGTGTTGCGTGTGTGCTTGTGCGTGTGTGTGCATGTGTTTGCTTGTGCGTGTGTGTTTGTGTGTGCATGTGTGTGTGTGTGTGTGCTTGTGCGTGTGCGTGTGTGTGTGTGTGCTTGTGCGTGTGTGTGTGCATGTGTGTGCTTGTGCATGTGTATTTGTGTGTGCATGTGTGTGCATGCGTGTGTGTTTGTGTGTGCATGTGTGTGTGCTTGTGCTTGTGCGTGTGTGCGTGTGTGTGTGTGTGTGTGTGTGCGCGTGCATGTGTGTATGTTTATGTGGGAGACGCGCGAATTTGTGTGCCCATTAAGCCACTGCCACCTAGCCGCCTTGCATGAAATTACGACAACGAGCATGGTCACGTCACTATATTTTTGCAACAATCCACAACACTACAATCCACAACAATCCACAACAATTCACGACAATCCATGACAATCCACAACACAACAACACAACCCACAAACACACCTCCTGCTGTTACTCACTGAGTTGCAGCAGCAGGAACTCGTGCTATCACAGGCTATGTGCACTGGTACATACGTTATGTTTATTTGAAGGCCAGCTTACCAAGCTGCTGCATGATTTCCACCTCTGCCCTGATCTTGAGCAAGTAGCGTGGTGTGCCTGTGCGCACGTGTGTGTGTGTGTGTGTGTATGTGTGAGTGTGTGTGTGTGCCTGTATGTGCATACAAGTATGTATATGTGCAATTGAATGCGTACGTCACACCACAAGAGTTGTATAAACGAGCACACATTCTTTGTCATCCTGGGCTGTTTGCACTTCAAGGTTTGCACACCTATATATGGATCCACATGCTGCAAATTTATACACACAGACAGGGGCAGCTGCTTACCCACGTATTAAGCAAACGTTTGCATTCAGTATGAGTTTTTTACGTTTTTTTGTGTTCTCCTAATGCGACGAAAGAAGACGGACTGCTTACCACAGCTCAAAGCGTTGGAAGCTCAACAGCATGCTCATTCATTACAATGACATTACAATGAAACCTTCTTGAACATGCTCAACCATTGCACACACAGCATAGACACGTTTAGAGCGTGCTCACATACGACCAGCACAGCAGCGTGCGCTGTGTGCGTGTGCAGATGTTACTCAACAGCATGCGGTGTGTGTGTGTGTGCGACTGTATGTGTGTGTGTGTGTGTCCAGACTTAGTTAGAGCAGCCCCCTTCCTCACATGGTCCCCTCTTGGGCTTCTTCTGGATGCTCTTTACGGCATAGCGCTTGCCGCTGCTCATCTCCACGCACTCACGAACCACACCAAAGCTGCCAGCACCCACCACACGCCCGATGAAATACAGGTTATCGAGCTGATTGGAATACCTGGCAAATGTATGTGTGTGTGTGTGTGTTTTGTGTGTGAACATGTGCATACTCATTCTTAATCGTGTGTGCATAAACACACAAATATGTGTACTTGTTGTGTGTGCGCACGCGTGTGTGTGCTTGCATTTGTAAGAGTGTGCACAGACATGCAATTGTGCGAACTTGTAATTTATCTGGCGCAAATGACCCAAATTTAAAGCTTGGCTTAGAGTGAAGTGTGCGAAGTACAGTGTGAACAAACAGTCGCAGAAGTGCAAATGAGTTTGAGGAGACTTGTGACACTTCAATGTTCTATGAGTGCTTTAAGATCCTTGCTTAGCAGCTTAGTAGAAAGAAAGCAGCTTAGTTAAAAAGACAAGCACAAATGCACGCTGTACGTCCACGCTCATTTGTGGCACAAAACGCAAGCCTGGCTGGCCCTGCAAGTGCAAAGCGCCCCCATAGAAAAATTCCCCTATACGCACCCAAAGATCCTTGCCACTTGGTCAGGGCTGAGCTCCGTTCTGGGCGGTAATTTTAGCACTGCGTCATTAACCTCGCTGCTCACATTCACTTGGCTCGCAGCAGATAAGTGAACAGCCCGCTGCCTGCTCACCAGCCCTGGTACTCTACAGCTGTGCTGTGATGCTGTGAGACTCAGTATATGACTTGGTGGGGAGGGTAAGACAGAAGGGCCAGAGGGACTAAGAGCAGTGGGGTGCGCTGGGAGCAGGCTTCTCCATTCCCGGCAGCTTGAAATTCCTTGGCTGACTCCTCGGTTAAGCAACATCTATCTTTGACGTTTGTGCAAGGATTGTGCAAGGATTACAATTTCATTTTAAAGAAATTCTATGTTATTTTAATTTTAATTGAAGACAATGATGGCGGGCAGGTACCTGAAGTCTATTTCTGTTGAGATACAGAAAGCATTGTATCCCGGGCACCCCAACATGGAACTTTTCATGTGCTGTGATTGGGAGGTGCAGCAACCAGGTAATGCTACAGCACTTTGCGTGTTTGCGCGTGCGTGCGTGCGTGCGTGCGTGCGTGCGTGCGTGCGTGCGTGCGTGCGTGCGTGCGTGCGTGCGTGCGTGCGTACGTGTGTGCGCGCGCGTGCGTATGTGTGTGTGTGTGTGTGTGTGTGTGTGTGTGTGTGTGTGTGTGTGT
>Ga0307947_1002810_pt1 | contig 14015 bp, 10 predicted proteins | sample OrgLakmetagen232_FD_201840 | JGI IMG/M metagenome (GOLD analysis project Ga0307947, IMG submission 201840) | Saline water microbial communities from Organic Lake, Antarctica - #232 | ecosystem: Environmental > Aquatic > Non-marine Saline and Alkaline > Saline | place: Antarctica: Organic Lake...
AGCCCCCCCCCCCCCCCACACACACAGACACCACGCCAGACTGCATTACCTGGTACAGCAGGAGTAGCTTGCACCAGTTGCTGCTTCAGCTGCTGCAGGCTCTGCACAATACGCTGCTGCAGCAGCGCGCACTGTTGCTTGAAGCTCTGCTCCAGCTGCATGGTCAGCGCTGCGGATTCGCGCTGCTTCCATGCAAGCTGCGTGTATGTGCAAGCGTGGTGTGCAAGTGTGTCTTGCAGATTCGTGTGTAGGTGTGTCTTACAGATTTGCTCTGCTTCCATGCCAGCTGCCTGTGCTTGCGGGGGTGTCTGGGAAGGTCTGGGCCTGTGCGTGCTTTCACGTCATGCAGGAAAAACAGTATAATATGATCAAGCATTTTGTTCAGGGTCGGCTGTAAACGGTTAGGGTTTAGGGTTAGGGTTATACCGTGTGTGTGTACCGTGTATGCATACCAAATTTGATCATTACAAGTCTCCCTGCCAGAAGTGCCTGACATTTACTGGAACCACATGGTTTCAGCCAACCCTGATTAGGTGCTCTTGGATGCAGTGATCTTAGATAGGCTCTGATCTTAGGTACTGGCTCCAAAGTTCTCTCCTTTTTGTGTGTTCTGGGTGTTCTAGGCAGCACACAAGCAGCACAAGGTCACAAGCCTTGCAACAATAATTCAAGAGAAGATACACGTGGCCCGACTGCTCTTTGTTCACCTGTGCTGCTGCTGCTGCTGCTGCTGCTGCCGCTGGTCTTATTCAATAACAAATGAAATCATTCAAAGAGAAGAGCAAAATTAATTAATATCAGACACCCATTCTACGTCAATAAGTCGACCAACCCTTGCCCTGCCTACCTGCTGGTACTGCTGCTGTTGCACTTGGTGAGGGGGAACAGGCAGGTCGTAGGCTTCTGGGATGTCCAGCTCCTTCCTCAGGGCTCCCTGCAAATAGGCAAAAAAGAAATGATTGAAAGAAAAGGGGAGAATGGTAAGGCACAGGTAGGTCGTAGGCTTCTGGGATGTTCAGCTCCTTCCTCAGGGCTCCCTGCAAACAGGCAAAAAAGAAAACGATTGAAAGAAAAGGGGAGAATGGTAAAGCACAGGTAGGTCATAGGCTTCTGGGAAGTTCAGCTCCTTCCTCAGGGCTCCCTGCAAACAGGCAAAAAAGAAAATGAATGAAAGAAAAGGGGAGAATGGTAAGGCACAGGCAGGTCATAGGCTTATGGGATGTTCAGCTCCTTTCCCAGGGCTCCCTGCAAACAGGCCAAAAAATGGACGCGGATAAAACAATGAGAGAACAACAAAAGAACTGGGACAAATTGTCCCTCCATCGTGCCTTAAGCACGTTGAGAGGGTGGGGTGTGTGTTGACCCTCTTGAGGTCTAGTGAATGCCCTGCAGACAGGGAATGAAAAGAAAATAAATTGGCATGCATATGCATCATCACACCTCTCATGACTAGTGAACATCAACCCCCGACAATTCCATGACACGTCTGTGACCTCACCACGTTGTGCTGCATTTTGGTTCACGCAAGCACAAGCAGGCACACACAACGGATCACCTTTGGAGCTCATACCACTGACAACAACGACAACAGATCACTAGCAACAGATCACCTTTGGAGCTCATACCACCACCACCAACAACAGATCACTAGCAACAGATCACCTTTGGAGCTCATACCAACAACAACTTATCACAACAACAGATCACTAGCAACAGATCACCTTTGGAGCTCATACCACCAACAACCTAATCACAACAACATATCACCAACAACATATCACCTTTAAAGCTCATACCACCAACAACATAATCCCAACAACAGATCACCACCAACAACAGTGAGCACCTTTGGAACTCATACCACCAAAACGGTAGGCACACATGTTATGTCGAAACAAGTACGTCCAGGAGTAGTCACACAGTGGGGTGCGTAGCACAGAAACAGCAAACACGCATGTGCGCAAAACGACTATAATTAGGAGCACGCACCTTTTCAAAAAGGAAAAAGACACTATGTGGGCAGCATAAATCACTCCCCACATTAGTCAAGGAAAAGGAGTCACTTTGGTACTCGGTACTACTGTAAAACGCCTGCACCTTCCATGTTGCAGGATTATCCGTCACCCTCCTGTATTACGTGACTTTTTTCCTGCGTTTTCCTGGCTTTACTCTGCACTCACACGAACACACATTACATTTTCTCACACTTCTGGCTTTACTCTGCACTCACACGAACACACATTATAATTTCTCACACTTCTGGCTTTACTCTGCACTCACACGAACACACATTATAATTTCTCACACTTCTGGCTTTACTCTACTCTACACTCACACGAACACACATTTGATTTTCTCACATCCTGGCTTTACTCTACACTCACACGAACACACATCAGAATTCCTCACTCCTTGCTTTACACTACACTCACATGAACGCACATTATATTTCCTCACACTAGTCCTGTCACACACCTGGAACCCGCTGCTTTTGTCTGCAAGCACGGCAGACACATTTTGAAAGCCGTGGCGCAGCACACTCCGCAGCAAGGCATCTGCGATTGGTTTTCAAATCATATTGTCTCAGTTTTTCAAGGTGCAATGGTTACCAAACCACAATTGTGGCAAACATGCAAACATGGTTTACACACTGTAGGGTTGGACAGCGCTGTTCACATTTAGGTGTACTAACACATATTAAAATCCTCCCGGTCATAAGAACTGCACAGCAGCTATACACGCAGCTATACATAAATACCATGGATAACCATGGTTTTTAGCCAACTCTATGCGCACGTTATAGTGCAATCATGGACTGCTGCCTGCATGTATGCACCACTCATCTTTCACCGCAGCAGACGCTATTACATAGCTGCAAGTAGCTGCGACAAGACATTTCCAATATAAAGGCACCCTGCAGAATTGCAGAGCGGTTTTAATTCATCACCTTGCAGATACCACCTTACAGGCATCATCTTGCAGAAACCACCTTGCAGGCATCATCTTGCAGAAACCACCTTACAGGCATCATCTTGCAGAAACCACCTTACAGGCATCATCTTGCAGAAACCACCTTACAGGCATCATCTTGCAGAAACCACCTTACAGGCATCATCTTACAGAAACCACCTTACAGAAACCACCTTACAGGCATCATCCTGCAGAAACATCTTACAGGCATCATCTTGCAGAAACCACCTTACAGAAACCACCTTAAAGAAACCACCTTACAGGCATCATCTTGCAGAAACCACTTTGAAGAAAGGAGGCGTTCTATGCTTTCTGAAAGACTGAAGTGTTTGATACACGCCTTGCTTGTCACAAGCAACTGTGCCCACCCCTGATGCTCACGGATGAATAAAAGCTACACAAGCACATCACAATGCAAACAAAGTATCGACGGACAGAACTGCGGCGCAACCTTAACCACAACGTACACAAGACAAGAAATGCTCCAGCCTCGTGACTAAGTTTGTTTGCATGTATTTACTGAGCAACATACCTACGCAAGGAGCAAGGAGCTACAACCAGGGAGCTGTGTGTGAATCATGTGACATGAAATGATAATGCTGTACATACAAACAACGAAGTCTAATTTGACATACAAACAACGGAGTCTAATTTGACATACAGACAACGGGAGTCTAGTTTGACATACAGACAACGGAGTCTAGTTTGACATACAAACAACGGAGTCTTGTTTGACATATGAAACAACGGAGTCTAGTTTGACATACAAACAATGGAGTCTTGTTTGAGGTATGCCCTGAGGAAAAAGTAAGCACACAGAAGAGAGCACAAAGCTTAAAGCCTTATTTTGGGATTTGCTGATTAAGTACTCTGCAGCATGCAGGGGTACCCTAGTTTTTTGGAGGCGGTTGCAACCAAATGTCAGTTGGAACTGTCTTGGCACAGTTTGTGATGGTACAAGCGTACATTCCCACTCCAGCAGTCCGGTGTATGAGCCGGAATGAAACCAGCACAGAGGAACGTTTTAGTAATAGGATGTCAGCCAATTATAAGCGACCCCTCCAACTTCAATGGACCCGAATCACAATAGCACTTACAGTCTTACGCACTTACAGACTTACGCACTTTCGCACTTACAGTCTTACGCACTTACAGACTTACAGACTTACGCACTTACAGACTTACGCACTTACAGTCTTACGCACTTACAGTCTTACGCACTTACAGTCTTACGCACTTACAGTCTTACGCGCTTACAGACTTACAGTCTTACGCACTTGCAGACTCACAGTCTTCCGCACTTACAGACTTACAGTCTTACGCACTTACAGTCTTGTTCGGGAGTCCAGCACTTTGCTCCTGAGGCATAGGCAGGCTTGTGTGGGAAATCCAGGCTTGAAGAGGAGGTCAGCACTTTGCGTCTGAAAGGAATGAGAGGGTTGCTAGTGGGTGGCTGCATTTTCATGAGTGGCGTGCTTGTTGCTTCCTGTTCAAGCGTTAGGGTGCACGCCATAAAGCGAAAGCTGAATTATCATTTTAATATTTGGGTGGCAAGAGGCAAGTCTTGGGGGACAGAGCCTTAGATAGAATTGTAAACCTTGGGCCCGTTAGAATACTGTCAAGACCAAGGTCATACAACCGAATGGCCAGTGTAAGAGTGTACAATAAAATGAACGTGTGAGTTAGCAAGAAGCATGTTTCAGGGGGCAGCACTTGTGTCGGTCTAATGTTAAGACCAAGGTCATACACCCGAACGGCCAGTGTCAGAGTGTGCAATAGAATTAACATGTGGGTTAGCAAGAAGCAAGTTTCAGGGGGCAGCACTTGTGTCGGTCTAATGTTAAGACAAAGGTCATACACCCGAACGGCCAGTGTCAGAGTGTGCAATAAAATTAACATGTGGGTTAGCAAGAGGCAAGTTTCAGGGGGCAGCACTTGTGTCGGTCTAATGTTAAGACCAAAGCCACAAAGCGTGAAGGACTGTCGGAGAGGTGTGCGATTTGAAACGTGAATGAGCATACAAAGGTACTGCCATTGGTGACCTAGGCTTTACAAAGGTGTTGCCATTGCTTTACAAAGGTGTTGCCAATGCTTTATAAAGGTGTTGCCATTGCTTTACAAAGGTGTTGCCATTACTTTACTAAGGTGTTGCCATTACTCTATAAAGGTGTTGCCATCACTTTACAAAGGTGTTGCCATTGCTTTACAAAGTGTTGCCATTGGTGACCTAGACTTTATCGCACACATCAGCCCAATTTACCTTGGAAGATAGAACCTCGCCTTGTACATGACGGCGATTAGTGTGAAATTACGAATGAAAGCATTGGATGGTTCAGTTTTCAAGTGAGGGGAACATTGAATGTAAGGTGCACACACGTTCACATAGGACACACACATTACAGAGACCTGCTGGATACACAGATTTGCCACCAACAGGATCTTACTCTTCCCTTCATATTTTTACAAATTCCCTTTAAATAATATATAGAAAATTCTTAGAAGCACATACCTGATGAGAGCTATGAGGCCAATTCGAGAGAGCACGGCTTCCAAGGTAATATCTGGCTTGAGCATCGCTTCCTGTGTGTGTGTGTGTGTGTGTGTGTGTGTGTGTGTGTGTGTGTGTGTGTGCGTGCGTGTGTGTGTGTATGTGTGTGTGTGTGTGTCACGAACAAGGCGGTTGAGCACCGCTTCCAATGAAATCCCTGGCTCAAGCATTGCTTCCTGTGCGTATGAGATCACTCCTGCTTGACTATGAGGTCTGTGATGTATCTGTAACTGTAGATAACTTTTTAGTTGGACTACAAGGGTTGCATTGTATTAAATGAGAAGTGAATTGTATTAAATGCGTTGCATTGTATGAAATGATAAGTGATTCAAGGTTACACATCTATGGTTTAAAGCCAGTATCACGCATGCACATACATTTCAAGCAGAAAGTTCATAAATTTGGCTTTATGAAGACAGCTTTGGACAACACAACATATCCAGCTTGAATCAAAATCCAGTTTGAATCCAGCTTGAATCCAAATCCAGCTTGAATCCAGCTTGAATCCAAGATGAGCTAGAATCCGGCTTGAATCCAAATCCATATCCAGCTTGATCTAACATTTTCAGCTTGAATCCATGATAGTCCAAGATAGCCAGCTTGAATCTATGATAATTTTAGTACTTATTTTCCATAACATCCACATCAACGGGACATGTGTAATTTGATCAGCAGATCAGGGCGCAAGATCTTAAAAGGCAAGCACTTGTTACTTTTTTGTTTTCTAGAGACTGAAGCAAATAGTCCTGGGTGGTCTGTCCCATTGTTGCCGGACAAAGTTGCACATAAACTGGTAAAAAACTGTGATGTAACAACACACAAAAAACAGGGAAGGTATAAGGCTTGTCCACATACACATAAAGAAACATACACGCATGCACACACACACGCATGCACGCACGCACTCGCGCACGCACGTTTGCGCGCACACAAACACACACGTCCACACATACACACATGCAGGCACTGCATTTACGTAGCGAGTGCTGCTCACCTTGGGTACACCGCCAGCAAAGGTGGGCGATGCATTATCATCATCGGTGCAGAGCATCAGGAGCAGCTTCACGTAGCTCGTGATGTGGGGAGCGGCTTTATATGGGAGGCGCTGCGTACATGTGTACGTGCACGCTGAGTTGGGTTATGCATGAAGGTTGCCAGTTATGTTGTAGGGTAATGCACATACGTGGGGCTGGCCATAACCGTACTCCTATGAGTATAACCATACGTAGTGGCCATAACCATACGTCGTGGCCATAACTGTACATAGATTCTATAAGTATGACCAGGCTTGGGGTATGATCTGGTATGATCTTACTTGGAATAAAGCTCTCGCAAATCACGTAATTAATAAGCCCGGCGCTTTACAGGGGGGCAAGACTTTCCTATTCGGGTGAAAAAAAGCCAAACAAGGCCCTTTGTACTCAGCCACTACGTTTTCTTGCAGCACACTAAAACAGGCCTGGACACGTTTATGGCGCGCAATGATGTTTAGTCCTGTATGTTGTCATGTACTGATGTAAGTATTGTATGATGTATGCATGATGTAAGTAGTATATGATGTATGTATGATGTGTGTACTGTATGAAGTAAGTATGATGTCAGTACTGTGTGGTGTGTACTGTGTGGTGTCAGTATGATGTCTGTATTGTGCGGTGTAAGTACTGTATGATGTCAGTATGATGTCAGTACTGTGTGGTGTCAATATGATGTCAGTACTGTGTGGTGTAAGTAATGTATGATGTAAGTATGATGTCAGTACTGTGTGGTGTAAGTACTGTGTGGTGTCAGTACTGTGCGGTGTAAATACTGTGTGGTGTCAGTATGATGTCAGTACTGTGTGGTGTAAGTACTGTATGATGTCAGTATGATGTCAGTACTGTGTGGTGTCAGCATGATGTAAGTATGATGTCAGTACTGTGCGGTGTAAGTACTGTATGATGTAAGTATGATGTCAGTACTGTGTGGTGTAAGTACTGCATGTTCAACATACTTTGGATAACCATAAAAATGCTTACTAGAGCGTCATGTGCATGCCAATTCATGCATGCATAGCAAATTATGTACAGAGAGAAGTACTTAAGCACGAATAAACAGGCTTTCTAGCCGAATAGTAGGAATGGAAGTAGGATGGTCACAACAATAGCCAAGGTTTGGCCTACTTATTTTGAACTTGATGAGGTTCAGTCAATACTCTGAACTCTGAACAAATATGACCTGGCAAAAATAAAAGAAAAATTACTTGTTCAATTAGTGCAGGTGCATAAGCGTGTGAGTGGCTGCAGAACCCACCACGCACCTGCAGGAAAGAGAGACTCAGATACGCAGAGACTTTGGCAAATCATGCAATTCTACCCCATGCTTCACAAAGAACGGTAAGACTGCGTTAAACACCCACAACCTCGGTGCAAGGGTTGCATGGGCGACTAGCACGCGATGAACGATCTAAAGCACGAATTATGCAAAGACTATACTCAAGCATATGAGTGCGCGCGCGCGCACACACACACACACACACACACACACACACATGGCAGACTACAATGCCCTTGCCCTTCCTGTCCAGGGGAATGCACAAACCACAAAACGTACGTGTCCAGCAATCACTGAGGATGCATACATCACAAAATCGTGTTCAGCAATCACTGAAAGTGTGCTCGCACTGCGCTCACTGAAAGTGTGCTCATTCACGGCGCTCACTGAAAGTGTGCTCACTGAAAGTGTGCTCGCACCTGGCGCACTGAAAGTGTGCTCGCAATCACTGAAAGTGTGCTCGCACCTGTAGGAATGGGACAAAGGGAGCAGCTTGCAGCCCAACCCAATATAAGTAGTCATTTCTTGGCCTGTGCCTCCAAACCAGCTCTGGATCCTGAATATAATATCATGGAGGATTAAAGTCTTGGTAAACCGCAGGCCCTGCAGAAATGCAGGAACGTGTGGGTGCCACTCCACACGCTGGAGATGAGCCCCGCGCGCTGGAGATGAACCCGGCACGCTGGAGATGCGCCCCACACGCAGGAGATGTACACCACATGCTGAAGATGAAGATTTGTCAAACATGCCCAGGACACTGAATCAAAATATAACACATGGTTGGAGCACGCTCGGTTATAGACTCTACACCCCTTGAGGAACGTGCACACGCCAATTCTAAGGAATATGCACTCCAACTTCAAGGAACATGCACGTTTCATTTCAAGGAATATGCACGTGTAAATTCCGAGGGGAAATTGCAAGGAATTCCAAGGAATATGCACGTTTCAATTCAAGGAATATGCACATACAGCTTCCGAGGGAAAAATGCAAGGAATTTCAAGGAATATGCACGTTTCAACTTATAGGAACATGCACGATCCAATTCAAGGAATATGCACGTACAGCTTCCGAGGAACAAAAGCAACAAAAGCAAAGAATTCCAAGGAATATGCACGTGTCAACCTAAAGGAATATGCACATACAGCTTCCGAGGGGAAAAATGCACGTACGACCTCCGCGCAATATGCATGTGTCATTTCAGTTAACAGCCAGTTACAAATCAACGTACATCATTCGTCGCTCACTTGTGTCAAAGCGCCCATTTGCTGCCAACGTTTGAACGAACGAGACATATCCTAAACTTCATACTCGCTTGTAACCTGTAGTTCAGCAGCGCGTCAAGGCACAGCAGCCGCTCATTCGCATCAAAGCCAAACACAGGCAACACAAATCATAATGGCTCACTTGAAACTCGTAGCTCAGCAGCGCATCAAGGCACAGCAGCCGCTCATTCGCACCAAAGCCAAGCACAAGCAACACAAATCATGAAAATGGCTCACTTGGAACCCGTAGTTCAGCAGCGCGTCAAGGCACAGCAGCCGCTCATTCGCATCGAAGCCAAGCACAAGCAACACAAATCATGAAAATGGCTTACTTGGAACCCGTAGTTCAGCAGCGCGTCAAGGCACAGCAGCCGCTCATTTGCATCGAAGCCAAGCACAAGCAACACAAATCATGAAAATGGCTCACTTGGAACCCGTAGTTCAGCAGCGCGTCAAGGCACAGCAGCCGCTCGATCGCATCGAAGCCAAGCACAAGCAACACAAATCATGAAAATGGCTTACTTGGAACCCGTAGTTCAGCAGCGCGTCAAGGCACAGCAGCCGCTCATTTGCATCGAAGCCAAGCACTCGCAGCTGCGGCCATTGACCATCTACCAGCTTCAAAACAGTGGCCGCCTACGAAAGCAATCGCAAAGGTTGTGCTCGGTGTTGCAGCGTAGTTCCTTGGGTAGGTGCTTCCATGCTTTCAGTGAGTTTGGTTTGTGTATACGTAAGCCAGTAGTCCTTGTTTGTAATTTACAGATTGTAGTCCTTGTTTGTTACTTACAAATTGTAGTCCTTGTTTGTAACTTACAAATTGTAAGTGCATGGCCTACCAGTTTTAATAACGGCCTAGTAACTGCATGGCCTTGCTTAGGTGGAATCGGGGGCAGGGGAGTAAGCAGTGTGCACAGGAGAAGATGCAGATGTGTGTGTGTGTGTGTGTGTGTGTGTGTGCGGTGTGTTTCACATGTTCAAAGCACAATTTGAGACGGAGTAACACAGCCAAGGAATGACACAGCAAGGAATAACACAGCATTAACACAAGTTAACATTGTTATTTAACAACACAGTATTCACACAGGTTGACACAGAATAACACAGCATTAACGCAGCCAAGGTTAACACAGCAGCAACTCATTGCGTTGGGGGGTGTTGTGTCCTGCTTCTCCATTCTCCACAGACGCTGTAGTGGTGTGTATGGCGCTGTGCTGGAGCAGGCATGAAGATGTGCTGCATTCCTATGTAAGGTCCAACCTCAGGCTCTACAAGACAAATAACAAGGATTAGCTTTGTTTATTAAACGTGGGGTGCCTCACACAAACCTGCCGGATGCGATCAGCATCAACCCCAGGATTGACTGGTACCATTCGGAGGAGCGTTAGGTGGACGAGACCCTCCTCTGTTTCGCTTGAGTGTTGTAAAGTGCTGGTGCCCTGCTCTTGATCCATGCGCGCATCCTGCATGTTTCGTGTGGATAGATACATTGTACTTTCAGTTGGCACCACGCACAGCAGTATGCAGTGCTGGCGACTTGTACTGGTCCATGCCTGCATCCTGAATGTCGTGAAGTCAGATACATCGTACATTCAGCTGGCACCACGTGCTGCAATAATCATGCTAGTACCCTGAACGTGGTCCATGTGTGCATCCTGAAATATGTGTAGCAAGGTGCACTATATGCATTGTTCTTTAAGCTGGCGACTTACGCAGTAGCAGCTATGCACAAGGCCTGATAGTGTTCTGTCATTGATACATTTCTGGCTATTCCGGCAAAAGGTTTGCAGGTTAGCTATGCAAAACCATCACCACAACCAAACTTCACCGGTGTCTGAAATATTTCTGCACAGTATCAGCCACCGCTTGGCAGCTTTTGTACCCCTTTCTTTTGCTTTGCGTTTGCCAGCGTAAGCACACACACACCCAACTCCCACGCACCTGTGGCCTGATCTCACGCAACCCCTGTCTCAACTGCTGCCTTGGTCTCTTCCTTTTTGGGTTACACACACACACACTCTAAACACACCCACCCACCTCCCACGCACCTGTGGCCTGATCTCACGCAACCCCTGTCTCAACTGCTGCCTGGGTCTCTTCCTTTTTGGGTTACACACACACACACTCTAAACACACACACACTCTAAAAACACACACCCACCTCCCACGCACCTGTGGCCTGATCTCACGCAACCCCTGTCTCAACTGCTGCCTCAGTCTCTTCCTTTTTGGGTTACACACACACTCTAAACAAACACACACTCTAAAAACACACACCCACCTCCCACGCACCTGCGGCCTGATCTCACGCAACCCCTGTCTCAACTGCTGCCTCGGTCTCTTCCTTTTTGGGTTACACACACACACACTCTAAACACACACACCCAACTCCCACGCACCTGTGGCATGATCTCAGGCAACCCTTGTCTCTGTCTCAATTGCTGCCTCGGTCTCTTCCTTTTATCCCTTTTCTCTCCTCGTAATTGAGTGGGGTCCACAATCATCACGTCAGAATCGCTGGAACCCTCGCCACCTGCAGATTATGGCGTTCACAAAAGTATTTACGTGCACTGACAGTGTCTGCATACTTTGTAGGATACCTCTGTGCATAATTTGTAGGGCACCCCTGTGCATACTTTGTAGGGTACCCCTGTGCATAATTTGTAGGGCACCCCTGTGCATACTTTGTAGGGTACCCCTGTGCATACTTTGTAGGGTACCCCTGTGCATACTTTGTAGGGTACCCCTGTGCATAATTTGTAGGGCACCCCTGTGCATACTTTGTAGGGTACCTCTGTGCATACTTTGTAGGGCACCCCTGTGCATAATTTGTAGGATACCCCTGTGCATACTTTGTACTTTGTAGGGTACCCCTGTGCATACTTTGTAGGGTACCCCTGTGCATACTTTGTAGGGCACCCCTGTGCATCTGTGCATACTTTGTAGGGTACTCCTGTGCATACTTTGTAGTATACCCTGTGCATACTTTGTAGGGTACCCCTGTGCATACTTTGTAGGGTACCCCTGTGCATAATTTGTAGGATACCCCTGTGCATACTTTGTAGGGTACCCCTGTGCATACTTTGTAGGGTACCCCTGTGCATACTTTGTAGGGTACCCCTGTGCATAATTTGTAGGGCACCCCTGTACCCCTGTGCATACTTTGTAGGGCACCCCTGTACCCCTGTGCATACTTTGTAGGGTACCCCTGTGCCAACCCCTGCCTCTGCCACATCAAGATGCTTTTTCACTATACCCCACACGTGGGGCTAACAAGATTAAACGTAGCACAGCTTTATTTTCCATTGATCACACAAAGCAAAAAGTGCAAAGCGCAGATCAACTTGTTACTGACAACGCAATGCAAAGTGCAATCTTTTCTTTGAAAGAAATAACTCAACCCTTGTCAGGTCTGGATTGAGTACGAGCCTTTACATATGTGTGTGTGTGCGTGTTTGTGTGCGACTGTGAGTGTATGTGCATGTGTGTATGTGTGTGTTTTTGTGTGTGTGCAACTGTGAGTGTGTGTGTGTGTGTGTGTGTGTGTGTGTGTGTGTGTGTGTGTGTGTGTGTGAGCAACAATACTCACAGCCTTTCTGCAATGCACGCTGAGCTCCACACATAACTTGCTAATGATGCACACTGAAATAACTCCAAGAAGGATTTGATAAACCAGTTTCCCTTGCAAGTCGCGCACCATCCTCGTGCAGGTCCTTGGATTTCACATTATCAGATCCACTGTCAGATGGGGAAGAAGAGCTGCCCTCCCCGTAGGACACCTGTGGGAAGGAAAGGGCAGTTGAAATTCCGCGCATGAAAGGGCAGTTGAAATTCCGCGCATCAGCTGTGTATAACGCAATGCTGCAGTAAAGCCAACACACAGCTGCCTAAAGCAGTCATCTATGACGTACAATACCAGCTTATGCTTTTTAGATGGGTAACATGTGATGTTTGTTATTGATATTTGAAACGTTTTTGATGTGCTAAAGCACAAAACTGGTGTTTTGACGTACTGAAACACGTTTACATCCCCTCCCTCACTCCGAGGTAGGCAAAGGTAAGGACACACACCTTACACGTACGCAATACACGCACGCAATACACGCAGGCAATGCAAACACGTGCACACACACGTATATCTGTAGATCTGCCCACCTATAGAGACCAGCCCCATCCCCTGAAGAAACACACACATACCTTAGCTGTGTTCCTCTTCCCCCGGCCAAGGGCTGCTGCCTCTTTCACCTTGATGGCAGAGTATTGGGAACCAAGGAGGCTGTCCCAGAACGAACCACCTCCCGTCTCCTAAAAATAGACAATGCGTTGGAGTGTGTAATGGAAGCAGATCTCAAAAAATCAAGGGGCAGAAGACCACCCTGCCTTATACGACATTTCCCTGGGATCCAAGAAGGCTGTCCCAGAAAGCACCACCTTCCGCCTCCTACAAAATAATCGTTGGAGTGTCCGGTGAAAGCGAACCTCAGGCAACGAACCTTCACCGGCAATTCCTGCTGCCCTGTCCCGAGTTAAACCAGTCATATGCTCCACGGTCACATTTTCAAGTCAGGTGTAGGGGTAAAAAAATCACCCCTGCCGTTAGCAAAATGTCCTACCGCCCTGTCATGAGCTTTACCGGTCGTATGCTTCACAGTCACAAATTTCAAATCAAATAAACAGCCACTCTACCCCACTATTTCAATTGTCGTGCTCCATGTCTGCAGTCCCCCTCAGAAACACTTTTGGTTCGAAACCGAGGGGGGAGCTACACCCGCACCTGCACCTCCTCTTACATACCACAGACACACCCTACAAAAGCACTTGAACAATCTGCTGCTGCAGCAACGTCTCCTGCTCCATAGCTCCATACTACCAACTCTTGCCCAAATGTAATACATACCCCCCCCCCCCCCCATCCACAAGAACAC
>Ga0307947_1002817_pt1:0-10000 | contig 14003 bp, 16 predicted proteins | sample OrgLakmetagen232_FD_201840 | JGI IMG/M metagenome (GOLD analysis project Ga0307947, IMG submission 201840) | Saline water microbial communities from Organic Lake, Antarctica - #232 | ecosystem: Environmental > Aquatic > Non-marine Saline and Alkaline > Saline | place: Antarctica: Organic...
TGGTCCTTTGCATACATGAATCACGAACAGAAGTGGACCAGCAAAGTGGGAAGGAGAAACGCAGGCGTGCTGATCAAGAGCAGGAGTAGCAAGCCCTGTGTGTATGGTCCTCTGCATACATGAATCACGAACAGAAGTGGACCAGCAAAGTGGGAAGGAGAAACGCAGGCGTGCTGATCAAGAGCAGGAGTAGCAAGCCCTGTGTGTATGGTCCTTTGCATGCATGCATGATCACAGAAGTGGAGCAGCAAAGTGGGAAGCAAAGAAGGCAGGCTTGCATAAATACCCACACCCACACCCACACCCACACCCACACCCACACCCACACCCGCACCCGCACCCACACCCACATCCACACCCACACCCACACCCACACCCACACCCACATCCACACCCACACCCACACCCACACCCACACCCACACCCACACCCACATCCACACCCACACCCACACCCACACCCACACCCACACCCACACCCACACCCACACCCACACCCACACCCACACCCACACCCACACCCACACACTCAAAACCACCTTGTGGTCTGCAGCGGACAATGCAAGAGCTTGGTCTGAAAGGTCAGGCATGTGCAGGCCCAGCTTCAAACTCACACCCACGTCTGAACCCACACACCCACACAAAGATGCACACACACACACACGCACACACACGCATACGTACCTTGTAGTCTGCAGCAGACAACGCGATGGCTAGGGCTGCTGGGTCAGGCATGCACAGGCCCAGCACCATGCTCACACCCACGCCAAAAACCACACACCACACAAAGATGCACACACATACACACACACGCTCACACAAACGTATACATACCTTGTTGTCTGCAGCAGATGATGCAATGGCTAGGGCTGCTGGGTCAGGCATGCACAGGCCCAGCACCATACTCACACCCACATCAGAACCCACACACCACGCGAAGATGCACACACACATAAACACACACGCACACACACATATACATACCTTGTTGTCTGCAGCAGATGACGCAATGGCTAGGGCTGCTGGGTCAGGCATGCACAGGCCCAGTTTCATGCTCACACCCACGTCTGAACCCACACACCACACACACCACACAAAGAAGCACACACACACACACACGCATACATACCTTGTTGTCTGCAGCAGACGACGCAATGGCTAGGGCTGCCGGGTCAGGCATGCACAGACCCAGCTCCATGCTCACACCCACGTCAGAACCCACACACCACACAAAGAAGCACACACACACACACACACACACACACACGCATACATACCTTGTTGTCTGCAGCAGACGACGCAATGGCTAGGGCTGCTGGGTCAGGCATGCACAGGCCCAACTCCATGCTCACACCCACGTCTGAACCCACACACCACACAAAGAAGCACACACACACACACGCATACATACCTTGTTGTCTGCAGCAGACGACGCAATGGCTAGGGCTGCTGGGTCAGGCATACACAGGCCCAGCTCCAGCACCTTTTGCCGGACTAATGGCTGCAGCAAAAGCTTGGAGGTGTTGGGGCGGCGGCTTGCGTTCTGAGCACAAGCAAGCACAACGCACATGCGTGCGTGCCAACAAGGATACGCGTGAATGGCATGTGTGTGGATTTTGTGAGTTTGAAGAAATAAATGGGGGCACAATATACTTAAGGAACGATGAACGGTTGGTCTTTTTATCAGCTGGGATCTTGCTAAGTAACTTTGGACAGATGTAACCCCCGCAACACCATCTGCTCACGCACATGCCCATCCACATTTGGAGTTGAGCACCCACGAAACTATACATGATCCTTTGCAATGAAAGGTGAGTGCACATCTGTAAAGCAGAGCATTGGTGCATACCGTACGCCCATGGACCACCGCCCCCCTGAAAAAAATTAAACTGGTCAAAATGTGTATCCGCCCCCCCTAAAAATAAATATCTTACAGTTTTGTGCTGCAACCGTCCCCCCCCTGATGGAACTTCCCGATGGGTGCAACGGGTGCAGGGGCAGGTGGGGCTGGGGGTGCAGGGGCAGGGGCAGGCGGAGCTGGAGCTGGGGACCAGGGAGTGCTGGGAAGGCTTCCTGACCACTCATCGCTCACACAGCTCAAGAACGTTGATTTCCGCAACCGCCCAACAACTTCCCCCTTTAGAAATAAATACAGATTAAACCACTGCCCTGTCACTGCCCCCACCAAATAACAATAACTAGGAGGCGGTGGTACTTTTTGTACGGTAGGTCAATAGATCACCCACACACCTACACACCCACACCTAAATACACACCTACACCTACACCTACACCTACACCTACACCTACGTCTCCATCCGTGTCTTCATCTTTACGTGCACACACTCACACACACATATAGGCACTCACACACACATACACACACATACAGGTACACACACACAACACACACATACATAGACACACACTCACCCACATACAAGTACAACCAAACACCTGCGTTAGGCACTTTTTGACCATCTCACACAGGTCCGGAGAGTAACCCGTAACAGGCTGGTACTTGCCCCTGAGAGCAGTGTGTGTTTGTGTTTTTGTGTGTATGTGTGTATGTGCGTGCGTGCGTGCGTATGCGTGTGTTTGTGTCTGGAGAGTAACCCGTGACAGGCTGGTACTTGCCCCTGAGAGCAGTGTGTGCGTATGTGTTTGTGTGTATGTGTGTGTGGCCTTTTCCTTGTAGCCTTGTGAACCTTGTGTGTGTATGTGTGTGTGCGTGTGAGTGTGAGTGTGTGTGCGTGTGAGTGTGTGTGTGTGAAGGGCTGTGGCATTGTCTTAGGAATTCAACAGCAAATGGATCCATATGTCACGAGGGCAGGATTCTATTGCCTGCATTGCTGCGTCCTGGTTGCACTGAAATTTGCAGTTGGTTTAAAATTGAAATCTGTAATTGATTGAATGGTATGCATTGCTTTTGCAGTGGTTAATCAACCAAAATTAGATTAGGAGAAGATTTGTGCAAGAACATGGGAGCCAGAAACAAACCAGAGGCTCTGTCCTGCTGCTCTTGCGAGCTCGTCTGGCAGCAACAGTTTCCTTTCTGTTCCCTTGATTGGTGCTGAGGGTGTTTTAAGCCTAGGGTTGGCTGAAACTGTACATGAAAACCGTATATATAGGGTTGGCCAGAACCGTATATGACCGTACATTTGGCGATTTCCCTGCCAAAAGTACCGAATATACACCGTATGTACACCATGTATATGGTTCTGGCCAACTGCACGTATATACGATTCATCGCGGTGGAAGAACTCCGTATATACGGTCTTCATATACAGTTTCAGCCAACCCTAGTTTTAGACCTGTAAGCATCTTCAGTATAACATTCTAATCGGGCCTTAGCACCAACAGTGAAATGAAAGAGTCCGCTTCATGATCGCTGCACCAACAGTGAAATGAAAGAGTCCGCTTCATGATCACTAAAATGAAAGAGTCCGCTTTATGATCACTGCACCAACAGTGAAATGAGAGAGTCCGCTTCATGATCACTGCACCAGAAGTGAAATGAAAGAGTCCGCTTCATGATCACTATAATGAGAGAGTTCGCTTCATGAGCACTGCTCCAACAGTGAAATGAAAGAGTCCGCTTCATGATCACTGCACCAACAGTGAAATGAAAGAGTCCGCTTCATGATCACTATAATGAGAGAGTCCGCTTCATGATCACTGCACCAACAGTGTAATGAAAGAGTCCGCTTCATGATCACTGCACCAACAGTGAAATGAAAGAGTCTGCTTTATGATCACTGCACCAACAGTGAAATGAGAGAGTCCGCTTCATGATCACCGCCCTTGTGCATTGGGCGTGCCATTGGACGCAGCTGCGTCCACACAGCAACTTGAGCTACATCCCTTGCTTTATTTTTAGAATCGGTTTCATAATTTCTCTGCCATAATGACCGTATATACATCCCTTGCTTTATTTTTAGAATCGGTTTCATACTTTCTCTGCCATAATGACCGTATATACACACCGCGCATGACTGTATGCATGGTAATTCCCCTGCCAAAATTACCGTAAATACACGTGTGATTTCAAAATTTCCCTGCCGAGATTACCGTACATTCACACCGTGCACGACTGCATGCATGGTAATGCTGTGATCCCCTTCCCAAAATACCGTATATACACCGTATACACATATACATGTATGCTTTCAGCCAACCCTGCTTGTTATGCGTGGCGCACCTCAGAATCTTGAGGATTAGCGCGCCTTGATTGTCGGCGTCAAAGGGGTGGCGGTGGTGGCAGATTTCATACAGCACAATGCCCATTGCCCAAACATCACTTCTTTCGTTGTACGGCTTGTCCTCACACAGCTCGGGGGAGAGATAGTAGGGCCTGCAGCAGCCATGCATTTGCATGTATGTGTGTGTGCGTGTGTGTGTGTGCGTGTGTGTGTGTGTGTGTGTGTGTGGGTGGGTGTGGGTGGGTGTGGGTGGGTGTGGGTGTGTGCGCGTGTGGGTGTGCGTGTGGGTGCGTGTATGTTTGAGTGTGTGTGTGACTATGTACATGTCTGTGAATGTTGTTAGTGAATGTTGTGTATGTGACACAGCCCAAGGAAGAGATAGCAGGGCCTGCAGCAGCCATGCATTTGCATGTGTGTGTGTGTGTGTGTGTGTGTGTGATATTATGTTTCTTTGTGAATGTTGTGTATGTGACAAAACCCAAGGAAGAGATACCAGGGCCTGCAGCAGCCATGCATTTGCATGCGTGTGTGTGTATGTTTCTTTGTGAATGTTGTGTGCATGTCACACAGCTTGGGGAAGAGATAGCAGGGCCTGCAGCAGCCATGCATTTGCATGAGTGTGACTATGTTTGTAAATGTTGTGTGTATGTCACGCAGCCCGAGGAAGAGATAGCAGGGCCTGCAGCAGCCATGCATTTGCATGTGTGTGTGATAATGTTCATTTGAGGATGTTGTGTGTACGTCACACAGCTCGTGGAAGAGATAGCAGGGCCTGCAGCAGCCATGCATTTGCATGTGTATGTATCTATGTGTCTTTCCATCTAAGTGTGTTTGGACCAGTTTCCGCAATATCTGTAACATGTGCCGTCTTCACAACCCAGAACTACTCCATGAACTGCAATGCTGATGGCGGAGGGTATGAAAAATACAAGCCACGTCCGTGTGTATGTGTGTATGTGTGTATGTGTGTATGTGTGTATGTGTGTATGTGTGCTTCTGATCTACCCAGTACTAAACCAAAGGGCCCCCGACATTCGACCACCAAAGCATCTAAATACAAAAACACCCCTAAGCCAACCAAAAAAAGGCTTGCAGGGTTACACTTATCGCACGATCACGATCCTCGTGGATTTGCTGGGGCTGTTACAGTAACACACACACATACATACACACACACGCACGCACGCACACACACATACACACACCAGCCTAAGATTAGAACTAGGCTTGGCCCGTGTGTTACCACGACTGCTGTGTAAGTATGCTGGTTTTCTGGACAGAAAACGAAGTATGTGGCTCTGGCCGACCCTATTTTTAACGGTTGAGCCACAGCACCTCGTCAGGAGGTGGACAAAAGCCCACACGCTTCTCACAACAAACAGGCCTGCACACTCACAGCATACAGGCCTGCACGCTAACAAAGCCCACGCGCAAAACCCACGTGCTTCTCACAAGACACAGGCCCGCACGCTCACAACATACAGGCCCGCTTGCTCACAAATCCCACGCACTTTTCATAAAGCCCACGCGCTTCTCACAACATACAGACCCGCGCACTCACAACACGCAGGCCCGCGCGCTCACAACGTACAGGCCCGCGCGCTCACGCAGCCCACGCACTTCTCACAAAGCCCACGCGCAAAGCCCACGCGCTTCTCACAACACACAGACCCGCGCACTCACAACACACAGGCCCGTGCGCTCACAACGTACATGCCCGCGCGCTCAAGCAGCCCACGCAATTCTCACAAATCCCACGCACTTCTCACAAAGCCCACGCGCTTCTCACAAAGCCCACGCGCAAAGCCCACGCGCTTCTCACAACATACAGACCCGCGCACTCACAACACACAGGCCCGTGCGCTCACAACGTACAGGCCCACGCGCTCACGCAGCCCACGCACTTCTCACAAAGCCCACGCCTTTTCACAAAGCCCACGCGCAAAGCCCACGCGCTTCTCACAACATACAGGCCCGCCTGCTCACAACATACAGGACCGCGCACTTACAAAGCCCACGCTTTTCTCACAAAGCCCACGCTTTTCTCACAAAGCCCACGCGCTTCTTACAACATACAGGCACCAATGACAGTCGACTCCATCTCCCCTCCATACTCACGTGCCAACTATTGTCTTTGCAAAACACGTCTGGGTGCTCATGATCTGCAGGGGCAGTGGCAGGCATAGAAAGTCATGGGTAAATGATGCGTACGTGCACGCCAAAAGCAAATGCAGGAAAAACTGGGGTGCCCGCGATTGGCAGGCACAGTGGCAGGTACTAGGAAAGTGACACAACTCACGCATTTTAAAGAGAGTCTGGGTGCTTATGGCTGGCGGGCGCAGTGCTAGGTATTAGAGAAGTGATGCAATCTACGCATTTTAAAGAGAGTCTGGGTGCTTATAGCTGGCGGGCTCAGTGCTAGGTATTAGGAAAGTGATACAATTTACGCATTTTAACGAGAGTCTGGGTGCTTATGATTGGCAGGCACAGTGGTAGGCATTTAAAGTGAGGCGTTTGAAGTGATGCTAATCTTACAAGGCATTTAAAGTGAGACATATAAAGTGAGTCTAATCTTACAAGGCATAAAAAGTGAGGCAAGTGAAGAGAGAGGTTAATCTTACAAGGCATTTGAAGTGAGGTAGGCATTTAAAGTGAGGCTAATGTTGTAAACATGCAATTGAAAAGCTTATTAGACGAACTGGGTGCTCATGATGTGTGGGCACTCTGGATGACATTTCACGCATTAGTTTCAAACTACAATTGGTGCACAAACTGCAGACGTGTTGCCTGGCATTGTATAAACAGGCTCCTTCAAAAATAGTTTCCTTTGAAGGAGAGATACATATATGACTGTATGTACGGTGATTTCCCTGCTAAAAATATCGCAAGTACACCGTATATACGTATGAAGCCAAATGGCCCTGGCCAACCTTATCCATGCTTTATCACATACAAGCCTGCAACTGCCCCACCTTGGCAACACCCATGTCCCCCAGCTTAACGTTGGAGTTGTGGTCCAAGAAGACGTTGAGCGTCTTAACGTCTCTGTGCAGGATCTTCCGCCTAAAATACATCACATGCAAGAGAAGTAGTAGATGTAAAGACAAGAGGGTCGATTACGCAGTATTGAGAGCGCTGCTTTGTGGGTTTGTACTGTATGCTCCGTGTTTTTTCATCTTCTCTTTTCCCGACTTTGCAGGTTCACTGTCGGATGTCCACAGTCATAGTTAGGGTTGACCAAAGCCGTGCACACGAGTACGCACCAGTTAGAAACCACAATTATGGAAGCTTCCTGCTACTATTGTCGTATATACAAAGCAGCTTGATCAGAACCGTATTACACATACACATATATACCTATATTTACCGTATTTGACCATATGTACGGTAGTTTCTTTGAAAGTAACTTCCCTGAATAAACTACCGTACCTTTCCTATAACACCCCGCATAAATATTGATTTTTGTCCTGCGGGGTGACTGCGGTAAGATTTATTATATATCTTTTCTAAACCTGCGGGGTTCCACGGGATTGGTGTAAACAAAGTTTATTAAGTCGCTGCAAGTCACGAGCGACGAGAGACCCCCGGCCTCCTCACGGCCCCAACCCCCCGCCCCCCTCCCGCCCCAGCAGCAGCGACAGCAGCAGCAAGTGGAACGGGCTGAGCGATAGGCGCAGGAAGTAGCGATGAAGAGGCATCCTGGCAGGCCAAAGAAAAACCTTGGGTTTGGAGGACCAAGCTGCAATGCTTGCGCATGCAGAGCAGATTAGAGCCCAGAAGCTAACAGATGAGCAGGTGGAGCAGCTGGTGCGGCAAACAAGGTCTTGCACCAAGGCTGCCCGCACCCAAGCCGCACCATTAAGCACAAGCATCCAGCAGCAGCAGAAGCAGCAGCAGCAGCAGCAGCAGCAGCAGCAGCAGTAGCGAGGAGAACGAGGAGAGCGCCAGCAGCAGCAGCAGCAGCAGCAGCAGCAGCAGTAGCGAGGAGAACGAGGAGAGTGCCAGCAGCAGCAGCAGCAGCAGCAGCAGCAGCAGCAGCAACGGCAGCAACAATAGCGAGGAGAACGAGGAGAGCGCCAGCAGCAGAGATAGTGGCTAGAAGAAGCAAAAGCAGATATTGGGAGGGGGAAGGGCAGCAAAGCGTAGGGCACAAGAACAAAGAGCGTTAAGCTAACAGCGCAAACAGCATGGAGACTGTGTTCTCTTTCAAAAAATGCTAATTGGTGCTGAACAGGGCTAATACGTCCTGCGGGATGACAGTGGTAAGGGGTGCGGAAAACTGCGGGATGCAACAAAATATATAATTTGGGGATACGGGAAGGTGCGGGATTCAACAAAATATCTATTTTGGGGGTGCGGGAAGGTGCGGGATTGTACTAAATGTTTCTGAAATTCTGGGGTGCGGGATGAGTACGGTAAGGCATACGAGTATACGTACACCGTGTATACGTATGTCTGGCCCACCCAAGTCAAAGTGGACGTTGCAGCCTTTTATGTGTGTTCCATGTTTTCTTCCCCACTCTGTCTTGCACTGCTCTGTCAACTGCCCTGCCTCTTGCGCTGCCCTGTCAACTGCACTGCCCTGTCTACTCTCCTGTTCCTTGCACTGCCCTTTCATCTGCCCTGCCCCGTCTATTGTCCCGTCCCTTGCACTGCCCTGTTTACCCTCCTGTTCCTTGCATTGTCCTGTCTATTGTCTTGCACTGTCCTGTCAACTGCCCTGTCCCGTCTATTGCCCTGTCCCTTGCACTGCCCTGTCTACTGCCCTGCCTCTTGCGCTGTCCTGTCTAATGTCTTGCACTGCCCTGTCTATTGTCCTGTCCCTTGCACTGCCCTGTCTACTGCCTTGTCCCTTGCATTGCCCTGTCTACTGTCTTGCGCTGCCCTGTCATCTGCCCTGCCCCGTCTATTGTCCTGTCCCTTGCACTGCACTGTCTACTCTCCTGTTCCTTGCACTGCCCTGTCTATTGTCTTGCACTGCCCTGTCAACTGCCTTGGCCCTTGCACTGCCCTGTCTACTGCACCCCTGGCCCTCAAATCTTAATCGTTTCCACCGTGGTAATCTCAATAAAAGAGAGGGTTATATACATGGAAATGCATATGAATAAGTTGAGAGAGAGAGAGAGAGAGAGAGAGAGAGAGAGAGAGAGAGAGAGAGAGAGAGGGAGAGAGAGAGAGAGAGAGAGAGAGAGATAGAGAGAGAGAGAGAGTGAGAGAGAGAGAGAGAGAGAGAAAGAGAGAGTGAGAGAGAGAGAGAGAGAGAGAGAGAGAGAGAGAGAGAGAGAGCGCGAGCTTACCTGTGCATGTGATTCAAGCCCAGTAAAATCTGACAAAAGAGCTTCCAGATGAGACCCTCTGGGAAACGCTGCCCTCCGTGCTGCTTGATGAAATCGTGCAGGTTTCCATTTGCAGCGTATTCGGTGATGATGTACAACTTTCCCTGAGGGTCAAAAACAACCAATGAGTGGAGTGATTGCACTACCTTGATAAAAGGGCATCTGATTAGGAGGGGGGTAGGAGAAAAAGGGGGGGAGGTGAATATAATTGCACTAGAAATTCCATTGCATTATCACTTAGCAGCAGCAGCAGCAGCAGCAGCAGAGGGTAGTGGTAATGAATGCAAAGTACCAAGGGAAAAGGGGCTAGCAATATCTAGGAAAAGAGCGCAGTCGACTCTGGGTCTTATTGATGCTGGTAGGTTGAAATTCATAATGATCGTTTATTATCCGTTGATTATTTATGTCAGTGCTGCAAGTACAAGCGCTTCCCAGTTAGGTGCTCTCCTCGTTTTGTGACTGT
>Ga0307947_1002821_pt1:7500-13992 | contig 13992 bp, 19 predicted proteins | sample OrgLakmetagen232_FD_201840 | JGI IMG/M metagenome (GOLD analysis project Ga0307947, IMG submission 201840) | Saline water microbial communities from Organic Lake, Antarctica - #232 | ecosystem: Environmental > Aquatic > Non-marine Saline and Alkaline > Saline | place: Antarctica...
ACGTTTCATGTTGTTTTGAACGTACGTCTGCTTGCCAAGGCCTTGCCGCTTGTGTCACTCAGCCCGGCTACCCTGCACCAATTGTAAGACGGAAAAAGCGCTATATGCAAGAACAAGATTTAGTGAAACATGCGCAAAAAATGTATCATTTAAACACCTCTAGTGTTGATGAAGAAGCCACGGAGCCGAACTGCTTGCGATCAAGGAACGAAGCAGTCTTGGAGGCGTGGTTTGATTATGGACGATAACTTTCAGGGCAGCTACCCTGCATCCCTTATGACTAGGGTTGGCCAGAACAGTATATATACACACCGTATATGGCCGTATATTTGGTGATTTCCCTGCCAAGAACACCGTATATACACCGTGCATATATGGTTCTGGCCAACCCTACTTATGACATGGCACTGACTCGTCAGAAGTTAATATTTTTATATGCAATTATAAAACAACGGGCATGCTGGTGTAATTACCGCATGCGCTTTTTTAAAAGATCCTTTTGTGCTTTCAAAACAACATGCAAACTGGCGTGGTTACTGCACGCGTCTTTTTTTAGATCCTTACATGCTTTCAAAGCAACGGGCCAGCTAGTGTGATAACCACATGTGGATTTCTATAATGCACGCTTATTTGCATGAGTACAGACTTTATTAGCAGAGTACACACCCATCTTCCCCGCCGCCAAAAAATGTTTTCATGACTGCTGTGCGTGAGGTGCTGGTCTTGTTAAAAGACAAGCCGTACTAGTGAACACATCAAGTTTTTTGTCAACTTTTTGTCTGCAACAACGCGCACCTGGTAACGGGAAATGGAGGCCACGCTGTGCGTGAGGTGCTGGTTCCTAGAGGGGTTGGTGAAGGAGCGGCTGTTGTTGTCAAAGACAGGGTATGCCTGTGGACCCTGCTGGGAGCTGCAGCACACAGAAGCGTTTTGCAGACCGTGAAAACAATTCCGATTGAGGTATAAAGTCCAGCTTTTATTTAATACTTGTTATCAAGGGCAGGGTGAGCCTGCAGACCCTGCTGGGAGCTGCAGCACACGGAAGAGGTGGGATTCATTACAGAGAGCGGCATGATTTGCGCAGTTAAGTGTTTGCAGGTGGCGCGATCTGCTCGTCCTGTGAGAGTGTGTGTGTGTGTTTGTGTGTGTGTGTATCAGCTCTCAAAGGGTGTGTGCTACACCTTTTTTGACGGTTCTTACGTCCACCGACATGCAATTTAGATAGGGTTAGCCAGAACCGTATACATACATCATATATGACCGAATATCTGGTGATTTCCCTGCTAAAATTACCGTATATGCACCGTACATATATATACATACATATTCTGCCCAACCCTAACTACAGACTGCAGCTCTGTAAAAGAGAGTAGTCCCGCAGACCTTGCTGGCGGCAGCAGCACACGTAAGGTGGAGTTAAAAAACGAAATGCGTAATTACTTATACACTTTATTTCCTGGCGGGTGGCATGATCTTCTCGTGTAATGATCAAATACATCTATCTCATGTATTAGTTACTTACACAGTTACTTACACAATTTACTTCCTGGCGGGTGGCATGATCTGCTCATTGTTTATGTGCAACAGCGGAACGCAAAGCCGTAGCAACTTTTTTGAGAGTTGGAATGGAAAGCCGTAGCACTTTCTTCCTCAAACGAGAACATGTCTTACTCTCACTTAAACATGTATAAGAAGTAGGGGGTGCAGAATGCAGCTTTGCAATTCTGTCATTTGCGGGGCTGGCGTGATCTGCGCAGCTTGAAATGGCAGTACGCAGGAGGTGGTACGTAACAAACAATTTATAATAATTGTACGATTGCAGCTTGGCACGCATGCTTATCATTTCCACGGAGGAGTGAAGCACCGGCACACAGTGAGAAAGAAAGTCTACACGTTTTCTAGACTATGGCATTGAACAGTTTAAAATATGCGCACACTCATTCATTCGTTCATTCGTTCGTTCATTCATTCATTCATTCATTCATTCATTCATTCATTCATTCGTTCGTTCGTTCGTTCGTTCGTTCGTTCGTTCGTTCGTTCGTTCGTTCGTTCGTTCGTTCATTCATTCATTCATTCATTCATTCATTCATTCATTCACTCATTCATTCGTTGAAACCACACACATACTCGCACACACGCTCACGTACACAGACACACACACATACGTACACACACGCAGGTCCTGACGTACACACCATGCAATTGGAGAGGTCAGCGTTCCAACACCCTGCATGGAGCCATTGTGCCACTCTCCTGTGTGCATGCGTATATGTATGTGTGTGTTAGTGTGAGTGCTGGTGTGTATGTGTGTGTATGTGTGTGTGTGTATGTGTGTGTATGTGTGTGTGTGTGTGTGTGTGTGCGTGTGTGTGCACTGCTGTGTGAATGAGCAAGGGCAAACAGAAAATTAATGTGTGTGACACACACTGTGTGTTTTTGCCTATGTCGGGTGCCAACAATTGTGTGTGCCAGCTCACTGAAGACAAAATGACAAAATGAGCGATTGTGTTGCCCACACTGACACGTGAATACGGTGCATCAACGACGTATGCACACAAGCAACAATGCACACAAGTACGCATGCACACAAGGACGCACACATACAAGCACGTATGCACACAAGCACACAGGCACACTTGCACACAAGGACGCATGCACACAAGCACACATGCACACAAGCACACATGCACACAAGGAGGCATGCACACAAGCACACATGCACACAGGCAAACTTGCACACATGCACACGTGCACACAAGGAGGCATGCAAACAAGCACACATGCACACAGGCAAACTTGCACACATGCACACGTGCACACAAGGACGCATGCACACAAGCACACATGCACACAGGCAAACTTGCACACTTGCACACAAAGACGCACGCACACAAGCACACATGCACACATGCACACATGCACACAAGGACGCATGCACACAAGCACACATGCACACCGCCTATTGTAACCAATAGAGCATTCAGCCATTGTGTGCTGTGACCACATGCACACAAGGACAGATGCACAAGGCCTAAGCATCTGTTGCAACCTTGGTAGATCGCTCCACTAGGCCACGTGTACTTGCCAACACCGTGTTGCATCCCACACTGCGATATAGTAAGAGCATGTAGGGTTGGCCAAAACCATACTTACATATGTATATAAGGTGCATATATGGTGATTCTAGCAGGAAAATTACCATACATACAGCCATATACGGTGCACGTAAACAGTTCTGCCTAACCCTAAGCATGTGCGAGCAGTGGCTGTTGCAAACAGCAATATGTGACGGAAAAATCCCTGTGTTGCACCCAACACTGCAAAAAAGTAAGAGCATGTGCGAGCAGTGGCTGTTGCAAACAGCAATATGTGACGGAGAAATCGCAGTGTTGCATCCCACACTGCAAAAAAGTAAGAGCATGTGCGAGCAGTGGCTGTTGCAAACAGCAACATGACAGAGAAATCGCTGTGTTGCATCCCACACTGCAAAAGAGTACGAGCATGTGCGAGCAGTGGCTGTTGCAAACAGCGATATGTGGAAAAATTACAACCAGGTGATTTTGCCAATTCCGTCCTTTATGTGCTTTACATATATAGGGTTGGCCAGAACCGTATATATACTCCGTATGTCACGGTATGTCTGGTACCAACTTGTTCATGATATCCTTTCTCAGCAGAACAATAGACTTTTTATATTTCTTTCTGAGCCTATGGATTTATTTGTGGCTGGCCGAGACCAGTCAGCAGCCGATCAGCCAAACAACATGGCTGAAGGTCACCCCCCATTGTAACCATTGTAACCATTGTATGTAAGATAACTTCTCTGCTACATTTACCGTACATACACCGTATATACGTATGTATGTATGGTTTTGGCCAACCCTATACATATATCCACATAACACTCCATGTAAACCACCACAGTGACAAAGAAAATGTCACCACAATGACACGAAAAATGTCAACACAATGACAGAGAAGATGTCACCACAATGACAGAGAAGATGTCACCACAATGACAGAGAAGATATCACCACAATGACACAAAAAATGTCACGTCTGCAGTCTCACTTCTGATATGTGTGGAGAACAACCAATACAATCGAATTTGAAGCGAGCTTTTACCTGCCACGTGCCCTCGTACACCTTTGTTTTTGCCACTCATTGAATATGCACCGAAAGCATACCTGTAAAAACAAATGAGACAGGCCCGACCTATCCATGCCTTCTAACTGCCATGTGCCCTTATACACACTGCCGCTCTCCTCGCCAGGCCTGCACCAGCCTTCTATTCAAACTTGACTCACATTCCAGCCGAGGTTAAATTACACGAACTAAGCATGGCCGACCCACCCCAAACCTACCTGCCATGTGCCCTCGTACACACTCCCGTTCTGCCATTCGTACGTCCCATCTCCATCTGGCTAAAAGAGCAGTGGGCAAGAGAGAGTGGAACAAGGAGTGAGCAATCACACAGTTCTGCCATTCGTACATCCCATCTCCATCTGGCTAAAAGAGCAGTGGGCAAGAGAGAGTGGAACAAGGAGTGAGCAATCACACAGTTCACAGGTGCCCTCAACGAAGGCACGTCATATAGACAGGAGAGGAATTCAGATGCATCACCGCTTCTAGAAGACATAATAGGTGCCCTAAACAAAGGCACATCATAGACAGGTGAAAAATGCAGATGCATCACCGCTTCTAGAAGACATAATAGGTGCTCTAAACAAAGGCACGTCATAGACAGGAGAGAAATTCAGATGCATCACCGCTTCTAGTAGACATAATAGGTGCCCTAAACTAAGGCACGTCATAGACAGGAGAGAAATTCAGATGCATCACCGCTTCTAGTAGACATAATAGGTGCCCTAAACTAAGGCACGTCATAGACAGGAGAGAAATTCAGATGCATCACCGCTTCTAGTAGACATAATAGCAGAATGACTCAGATGCACCACCACTCCTAAAGTAGCATCCGCATGGATTTTATAACGGTCCAGACTTTGATACCAATGAAGCGTTGCTAGGAGGGTAATCCGAAAGATGCTACTCATGTCCTAATGAGATACAATATCCACGCAACAATACTCTTCAGAGACCTCACACTGAGGATTCTGACCAGTTCAGTTTTTTGTGTTGTAGCAATACCAGCAGCAGTGAGAAGAGACACTGTGAGGGCTGGGCAGGACCATTTAACAAAAGACGTTGGCACCATCTGACGAAGACCATCTGATGGCGACATGTAAAAGCAAGCAAACGTCTAAGACATTCTGAGGGAGCTCCCTCACCCAGGTGGATTAAATTTCAATGCAACCGCACTGCGGAGTCGCTCAGTGCACAGAATCTGAGGGTCACAGACACCAGACGCATCCAACGCTTACCTTCTCGTCTTGCCAATGCCCGTTGTAAAAGTCCCCATTACGGAACTGCTTGCTAGCTTGTGGCCCCCCGTCTTGTGTGAGGAAGTGACTCTGGTTTGTAAGGGTCCTTTTCACACTCATTCCACCTCAGCGGTGAGCCCTGGGCCATAAAGCAGAAGCAAAGAGAGTGAGAGTGTGTGTATGTGTGTGTATGTGTGTGTGTGTGTGTGTGTGCGCGTGTGTGTGTGCGTGTGTGTAAGCATGCGTGTGTGTGCGTGTGTGTGTGTGTGTGTGTGTGTGTGTGTGTGTGCATGTGCGTGTGCATGTGTGTGTGTATGCGTGTGTGTGTGTGTGTGTGTGTGCGCGTGCGCACGCGTGCGTGTGTGTGTGTGTGTGTGTGTGTGTGTGTGTGTGTGTGTGTGTGCGCGTGCGCGTGTGCGTGTGTGTGTGTGCGTGCGCGTGTGCGATTGCGAGTGTGTGTGCGTGTGCGTGTTCGTGTGTGTGTGTGTGTGTGTGTGTGTGTGTGTGTGTTTGTGCGTGCGTGCGTGCGTGCGTGCGTGCGTGCGTGCGTGCGTGTGCGTGTGTGTATGTGTGTCCGTGTGCAGGTGCTGTTGCGCAAAACCACCTGCAGACTTGCAGCGCCCTCCCCGTCCTGTCCATCCCGTATATGCCTCCTCACTCACTCATTTATGATAAGTGTGTGAGTCTCCTCACTCTCTAAGAAGAGCAAAATGATTGCATCAAAAAAGAAACACACTTCAAACATAAATAATTCAAAACACGTACCTGGTCATTACACGCACCTGTTATGTATTGTTCGTGTAAGGGGGTGCATAGGTAGACACAATGAGGTCTGTAGTCTAGTTGCACTGATACACACATTACATGAATCAGGGTGTGATAACTAAGCTTTGACTGAACACAAACAGATACACAGATGCTAGAATCACGCTCCTTCAAGGCTTCCCGGTCATTGAAGGCTGGGTCCAATGGCTACACCTCCTCTTTGCGGAGGAGGCAGGAGATACAAGAGCATAAATGGTATGTCTGGATGCCATGATTATCAAATGTACATATGTACACACACACACACACACACACACACACACACACACACACACACACACAC
>Ga0307947_1002822_pt1 | contig 13991 bp, 19 predicted proteins | sample OrgLakmetagen232_FD_201840 | JGI IMG/M metagenome (GOLD analysis project Ga0307947, IMG submission 201840) | Saline water microbial communities from Organic Lake, Antarctica - #232 | ecosystem: Environmental > Aquatic > Non-marine Saline and Alkaline > Saline | place: Antarctica: Organic Lake...
ATCTCCATCTTGATCTGTCCAAACATGTTATGCGCAATATAAATAGATTCCGCTTGCGTGCGCATACTTTGAAAGTTGAGGCAGCAGCGTGGCTTGAAGATGGTTCTTGCGTATGTGACCAATGTCCCGGTGAAGATGAACATGTTCAGAACGAGGTGCATGCTCTTTTAATTTGCCAAGATCATCGAGTTTGTGAGCTGAGGAAACACTTTTCCTTCCTGTTTACACCTTTTTTTGAGGACTTTTCAGCAGCCCAACCCTTTTTGCTGCAACAGGTCAACAACCAACTCGTTCATGATTTCCTTTCTCAGCAGATCAATAGACTTTTTCTTTTTCTTTCTGAGCTTATGGATTTATTTGTGGCTGGCCAAGACCAGTCAGCAGCCGATCAGCCAAACAACCTGGCTGAAGGTCACCCCCCATTGTAACCATTAGAGGCAGGCTACCAGTTGAAATAGCGGTTAATTTCAACCGCTATGGTTGAGATACGGTTGAAATGATTTCAACCGCTTCAACCGCAAATTTCAACTGTGGCCTTTTGTCTGACGTAAGGGATTAATTTATGACTGGCTGAGAGTCCAGTCAGCAGCTGATCAGCAAACAACGAAGCTGGAAGTCATGTCTCCCATTGTATCCAGTTGATTAAACCCTTTCTGACAAGTTTTGAACATTAAATGGGGTTGCCTTGTCGACTAGTAAACAAAACAAGAAATAGAAACAAAAAGAATAATCAGTAAAAATTAGTACAGGTTGAGTGCTCAGAGGCTGACACACACACACGCCTGCTTTTTTTCATGGCATAAGACGCACTATGAGTTATGTGCACACAAAACGAAACTGTCAGTTTCTCCGGGCTCTAGTATTGCGCAAGGCAACTCATTAAAAACCTTGCATCACACACATGCAAACGTACACCATGTATGTGTGTATATGCCCATCTGAACCTAAAAAACACGAGGTCGACATTGCATGTACAAGTCACTTTCGAGCAAAAAGAAGTAGGGGAAGTGTTTGTTTTCTTGACTAAGCACCCATGCATGCAAGGCACGCTAGCGCACATGTACAATGGGGAGCAACTATAAGACCATACTGTTTGGGCACCAGGTATATTGCAGAGAACCAGTCAATGGAAGCAGTTCAGTTCACTCTCCAACGGAGCGGGTGTGTGCCGTCCTGTGCCCTGAAACCGTTTGTACACACACACATACACATACACACACACACACACACACAAAAGGCGGCAGCAAGAAATTTACGTGTCAGGCATACAGCCAACAGAGGGCCCCTTCACCGAATGATGGCATGCAAACGCACACAGACACAAACACGCAGACACACAACAATGCCAGCATGCCAGCAGTATAATATAACCAAGCAGTTTGTAGCTTTTCATTGCCACGTGCCAGGGTCACACAATGAAGCACATGCACACACAATTTTGCACACACGCACACATACAACTCGTTCACGTGGGGTGCTGCAACAGCCATAGGCAAACCTCCCAAAACTACTAGGTGCATATATATAAGATACCTGCACAGCCCTTTGCCTAAAAAAGGAGGAAAAGCTGCATGGGAAAGACTAAGTGCAACAGGAAAATGCACAGGCACACACAGGTATGAAGAGCAAGCGCACTATACGCTACACCCATTCTGCTAAAGGCTTTCGCTCCAAGTGTCAAATGATAATAAAGAGCTAGCCCTAGATTTTCTGAGCCACGGAGATTACAACTGACATACAACACGCTGGCACGTTGTCTAGGCTATCAATTCCTTCACGCTTCAATGCGTGCCCAAAAATGTCAAACCCAACCACCTGCACAAACGTCCCCTAGCCCTCTCAACCTGTCTCCCCTGCTCTCTTGGTGAAACGTAAGAGTAACACACACACACAGCGTGAGGGCACCTGAGTCAAACGCCCTTCGGGGTGAAATCAATCCCGCCTCGTGAGCAATTTACGCACATTATCGAGAGCAATCGTAAGGAGAGAGAGAGGGGGGGGAGGACGCGACAGGCAAGCTTGAATCCCAGCACCCACAAACTCACTCAAACGCAAACAACAAGTCATTCCTGAATAAATCATCTTCACTGCGGACACGTGTGTGCCTGCTACGAATACATGAGTGTATGCTAGTATGCTACGCGTTTTCTGACCAGGGCAGGCATTGAGGAAACAGAGCAGCGCGTATGAGGCTAACACAAAAAGCGTGCACATGCTTCTATTCAGACCAATTGATGAACATACATACTAGCACATGCCTGTGGGCCCCAACCCATATCAGGACAAGAAACATCTGTACACACATCACTGCCGCTTTGGTGGTCCCCTTATGAGTACGAACCGCTTGTATGCCCGGCTGCGCCCGCACACGCACACACATCAATCCGCACAACCACAGCATAAAACCCGTATTAGGCTCTTAGGGAGGAGGACAGTTACCAGGAGAGCAGGAGGGCCAATCCAGACCGCACAGAAAAAGGGTGCACCACCCATGCCTACAATTGGAGACAGAGGCGCGCAACCCTCCCTCCTCTTGACCAGGGACCATACACACGCACATGCAAAGTCAAGGGTGTCATGTGTTCCCTACAAAACGCACAGCAGTATGCACACTCAAGAGCGGAGCCTACGTCTCCTGTACAGGGCTCCTGAGCGTACGCTGACGTACAAAAAAAGAAGATTGCGCATTTCTGCTAAAGCTACCCTTATAGACACACACACCTGCCCTGCTGAGTTTACGCACCGAACGCAGGCACACGCACACACACCTAAACACACGTCCACACAAATTAGAAATGCTGTTGGCGCACCAACACACAAATCCACCCTACGGTCAGTATCTTGTCGGTATCTGGGAAAGTGTTGAGAGCATTATAAATCCACACCTGGCAGCACATACCAGGTTATAGGCTGCACACACACATACACACACACGCGAGCAGGCCGGGCCTGCACAGCTCAACACATGCTCTAAACCTGTTTGTTTTGTTGGACACACACACGCACACACACACGCACACACACACACGCAGCACGCGCCACCAGAGAAGGACCCTCCATGTAACTATTTCTTCGACATTCATTTTTTGTTTTTCTGCACCTCCTCGGCTATTCTTAACCCTTAAGCCGAAGCTTCGTACTCCCAACACAGCTTCACCATTCTCCTCCACCCACACACCGTTTTGTGGACCTTATATCAGCCACGCCCCAACATACACACGCACACACACGCATGGTGCCGTGTACGTCTATCACAGAATGTACACACTCAGGACAACGACCCAAGGCCCAGAACAGCATGCCTACATCAAGGCTGAGCTGATTTTGGCCTCTCTAACCAGACGCCCACGCACACGAAATGATGTGCACACACCCACAAAGGGAGATCTTATGTACAGTTGCATGCACACCCTTAAAAGAACCCAGAGCCCAGGTCCAGGTTGGCGAGGCGTGCTGCCAGATCGTCGTTTCCCTCGAGGCCATCATCATCATCAGGAGCACCTTCCCACAGGCGGTGATTGGCGTCGGCTGCAGCCTGTATGTGTTTGTGTGTGCGTATGTATTTGTGTGTGTGTGTGTTGCATGTAAGTGCATGTGTGTGTACACACGTGTTTTGTGTGTGATTGTGTAAGTTGCATGTAATTGTATAACTGTATGTGTGTTTGCGCATGTGTGTATGTGTGTTTTTGTGCGCGTTGCATGCGTGTATGCGCGTGTGTGTGTATGTGTGTTGCATGAAAAAAGTATGTGTACGCACGTGTGTGTGTATGTGTGTGCCCGCGCGCGTTTGCAAATGAGTGTGGAAGGGCGCTTGGAGAACAGAGTGGTGTGCTAAAAGAGAGACACACACGGCATGAATCTAGCAAGGTTACACAAATCACCCCCCCCCCACACACAAACACACACAGACACACACACACACTCTCTCTCTCTCTCTCTCTCTCTCTCTCTCTCTCTCTCTCTCTCTCTCTCCCCTACCTGCACGCACCCCCACCCCCATCCACCCACCCACCTACACCTACACCCCCACCTCACCCACCCACACACGCACCTGCAGTAGCTCTTGCTCTTCCGCTGACAGACTGTCAGAGTGCCCCTGAGGCGGATGGGGGGGTCCATTCGTGCCTGCATGGCCGGGGCCCTCCCTATACGAGCAAAAGCAGCAGAGATAACAAAACTTGTGCGTCCCCTTATACACTTGCACTGCTACTTCTGTTTGTTATGGCTAAAGCTATGGCTGAGGATGAAGCTGTGGCTGAAGGTAAATCAGCCTTTCAGCTGGGGACTGGGCTTCAAGAACCCGGCCAAGGGGTTCACTGGCGCGATTGGAGCTCATTTCGATTATCACCCTCAAAACCACTATAAATAATTAATTATCACTTCAAATTCAGTTCGGAGAGGTATCCAAGACTTAATAAAAATTTTCGTTCTCTGGCCAAATAATTTTTTAATTTCCGAAGTGATCATAAACAAACGGTATATCAATCGCAAATGTTGTTTGTGGGGAAATCGGAGCTTGAGTTGGCACTCTGAGCCACTGAGTGCCCGACGCCGCACCGTTACTTACGATTTCCCACCGTCAGTATGAATTTCACCGTTAATTACGGTTATGTGACGTAGATGTCATTTAAGCACCGTAATTAACGGTGCCATATTTGATTGACGCCGTATGTGCACAACACTGATTATAAGTTTCTGTAAAGTTGCACAGCTGTCACACCAAGCAGTTGACCACAAACAAGCTGCAGGAAACGAAATGGCTGGGGCCCTCCCTATACGAGCAAAAGCAGCAGAGATAACAAACCTTGTCTCCTTATACAAACAAGCTGCAGGAAACGAAATGGCTGGGGCCCTCCCTATACGAGCAAAAGCAGCAGAGATAACAAAACTTGTCTCCTTATACAAACAAGCTGCAGAAAAATAAACGATGGTGGAGGTTAGCCGCATTTGCATGGCCCAGCCGCTCAACACTTGTTCCTATTTTTTATATTTCTTCCTCAAGTGTGTGGGTGTGTGTTCTAGAGGTTCGCACGAATGCTTGCGCTAAACAACTCTGTGTCAAATGTATTCACAGTGTGTATGATCGGCCTGCTGGTCGGATATTGAAGAGAAGACGCACAAGCGGGGCGTCAGCATTGCGTGCCCTCCTCACTTAGGATGGCTCAGCAAACACACAAGCGGGGAGTCAACATTGCGTGCCCTCCTCACTTAAGGTGGCTCAGCAAACACACAAGCGGGGAGTCAACATTGCGTGCCCTCCTCACTTAGGGTGGCTCAGCAAACACACAAGCGGGGCGTCAGCATTGCGTGCCCTCCTCACTCAGGGTGGCTCAGCAAACACACAAGCGGGGAGTCAACATTGCGTGCTCTCCTCACTCAAGTTCAGCCCAGCCAAGCCCCACCCAAAAAGGGGGAATTGATGCCCCTTTCCTGAATTGCACATCTGAGGTTAACATTGCGTGCCCTCCTCACTCAGGGTGGTTCAGCAAACACACGAGCAGGGAGTCAACATGGAGTGCCCTCTACAAACTTAAGAGCGGCAGGAAGCCCTTTGTTCAAAAATAAGCAGCAGGTGACGGGCCTATTTGCAAACCGGTCAGATACCATCAAACCGGTCAGATACCATCAAACTGGTCAGATACCATCAAATTGGTCATATACCATCAAATTGGTCATATACCATCGAACCGGTCAGATACCATCGAACCGGTCATATACCATCGAACCGGTCATATACCATCGAACCGGTCATATACCATCGAACCGGTCATATACCATCGAACCGGTCATATACCATCGAACCGGTCAGATACCATCGAACCGGTCATATACCATCAAACCGGTCGACGGGCCTATTTGCGTATTCTCGGGCGCCCCTGAATACACCTCCAGTGTCATATGGGTCTTAGCGCTTATTCTTTGGGTAGGCCAGAACCATACATATCCGGAATATATATGGTCATTTTGGCAGGGAAAAAAACAAATATACGGTGTGTATACACGGTTCTGGCCAACCCTGCTCATTCTTGCAAGGGCAGATGCCGACCACGTCTTCGATTAATTACATTCATGCATGCATAGTCTTGCGTGCATTCTTGCAGAGGCAGAGGTCACGTCTTGCAGGTCTGTCAATTTCCTTCATCATAAACGTTCATGCAAAAATGCTTGCGCGTCGAACTCATGTATGCTCTGCACCAAAACACACGGATCTTGGATTATACTTACTGTAGAACTGCCATGTATGTGCAGCACCACAGTAAGCACATCTTGGCCCGTAAATTTCTATGGGGCTGCTGCAGCTCTGACCTAAAGGGCTGGCAGCAATGCCCCCCAAACCATTAGACAAACCATACCCACTGTAAGGAATGGTCCAAGCAAATAAATGGATTCTGTTGGTGCTAGGTCACTTTGAATAACTCACCATTACACAACACCCCCTTCGTGCTAAAATTACGTGTTTCCAGGGTTGGACACAACCATACGTACATACGGTGTGTAAACAGTATCTTTGGCCAGGGGAAATACCAAAAATAATAGGGTCGGCCAGAACCATATAGACACACCGTATATGACGTACGGTCATATACGGCGTACATATTATGTAGACAGTTCTGGCCAACCCTTCGTGTACTACATCCCAGTGCATGCACTGTCGCTCACCCACCCACCTGCCCACTTCCACACCCATCATCCATCCTATACACTTTTTAGGGCAATTCAACTGCACACCTACACCCACACCCATGCCCACACCCACACCCACGCCCACACCCACAACACAAGCGGGCATACACACATACACACCCATACCTAAGCTGGTATCCACCCACCTATAATTCTGCATGGCATATCCGCCTGGGCCTGCCCCACCACTGTTGCCATCAAACACACCAAAGCCTTTGCCATCACTACCTGCGAATTCACAATAAGAAAAAGGGTGCAAAAGAGACAAGGGTCAATATTTGGGGCTTTCTTCCACGCGCACAATCCGTGCGCCACGGCCGCCTGCTATCACACGCAATGTATGAAGGGGAGAGATTGCAGCTTGTGGCGTAACTTCTATTTCGTGCTTATGCGAGGAAATGTTTGTCTGGCAGCGCTGCCTGACCCCTGCAGCTGGTATGGCTAAAATGAGCGGTTGGCTGTAGGGACAGCCATACATACCAAAAGGACAGCGGTACTGTCGAATGCCTTCTTTTAAAGAAGGTGACGATGTACTTGTTATAACACAGCATTACTGTATGTAACACCAGGTTTTTACTGCAATTTTGCATGCTTGTATGCTATCACCACCGCACCCAGTTTTCCCTCACGCACACACACACGCACATGCATACACACTCTTCCAACCCCCCATGCACACAAACAAATCCACCCACCCACACTTAAATTACCCACACCCACACTCGCACACACGCATATAAACACACCCACCCACCTGGGCTACCACTACTGGACATGCTGCCACCCAAGGTCTCCCTATTCGCATTCACATACACGCGCACATACTCACACCCACCCACCCACCCACCTGGGCTACCACTATTGGACATGCTGCCACCTAAAGCCTCCCTTCTCTCGCACTCACACACGCCAACCTACTCACACCCACACACCCACCCACCTGGGCTACCATTACTGGACATGCTGCGACCCAAGGCCTCCCTATTCGCACTCACACACACACGCGCACATACTCAAACCCACACCCACACCCACCTGGGCTACCACTACTGGACATGCTGCCACCCAAGGCCTCCCTATTCTCGCATTCACACACGCACACATATTCACACCTACACCCACACACACCTGGGCTACCGCCATAGAACATGCTGCCATCGAAGGCCTCCCCATTGGGGGTGCCGCCACCTCGTAGCCCAGGCACAGAAAAGCCAGGAGCACCCTTGCCACCCGCACTGCCTGGTCCCCCATTGTCAACACCATCCTGGCTGGTCATGCCTGTGTGTGCGTGTGTGTGTTTTTGTGTGTACTTGCGTGCGTGCGTGTATTTGTGTGTGTGAGTGTGTGGTGGGGGGTGGGATTGGGGACAGGGTGCGTGTGTGCGCATGTGTGTGTGTGTGTGTGTGTGTGTGTGGTGGAGGGTGGGGGCGGGGACAGGGTGCGTGTGTATGCATGTGTGTATGTGCATGTGCATGTGCGTGTGTGCACATCGCCAAAGCAAGCCTCACCTCTACTTGCGTCAGCACCCGCGTCTATGACAACACTGCCTGGCCTTGATCCTGACGAAACTGGGGGAGCAGTTGGTGGGGCGTTGGCATGGTCCCCTCCTTCAAGGGGCTCCAGCGCGTCGTCCACGGGAGCAGCCTGTGTGTGTATGTGTGAGTTGAATATTGTATGTTGGGTGTGTAATGAGTGTATTTGTGTGAGCGTGAGCGTAAGCGTGAGCGTGTGTGTATGTGTGTGTGTATGTGCGTGAGCGTGTGCGTGTATGTGTGTGTGTGTGTGTGTGTGTGTGTGTGTGTGTGTGTGTGTGTGTGTGTGTGTGTGTGTGTGTGTGTGTGTGTGTGAGTGTGTGTGTGTGTGTACCTGCGAAATTGCACGTACGAGCCTGTGCGGATGTACATGCAAAGATTCATGTTCAGAAAGGATTTGGTTGAGGATATCTACATCCTTAAGAAATTTATGATCTGATTTTTGCATCGCCGCCCATAGTTAGCGTTTTTCAGTCAGAAATTGAAACCAGCTGTGTTCAGCTTTACTAACATTTTTGTATTTTCAATGGCACGAAGCGGCAAAGTCAGGGCTGCAATTGCATTTGTTTGACTGGGTACATAAACTAACTCCCTCATTAACTACAAGAAGAGGTTCCAAGATCCCAACTAAAATTGGGAGGCAGTTGGAATACGGAGGCAGTTGCCGTGAAATGAATTTCTCTAGGGGGGTGAGTGCATTATTTTGGTGGGAATTTATATCTTTTCAGCGAAGGTGGCGAGAAAAGAAACGTACGGAACATAGACACACAAACAACACGCACACACACAGGCGCAAAAAAAAGCACACGTGCACGCACCTGCTCAACGGGAGCGGCTGGTGCGCCAATGCCATCCCCACCAAAAAAGCCGTAGCTGAACGCGTTGAAGTGCAGGGGCTGCTGCTGTTGCTGCTGTTGCTGCTGCTGCTGCTGCTGCTGCTGGTGGTGGTGGTGGCCAACACTGTTGCTGCTGCGCAAGAGGTCCATGGAGCCACGACCAGCTCCCTCCATCCCCCTCTGCCCGTCCCCTCCGTTGCTCGCAGCACCAGGGTTGCCTGTGTGTGTGCGTGAGAGCGCGTGGTTGTGTGTGTATTTCTGTGTGTGTGTGTGTGTGTGTGTGTGTGTGTGTGTGTTTGTGTGTGTGTGTGTGTGTGCGCGTGTGCGCACGCGATCCTGTGGCTGTGTGCGTTCATGGCTGTCCCTTGCGGGTTGCATGTCTACGCGCTATTATTCCTTTGCGTGCACTCATTTGTGTCTGCCTATTGAGCCAATATGGCTGCCCTGCAAGCTGGTTTCTATAAACGTGAGAGTCAGGGCGACAGTTGAGGAGTAGGGTTGGCCAGAACCATACACACAAATGTATATATGGTGTATGCACGGCATTTTTAGCAGGAAAAATACCATACATACGGTCATATGCAGTGTTCATGTACGGTCCTGGCCAACCCTACTAAGGAGCCTCGTCTTGCTGGGCTGCAGGAGGGCAGACTGAGTGAGAACTCATGAATGCTTGTATCTATGTGGGCAGGTGAGAACTCATGCATGTATGTATTGCCTCTTAGTCAGGAAGGCAACTGAGAGGTCGTGACTCACTCTGGTTTAAGCGACCGGGGAAGGGCCCATTCGCGCCTCCAGCTCCTGCACAATACAAGAGCAGTAATGTACACAGAATGATTCACTCTTTAGGCAGTGTGTGGTCACAATAACGTTTTTTTGCACGGAATGGCTCACTCTTTAGGCAACGTGTGGTCACAAGAGCAGCGTGGTGTGCACGGAATGATTCACTCTTTCGGCAGTGTGTGGTCACAATAACGTTTTTTTGCACGGAATGGCTCACTCTTTAGGCAACGTGTGGTCACAAGAGCAGCGTGGTGTGCACGGAATGATTCACTCTTTAGGCAGAGTGTGGTCACAATAACGTTTTTTTGCACGGAATGGCTCACTCTTTAGGCAATGTGTGGTCACAAGAGCAGCGTGGTGTGCACGGAATGATTCACTCTTTAGGCAGTGTGTGGTCACAATAACGTTTTTTTGCACGGAATGGCTCACTCTTTAGGCAATGTGTGGTCACAAGAGCAGCGTGGTGTGCACGGAATGGGTGTGCGTGATATGGTTCACTCTTTCGGCAGTGTATGGTCACAGTAACTCTTTTTGCACGGAATGGTTCACCCTTTAGGCAATGTGTGGTCACAAGAGCAGCGTGGTGTGCACGGAATGGGTGTGCGTGATATGGTTCACTCTTTTGGCAGTGTGTGGTCACAAGAGCAGTGTGGCACGCACAGAGTGGTTCACTCTTCAGGCAGCGTATAGTGGTGGCACTGGTGGCACCAGCGTGCACACACAGAACAGAACGCTTCTGTGTGATTGCTGTAGAGCAGTCGGTGTAGTTGCTGTAGAACAGTCTGTGTAAATGCTGTAGAACAGAACAGAACAGCGTGCACACACAGAACAGAACGCTTCTGTGTGAATGCTGTAGAACAGTCTGTGTAGTTGCTGTAGAACAGTCTGTGTGAATGCTGTAGAGCAGAACAGAACAGCGTGCACACACAGAACAGAACGCTTCTGTGTGAATGCTGTAGAGCAGTCGGTGTGAATGCTGTAGAACAGAACAGAACAGCGTGCACACACATCCTTGGTGCACAGGTATGATCATATTTCAGGCCACACGAGTTCAAGGAGAAGGGTGCACAAATCCTTGCAAGCTCATTCACACACACACGCACACACCTGCGTTGTTGCTGTTGTGGTTGATGGGAGAGTCATTTACATAAACACACGCACACACCTGCGTTGTTACTGTTGTGGTTGTTGGGAGAGTCATTTACAAAAACACACACACACCTGCGTTGTTACTGTTGTGGTTGTTGGGAGAGTCATTCACACACACACGCACACACCTGCGTTGTTGCTGTTGTGGTTGATGGGAAAGTCATTTACAAAAACACACACACACCTGCGTTGTTACTGTTGTGGTTGTTGGGAGAGGGGCCGATGCTGTGCTGGTTCCACATGCCACCGCGAAGGTGGGGGGAGCTGCCTCCACCGTGGTCGGACTGGGAGGAGGACAAGCCAGCACTGCGGGGGTGCTGCTGCTGGGCCTGTGTATGTATGTGGGTGTTATATAGTATTTGTGTGAGCACGTGCACATGTGTGTGCATTTGTGTGTGCGTGTGTGTGGTATGTGTGTGCACACCTGGTGCATCTTGAGGTTACAAGGAGCAACGATCGAGAGGTTGCGCACACCACACACCCAAACAGCATCACTCTCAAAACTCACAACACACATGCTTAGCTCAAAACACAGCACATTCACCACACTAACTCTACCCACATATTCATCGCTACACTCGCACACACATACACGCACGTACATACAGGCCACACACACACACACACACACACACACACGTACATACACACCACACACCTGCGAGGCACCCATGGCAGCTACCGTTTCCAGTGTGTGGGTAGAAGCAGAGTGGTGCGCGTGAGGGGGAGGTACCTGGTGGCGGAGAGACCCAGCAGCTGCGGAAGCAGGGCGCACGGGCGGCTCTGCGTGTGTGTATGCATGTGTATGTGTGTCTGTATGTGTATATGTGTGCGTGTTTTGTGTGTGTGTGTGTGCGTGTGTGTGTGTATGTGTGTGCGTGTGCGTGTGCATGTAGCAAACAATAGCGAAGGCGATTCTGCCTCGTTAACGTTGGCTGTTGAGCTGGCTATATGCTGGGAGAGGGCGAACTCAGCTGGCATACGTGTGTGTGTGTTTGTGTTTGTGTTTGCGTGTGTTGTTTGTTTGCGTTTGTGTTTGCGTTTGTGTTTGCGTGCGTGTGTTTGTGTGGGAGTGTGTGTGTGTGTGATTGTGTATGTGTGTGAGTGTGCGCGCGCGCAAGTGTACGTGTGTGAATTTATCTGTTGCACCAGGGTCAGCTGCTGAGCTGGCCATGCTGGGAGAGGGTGAGCTCAGCTGGCAAATGTATGCGTGTGTGTATGCGTGCGCGCATGCATGTGTGTGGAATCATCGCACCTGAGTCGGCTGCTGAGCTGGCTAGGCTAAGAGAGGGAGAGCCCAGCTGGCATATGTGTGTGTGCATGCGCGTGTGTGCGTGTCTGCACGCATGAGTGTGTCTGTACCTACGTGCAACTCTATCGCACCTGAGTCGGCTGCTGAGCTGGCCATGCTAAGAGAAGGAGAGCCCATCTGGCTGGTCCGTGTAGAGGGGGTATGGGGCAGAGGCATTTGCGCGGCTGCGGCAGCTGCCACCGAGCCCTGCATGGCAGACGTTTTAATTGCAGGGCTTAATGTGCATGTGAAACGTCAAATGTCAATAGCAGTGGCGCAGGGCACTAGGAAATATATGGTCGGACTTTCTAAGGAAGCACGGACAGGATGGTCGAGGTACCGGATGAAGGCTAAAGGCCCAGCCATCACACACACACGTGCATGCACACACTCACGCGTGCGCACACACACACACACACACACACACACACACACACACACACACACGCGCGTGCACATACACACACACACGCGCGTGCACATACACACACGTCACAGAGTCACGTGCAATAAATGCATTGGCTTTGGTGTTCAATGTTCTTACTCAACGCGCGTTGGAAGCGGCGCAAGCAGCAGGGCCGACGAAGAGTGATGGCCACATCTTTTGGTCTCAGTCATTTAACAGCACACACGTGATAGTACACATGATAATACACAGGAATACGTGCGCATAGACTGGGTGTTTGGCCGTTCCTTGCCACACAAACCGTTGCATAATACACGCATGCACTTGCGCATCAATGCCACTCAAGGCAAGGCCACATTACATCACGTAAAGTTTACCTGGCCCACCACCACTCAGGGCAAAGGCCCCATTACATCACGCAAAGTATATCTGGCGCACCACTCTGGGCGTGTGCCCCATTACATCATGCATACTATACCTGGCGCAACACTCAGGGCAAAGGCCCCATTACATCACGCAGTGTACCTGGCACACCACCACTCAGGGCATGGGACCCCATTACATCATGCAAAGCATACCTGGCGCATGCGCTCCCGCTCCGCGTTATAGCACTCCACAATGAAGCGCACATCAGTGACGGACATGCCACCCATTATGCCTAGGTTGATGGCCTGCATGAGGGTTTATGTGTGTGCATGTTTGTGTGTATGTGTGTGTGTGCATGTGTGCATGTTTGTGTGTATGTGTGTGTGTGTTTGACAGTCGTGTGAGATTAGGTGCACACATGTCCATAATACACGTGCACATGATCAGAACGAATTCCTTAAGCAAAGTGCACCAAACAAGTGGACACCTGACTTTTGAAGGGGAATCATAGTCAAGCAAGACCAGATGACAGGGATTGGTATGAAAGTGCCAGACACCTTTCCGTGCATTCGTGATCTAAAAAGACTATTATTTGTTCATGACAGTCCAGAGAACAAGAAAGAAAAACGAGTTGCTATGCTTAAACGTTTGGAACGCTATGCAAAATATGATTATTTATCTCTCCTATACCCTACTATATGAGATATGGTACTAAAATATGAAGAGTAATATTTTTGTCAAGTAATACCAGGGATGGGTCATACGGCGTAGGCGTATTATACGTCGTATCGTATTTATCACGTATATATCCGTATTTTTTGAATTGCTCCGTATAATACGATTTTGGGCACTTAACGAATTTTGCAGCCACAAGCACCCCAGAAGCACTCCCAGCCCCCCCAGAAGCACTCCCAGGCCCTCTAGAGCCCCCCAGAGGAACTCCC
>Ga0307947_1002824_pt1 | contig 13981 bp, 9 predicted proteins | sample OrgLakmetagen232_FD_201840 | JGI IMG/M metagenome (GOLD analysis project Ga0307947, IMG submission 201840) | Saline water microbial communities from Organic Lake, Antarctica - #232 | ecosystem: Environmental > Aquatic > Non-marine Saline and Alkaline > Saline | place: Antarctica: Organic Lake...
GATGAAGAAGAGGAAGAGGGTGAAGGAGAAAAAGAGCTATCAATGCTTGGGAGTGATGATGTGGAAGGCATGGGAGAGGTTGAGGTGGAGGAAGGGGAGTGGGGGAATCATAATATAGGAGAGGGGGAGGGGGAGGGGCAGGAGGAGGGGGGGAGGAGAAGAGGAGAGCGTGGTTGCGCCACGCTCTACTCGCCCCAAGCATAAAAGTCTTACGAAGTACAACAGCGTGCTTAGCCACTTCTACTTTATATTAATAACAGCTAAACATCTAGGGTGATGATGTTGCAAGAATTGAACTTGCCCTTTTGACACCAGTCACTGTTATAAGTACTTAGTAGTGTGACATCACACTTCGGTACTTTCTGTACCACTTTAAGGTAGGAGTTGCCACTTAACATACAAGGTGTGAAAAAGAAACAAGAAAAAGAAAAAAGGTAAAACTACGTAGGGAGCGAAAACCTCCCCCCCACATTAAAAAGGAAAATGAGCCACCCTGGTACCGAGTACCGTTAAGCTCCTCCACCACAGAAATATAGAATCAGTGGGGGTCAAGGGCTTGAAAAGTGAAAATGGAAAGGATGATATTGGTAGTGATTAGTAATTATATCCATGCTTATTGTGACAGAACACATTTCAATGTTTTAACTGCTAGGACCTCGGTATAATTGTAGTTGTAATGAGTGTGTTTCAGTAAGTTTCAAGCAAATTCAACATTGTGGAGACATAGCATCAGCATGCGAGTAAAAAAAATGATCTGGTTGGTCTACTTTTTGGAGGCTCCGGAGCGGAGCGGAGCCGGAGCGGAGCCGGAGCGGAGCGGAGCCGGAGCGTGCAACCCTGGCTCTTGTCGAATTTTATTAAGAACCAAAGACGAAGCCTGGAGCCGGATTTAAAACTGACTTCGCTCCGGCTCCGGGAGACGCGTATTTTATATTTAGGATTAATAAGAAATATAGCAGTGATAATCACAACAAACACATTAGTCAAGAAAAAGGAACCCACAGGGTACCGACAGGGCAAATACATCCACCCTTTTTAATTTAAAAACTTCGATTTTATATACGTGGTAATGCTCGAAATAAGTTTGTAAGAACGAGGTATACAGGGGCTTGTATATCTTTTAATACGTTAGAAATGTTCCAAACTGTTCTGATATGCATTGCCCAAGCTGCCATCACAAGTTTTGCCCAACCGAGTTCTCATTTGGCCCCACTAGCTGGGTGCCCGTACGTACACAGTTTGAATGTTTGTGACAAGAAATCTCTAATCCACGGGGTACGAGATAAAATGGGCAAGGATACCCCCTTGCTCACATCTGACGCACTAAACGGCATAGCTGATGTTTCGTTACAAAAACTAGGCGGAAACATAAATGCTCATCAGTATCAGGATGCTGTTTATGGTATCCGTGATTTGTTGGTTCAGACGTTTAAAACACTCCAGCGGCCTGTCCTCCTACACGTGCCATGCGGTTTGATGTGCGAGGCAGTTCACCTGCTATCCCGCATGGAAATCAAGTTTGCACTGATGACAATGGGTCGTGACGATAGAGGAAGTCCCATACCAACCGGATGTGGCAAGGGACACAACAAACCTGCAGTGATTATGTGTTTTAAGCAATTATTGAATCTCGAGCAAAACGTTGTGTACTTTACATCACAGCACAAGTCTTCTTATATGCATCGAAAGTTGCGTGTGCTTCCGATCGGGTTTGGAGAAAACCATTGCAAAACTGCATATGGAACTTCTGAAAAAAGTCTGCGCGATGCACACTTGGTTTCGTACCACCATTTTGACATAATCTGTGAGAGGAACAACCAAAATACACTGACAACACGAGCAAACAACATCTACATCAGCCATGGTGATGGCACGGTAAATGGCACGTATAAACCAGGCAAACCCACACGTCATTTTCGACATGAATGTACCAAAGTATTGCAAGCCCTGGGTGCAGGCAAAACGGTGTACAGACGATTTCCAAGGTAGAGGCAGATCCTACAAGCAGCCACTGCAATTGTAGGCTCATCTCCAAGAGGAACAGGGGCAGACTGTCATCGACACTCCGAACTGCTTCTGTCTGGCCAAGTTGTCATTGCCAACTATGATGAGGCAAAACTTTCACCACACATGTATTCTGGCCTGCCTATTTATTTTGTGGAACAGTGGGAGGACCTGACTTGTAACAATCTCACTACTATTATCAAACGTTTCTTGCAACCTGGACAGACCTTCAAATATGAGAAATTGACTGCAAAATACTGGCAGGAATACATAGCCGAGCAGGTATGTCTGGAAGGGAAAGTACAGCTTGATGGCTGCCGCGGGAGTTTTAGGGAATGGCACGAACCTTGTCAGATCTAGCTTTCTTTCGACCTAAACACTGTTTACTGACGTTTCATTTTTCTTAAGAGTGATAATTACCCTTCTAATATAAAATTCCAGTGGACGTCTTAGAGCCGATGCCAGCTACATTTTGTTTGCTTGTGTGATGGCTGTAGTCTAATATACAAATGTAAGTCATACTGTTTAAAACGGAAGTCTCCGGAAAAGCTATCCAAGGAGTGGAAATGAAATTTAGAAAATAGCAATTAAAGGGACAAAACAAAAGATAGAAAGTGCACCAGATCCAATGACTTGAAGGGAAAGTGACCGGAATTTTACAAATCTCCAATGCAAGATGTGGAATTTGTTTGGTGGACTCAGCACATTCTCCTTATATGCAAAGGATGTAGCTCTTTATCACACCCGAACCTCCACCACCAACACATACAGGGAGATGTCTTCCAATCCATTGTCAAAGCAATCCACCAGTCACCATTACCCATCATTTCATACAAAGTCAAGTCCCACGCCGGCCAAATTAAACACGAAACCTATTGCTAGAATGTCAGTCACTCCTACTCTAATGTTGCTGATACCACCACCAAAACAGCTGGCCCTGCGGTAATATTTTCTATAGCATAAGTAGAACACGCCCTGCTGTTATTGATAGAGACTTGCAATTTCGAGCACTCAGATGCCTCAAAAGTTTGCGCTGGAGGTGTTGCTGCAAGGAAAGCGTTCAGTTGCTTACAGAAGCTCTGAATTAGCACCAGCAGAATTTACCTAAACCACAGGAAAACAAGCGTTGTCAGCCCTAGTGCGCACCTTGCAGGCGTAGTGCTGTCAACTCAAAGTTTGCACAGGCACACAAATGTTCATGAATTACCACCCAGTGACACATTTGCTGTACTTGGACCAAGCTGTGAAGAAGGCAAGCTGGATGGATGGAGTTATTGTCTAGGTTTCCATTTGTCACAGAGAACCAGTCCGTAAATTAAATGTAGCAGATCTGTTCGCCGCAACCCGTTGCTGTTGTACGAAAACAATTCATGTGAGATCCTAACACTGATAATTTAAGTAAAGAGCATATTGAACGTAGAAGGTATAACGTTACAAATTCCAGATGACATCCTCACACTCATATGTAACGTTAGGTGTATTTAACGTAGAGCATTGATGCTGGAAGGAGCCTAAAAGCAACGGTTGCCTGCTGTGCAGCAATGGCGACGTATGGTATAGCTAGAAACGATACATACTACAAGTAATACTGTGTCGTAAGAAGTGCAACCTCCCTCCATGCTCGAGCAAGACAGATGGGAACAATGCCGACCAGGATCCCTTTGCTGTTGCTGCTCGCCCGACAATGTCCTAGTACTCCTCTCCGACTTCCAGCATCAGCACGCGCAGCCTTTGCTATCCTGTCTTTCCCCTCCACTTCTTTCTCCCACAAATACTGCTGCTGCGGCTTCTAGCTCTTCTTGCAGCACCTCAGCAAAAGTCCTTGAGCTACGCGGTGGTAAGAAGTCCCGTGACCAGCCCTTGGCTTCGCCCAGCATTCAGCTGATGCTTCTTGATATACCCAGCAGTGCCATGCTCTGTCCGGCCTCCTTCGTGTTTATGTAATGGTGTTAGCGTGCACAGGCTGATAAATCGCTGTGTTTAGATGGCTTTGTTACAGAGGAAGAGCAGGCAGTGAAATTAAAAGACATTGAAACTCACTAACTGCTTCCCTTGACCAGATGAATTCCTCCCATTCCTCCGTGTGTAATCATTTCCAAGCCTTGAACATGGCTTATACAGTCTCATGCGACCGCGCCTTGCATCTCATAGCAGAGCGTTCCCCAAGCGTGCTTAAACTTAAGAATTGACTCTTCAAGCTTCCAGCTGCATTGAACATAGACCATGGTCATACCATGTGTTCTGCAACAAGCAGCAGGCTTAATGCACACTATGCGTTTGCCTTGATAAAATTACATCAAATGAATGAGCCATTCATTCACCAAATCCAAGGTAATCGTTATTTTTTTCTCTTGCATTCATCTTTCTGCATACTGCACGCCCCCCATGAAGTACTCACCACTACATCTACACTTATCACTTCCTAGCGACCGTAGAGCACTGCTTCTGATTTGCAATCTCTATACTGCCTAGCATTTGTAAAACAATACGCGAGTAGTGATTAAGACTACAAGAATGAAATAAAAAAGGTTGCTGTCGGACAGCATAGTACGCATGTTGCCAAGCAATTAGAACCCGCCACCCCAAAATGTCCAGCATGATCATGGAACAATGGCTTTTAGGGCAGCCACTCTCATGCATTGGTAACTTAGGTTGTCCAAACCCTTTAATTTTGCCAGAGGGGGCTGACTGAGGAAATGTCCAAATATGTGCCCTTTTTGCACTCTGAATTCAGCCATTCACTGCCCACTCAGCCAACTGACACCATCATGGCTTTAAATGAAATTTGATATTGTAAGCTGCACGAGGATGTGCTTATATCCATGTAAGTCACAGTGTGCGCAAATTGACGGGGGTCAAAGCTCACCTTGACTGCCCAAACCCTAATTTGGGCCTTTCAATGGGAAAACAGTATGGGGGTCAAAACTCAAAGCCACATCACCACGCATTTCATCTTTTCACTTGATTTTCTTTGCAATCATATTCGTTTATTGCAACAACTCTATACCACACGAAAGTATGCCATTTGGTTGAGTGGGTGATCTGCTGTGAAGATTTTGTGGTGAAAAGTGGGGTCCACACCGCAGAAAGTCAGACATGTGCGCCCTAAATTGCTATGTTCAAGCTCAGGTGCTGTCAAAAGTTTAGAGCAAGGGCTACCTCTGGGTGCTAAGCTTAAACATAGCAACTTAGGGCGCACGTGCTCAATTCACGTTTTAAAAAGACCCTTTTTTTGGCTCAGTCAGCCCCCTCTGTAATTTTGCATGCGCATGCCAACAGCCCCCTTCTAACTTGATCTCTAGAGTCAAGGCTCAAATTAAATTGGCATTGAATTAGAATGCATTAAAAATCCAGCATGCTGGTTGGCCTGCGCAGGCCAACCAGGTGTCTTTGTGTGTATGTCGTCAGAAAAAACCTCACGGTTGAAATTTGCGGTTGAAGCGGTTGAAATGCGGTTGAAATCAACCGCATTTCAACCGCTTCAACCGTGATATTATGCTATATGCCAGCTGTATGTGTGTGTGTGTGTGTGTTTGTGCTTGAGTATGTGCGTGCAAACGGTGATAGGCAGAGGTGTATAGATAGAGGTAAAGGTGGATGGTCCCAGATGGGACGCACGGCGTGGGCAAGGCTTGATTGCTCAGGTTTGCCTTGGAGAATGCTAGGGCATTCAAACAGCAAACTGGCAAATTTCCAATCAATCATATTCGGAGTTTGATACCTTTTTTGGGGGCACAACCGTTCAGTTGTTCAGTGTTTGTACAGGGTGTGTTAAAGACTAGATCATCTCAAAGTCATACAACTGCACAGTTGCCCACAAGCCATGTACACGTTTTTCTTCGGCGCCCGGAATCAATGCAGCGTTGAAGGAGTTTATTTACATGGTTTGGCAAACCCCATACAAGTTTGCATCAAAAGCTACAATCCCCTATGACTTTATAATTCTTTTCAAACAAGTTTCTCTTTATTGCTCATTAGATACGCTTTACTGATGATCTGAAAAGGCTGTGCTGCAATGCAAGGTGTTTCTAGCTTCCAATCATGTCAACAACTTGTTGCTTTACTACCAAGTATTGGGCATGTTGCCTTTCCCGCGTGAAGGCCGCATTGCAGTGCTGGCACGCTATGGCAGCGTTTTGGAGGAAGCCCTTTCTTGTGGTCGCTGAAGGCTCAGCTGCAATACAAGGCCCAGCTGCAATACAAGGCTCAGCTGCAATACAAGGCCCAGCTGCAATACAAGGCTCAGCTGCAATGCAAGGTTCAGCTGCAATGCAAGGCTCAGCTGCAATACAAGGCACTCTCAAGAACTATGATTCAGTTTTGAATATTACACTAGTGATGTTCATTGATTGATTTGACATCTCTAAATGACTTTTAATATTGTGAGGAGCTTGTGTTTTTGTGATTGGAGGCTCTTCAATCTCATAGACATTGTAACCTTAACAACCTGTTTGGTATGACAGACCTACGGCGCTTATGGTCTTGTTTAGACACGGAGCTCAATGACTGTAATGGCCAACCCTATTTTTGTGAGTGAGCACACTGCTTGGTGAGGCGTACGGTTATGAGTATATGAATATTAGTTTTTGTGCACTAGCTTCTATGCTGGCAGCAGGGTATGAATAAAGTAGCCGATGAGCAGCTGAACCTAGTACATGTTGGGCTGTTGCCGGGGGCTTGTTGCTGTGTGTTGCATTTGACGATGCATCTGATGAGGGGTAAATCACAATCAAAATGGTTGAGACAGGCTCACCGGATGCATTGACTAAGTCTTAAATTACATACACAGCAGGCTGTACAGTATGTGAAAGAGGGTGGGCTGCAACAGAGTTACGTTATTAGAAATTTCCTACCTGGTAGTCGCATCTTACACTCATTGACCATTACCCTGTAAACAATCATTTAATTTATCCATATAAACAATTTAACCTTATTTGTATCTAACCCAATCGAGCTTGAACACAATAAAATCTGGGGGTAACTTGTACAGTCATGGGAATGCATACCAGGCCAACAGCCTACCATACATGCTATATGCTAATATTCGATTTATTGACAAGCTGTAAGCTGTGCTGATAAGGTGCAGAATATACAAGTTAAAAATAAAGAATTGGTTGTCAAAAAAAGATATTGCACGGGAGGAGTGGTTATATGGTTGATAAAGGAGCAGTTGCAGGGTAGACCCCCTTGTGCTTGTGGGGGCCTGGTAGGTAATAATGAAAGATATGGTTGCAAGTGGTGGAAAACCTTACCTCTTTAGTTGGTATGGGCCGTATTTCCTTTTCTCTTCCCTCACATTTTATATTTGCCTTGGTAAATTAAATCACTGCCACTGCACAGTATAGGACTTAGCACAAAAGGCCAGGTTAGAATAAATCCAGCAGAGGAGTGGGTTTGCATTGCTGCGGTTCCTGATGCTTCTATCAGTTCTGCATCTCCACGCCTGTGCGCTCGCTGCTAATACTCAAACTCATTTGCGTGTGTCTATCTGCTAGTGCTACTCACCGATGGTGGCTTTTTCAGGGCTGGGATTGATTAATGAGAATTTAAATTTCTTGGTCTTATTGTGTTACATTAATTTGACTATGTTGAACTTAAGAGTGTATTATTTACAGAGAGCGAATAAAGGAAACCAACAGTAAAGTTACCTGAAAAGTTACCATAAAGTAAGTCAGCTAGCCTGCCCTTCATCACTCACAGACTGTCAATTGATTACCAAAGCTATCGCATCTAGAAGATAAAAGTTACCAATAAGACTGGCAAATTCAGCTTATTGAACAAGGCATTCAAAAGCTTCCAACTGTCAACCACCTAACTGTCTTGTCACTTGGTTTGTTGCTGCCGCTGATTGGGCGTGACAGCCTACATGATAACAAATCCTTTTTAACTAAATATAAGCGTACAACCTACAGGCTGTGTGCCGCACCAACAAATATTTTCAAGTCACGTCTAGCGACAAGCCCAAAGCCCATCAAATAGCACAAATGAACAGGCATTTGTTAAACGCAAACTTACTAAGCTTGACCCCAACAACAAGGGACACTGATGGATGATTAATCAAACTGATTAATGCAGGTTTTATGCATTGGAGCTTCAAGGGCTGAAAACATTTCGCGGCGGCTTTGTAAGCTGTTGAGCAAGTTCAAGAATGCACCTTTTGGATGTGAATCTGACTCGTTCATGGATGGAAATTCCAGTTTCTCTCTTGCAAACAAAAGATTTTCTTGATACCTCTCAATATCTACAGGAGTAAAGGCATGGAGAGCGTCCAATACTATTGTTGCATTTGCAAGTACATCTGCCTCTGAAAATCGTAAAAGGAACTTTGAATAGTCAATGACGTTGGTAAAAGGAAGTTGGATGTCATCTGATACCACGACAGGAATGCAACCAGCAAATATGGCGTCAAAGAGGCGTTTAGAATTAGGCACGTCTCCACGTGGGATAACACAGAATTTTGATCGAATATAAGTTTTTGCAGCAGTATCCATTTCAGCTAATGAGAAACGATTGCGTAGTTCAACGTACTCACAGTCATTGCATCGAATAAGCAACTCCTTCAAAGGCCTACGGACAACATTTTTCTTAGGACTTCCACCCCTTGAAGTGCCAAAAAAAGAAAGCAGAATTGACCGCTCACGTGGCGCACTTTTCATGTCAAACTGCGCAATGAGTGGATTGTTCACGTAGTACGGAATAAGAACAGTCCGATACATAAGGCTCTCAATGCGTTTCAGGGAAGGGATTCTGAGAATGTTAAAAACGTCCTTTAATATCTGCATGGGGGCAGAAAACTGGGTCCAGTAAGTTTTCAAATTCCCGTGCATGTTGAACGCCATGACATGATCAGCGCCACAAAACCGATGCCAAAATGTGCCACCACCATAATTTTCAACCTCATGTTTCAAGTCTGTTACGAGTGCTGTGGTGTTGTTCTCAAATCTACCAGCACAATAAGAGTAGAATGGGATGTAAAACAGGTTTGCAGCGTGAGGATCTTTGGTCCTACAACTGCTTTCAAGCATCCATTTGTGAATATACACCTCAAAAATTTGAAGCGAAAATACTGAGTAATGGGACCGGGGGTCACCTCCCCTGTCTTTCACCTTCCTCTCAAGATTGCTGAGTAGGTCAGAGTTATATTTAGTGGGTAAGTCCAAAACGTAGACTGCCAGGCGGTCAATCGGACACTCTTGAGCGAGCCCGTGCATCAGAAATGTGGAGATAATCATGATCATTGTGTACATCGAAAAAGAAGAGTGTTCTGTATTAATTACTCAGGCCCGCAGTTCACAAACCAAAAATTGTAAATAGGCCCAAGTGCTGCCAGAGATCACTGGCTGCCTGCATACAAAGGGCGGGGAAAGTAAGCAAACTGCTTGATGAGTGGGAGCATCAGAGTGTGTAGCGCAAACACAGCTGCTTAGTGAAGCCCAAGCCCCTGTCAATACTATGTAAATGAGTGTGTTACAAACAAATATAACGCCTGCGAGGTGTTTGTGGTGAACTGTTTTGCTTGGAATCGAAGGCGAAGGGATGCTTCATCGTTTTGATGAACACCTTTTGAACAGATTGTGTCCATTGCGGCAGGAATGTATATGCTATATGCCCAATAATATCACGCTCTTATAATACACGCCCAGAACAAAGATCCTGTTGCAAATGGATGCCGGTGCTCAGAAAAGGACTTAGTACTTACTGTTTCTCCAATCTCGCCTAATAACGTTGCTTGCAGCTTCTGTCTCGTTGCAAAGGACCTGCGTGCGTGCGTGATGTGAATAAATCAAAGAAGATGAATACAATTTGTGTTTCCTAGACGCGTGGTGCAAGTTCGTTCCTAGGCTCGTATTACAGCTACAAATCACCGTACAGCAAGAGACTCCGACACAGACAAAGACAGACAAGATTGTCCTGTTGCCCTAATTGATGGCCGCATTTCCAAGCCCGGAAAACTTACAAGGGAGAACGGGTGCAAGCAGCAGCGTGACTGATACTATATTGTTAATCTACAATATATAATAATTTGGACGCGTCATGCAGGTCCGCGTATTTCTGTAGCGCCGAACTCCATTTTGTTTATGTAAAATATTTGAATTATAAAAAATTGATTTAATGCTTGAAATTCGAGCCCCCGAGGATCGTTTGCTCCATTTTAACGACGCAACTGCAAAATTTTGTTACAACTTGAAATTTCATCGCCCGTCGCCTGAACGGCGCTCAAAAATTTCTGACAAAAAAATTGCGATGTCCGGGCTTTGACCGGTTTGAGCGCACTTTGGGCATGAATAGCTCCGCGGCCAGGCGTCCGTTCTGCGTAAGATCCTGTAGACAATTAAACTGGCCTGGCTTCAGTATATGTGTCCAGTTTCGTGGCGAGCTGTGATGGTCGAACATTTGACGATGATAAGGGCTGGAAAGTGGCACGTTGTGACGGCGTCAAAATGCAAAAAGTTTTACAGGTAGAAATTTGGGCGGGCGGATCCTCCGGAGCCTATTGTAATAAGCCCTTTGATATATATCAGTCAGATAGATCCTTAATGCAACCCATTAGTCAGATTAATCCTAATTGCAACCCATTCATTGCACTGGGAGTTTGAATCTTTGATAAGCCACACCACTCGCGAGAAGGCTCTGCCTGTGAACAACTGCGATGCAATTCTGCAAAATCAATTATACGAACACAAGAGACATTCGTTCAGTGCACGTGCAACCCTTGCGTCCCTTAATGCAATCCACAGGAGATCGGCTAGTCTCTTATTTTTAGTATGGTGTTTCAACAACTCAAGCTACTGATTAATTTAAGTTTGATGCTGCTTTGTTTTTGAGGTGAAAAACACAGATTAAACCATAGTAATAGTCACTGCCAGCATTGCCATTAATTCCAGTTAGCTTGCGTACTCCCAGTCATCAATCAAGGCGTAGCTACAAACCTTAAGGTTCCTTTGGGGGCAACAGATGAGGCTTAAATGTGCATGCTTTAAAATGCTCTTTGGCCAATGGCTCATGGGCGGCAAAATTGGCAAAACTGTTTTTGGAATGTCTGTTGGTGTAATATATTTTGGTATTTGGAGCTCGACATTATTGCTGCAAATGCTTTGTTTTTAGTGTGGCGTAATTCTCACTATATGCTGCCGTATCTTCAAAAAATATCACCTACTGCATCAATTTCTATAGTTTTTTGGTGTTTTAAAGTACAAGACTTGGCACATCAGCTGATACTGAGATTTTTCCTGGGATTTATAATGCGATCAATAATATAACCTGTATTTGGTTGTTCAGCCAGTTCAGGTGATCCTGCCAGGGTTGAGTCCCTCTCGAGCAAAGACTGGGAACTGCACTTCTGACTGCTAGCAATTCTCCTTCATTTTCTTTCTCTACCGCCTTTCTGTTCCAACTTTGCGTTAACACACTGGCATATACTATATTACGCAAACTCCACTTCTTGCAGTGCAGAAAATTTGTAAATTCCGATCACTCTCCCTTCAAGTCAGTGGTTATCTTGTAATTTCTATCTTTTGTTTTGTCCCTTTCAATGTTATTGTCTAAATTATGTTTCCAGTCCTTGGATTGCTGTTCCGGGGACATACGTTTATAAAGTTATGACTGAAATATGTACATTATTCTACAGCTATCACATAAGCAAACAAAATGGAATTGGCGCATAGGCTCTGAGTCGTCCACTGGAATTTTATAACAAAAGGACAATTATCTCTCTTGAGAAAAATGAAACGCCAGCAGTAGCGTTTAGATTTAAGGAATGCTAGATCTGACAAGGTTTGTGCCATTTCTTGAAACTCCCACGGCAGCCATCCAGGTGTACTATCCCTTCCAAACATACCTGCTCAGATTTATATTCCTGCCAGTATTTTGCAGTCAATTTCTTATACTTAAAGGTCTGTCCAGGTTGCAAGAAACGTTTGATGATAGTAGTGAGATTGCTGCAAGTCAGATCTTTTCACCTTTCCAAAAAATAAATAGGCAGGCCAAAATAATTGGTGCTTAAAGCTTTGCCTCATTATAGTTGGTAATGACAACTTGGCCAGACAGAAGCAGTTCGGAGTGTTGATGACAGTCTGCCCCTGTTCCTCTTGGAGATGATGGCTCGGAGCCTGCACCCAATTGCCTAGGCAACTTGTTAGCTCACTGTTCCCCTTCCTGTCCCACCATGGATTTGGTTGTTGAGAGCGACTTGCTGCGCTTCCTTAGCTTCAACCTTAAGGGAAGACGTTCACTTGTAGTCTTGGGTTGAGTTTGAAGTTGGTTTTGGCGCATCAGTCATCGCGATGGCTTGATTGCATTAATCCTAGCTTACTCTTAAAAACCCTTGCCTCTTGTAGAGCGCCCCAATGTTATGTTACTGGAGATGCACAAATCTGCACTTGGCCTGTTTTCTCTTTTGATTTGGAGGATATCATAGATCAAGGGGCCCTACTACGCTGAAAATGTGAAAATTGAAAGAAGAATGCAGCAAGAGGGGCCGGTTGGGCGAGAAAGGGAGGTACAGGGGAAGAAGTTTTTTGGGGGGGGGGAGGTTAAGGCAGAAAAGTTGCCCCCTGCCAAAGAGTAAAGAGTGAAGAAGCTTGCCTCCAAACTCTATGTGCACTGTGAATTTTGCTGCTAAACAAGTCCATACTGGACGTGCCCTTTCCAGAACTGTTATCAACTCTCATCAAGAGCTAGTTTCAGGCCAAGCCTGCACCCCTCCTGATCCCCATTAATTTTTCCTTCCTTTTCGCGGTGAAGGAGCTTTACGGTACTCGGTACCAAAGTGGCTCCTTTTTCCTTAATTAATGTGGGGAGTGGTTTTCACTGCCTGTGTAGTTTTTTCTTTATTTCTTTTTTCTTTACTCTTTGAGAATCAAGACCCAGTTCCTTGAAAGGCTTCAGAGTGTGAGTGTTGTAGATGGTGCCACCCACACCCAAAAGGATGATGTGGAGAGTAACGGAGGCTTCTTGGAGAATGTTGCAAAGGTCTTTGTGCTGTTCCTTTGCGGCGTTCAGCTGGTTCTGAGGTCTGGTGTCCTCACAATACTTGATCTCGACAAGGTGGATGTCACACCGAGGTTTGCCAAGGTCTTTAGGTCGATGCTGTCTGGGGTTGGTGGCTCCACTGGTGGCTGGCGGTGCTGCTGGGATGCTCCCAGTCTCCCTCAATTGCCCCCGCCCTGCCACTCCGAAGAACCCACCCCCCCTACATTAGTTTGTGTGTTCTTATGTTATTGCAGCGATGGGAGTAACCAGTACAAAATCTGGGCGGCTGGAGGTAAATCTGTCTTTATCTGAGAAGCGGGGTGGGAAGAGCAATTTGGGAACAACTTCAGCTGTTTCAGAAATCTAGAGATGTTGCATGGTCATCCGTTCGTTGCTGCCTATATCTTTGGAAACAATGCATGGTCTTAAGGAGCCTGTTTTGCTGACAGCCTTAAAGATCATGCGGCACGCAAAGTTGTGTCTTTCGATGATCATGTTCCTTATTTGCGTATGCTGGCACCAGAAAGAATGTGCAGGACACTGTTTACTTGTGGGCAGAGGGGGCAAATTTGACTTGTTGAGAGTTTGAACAATACCGCATGTTTTTGATTATATATGGTGCCTGTTCTGTATTTCATAATGATACACTTGGTCTTAAAGGAAACATTGGATGATGTTAGGTAAGCATTGCTAGTGGCTCCAATTGCAGTGCCGTCCTTTATGAGGGTCTGGTAGTACGCATGGTAGTTCACTTCAGTTCTGACATTTCCCAGTTTATGGAGAAGATGCATATGTGCTTGAAGGGCGTCATGGTGGTTTGGTATGTACCAGAGCTTTGGGGGAGGAGAATGGGCCATGTATGTTGTATGGGTATGATTATGGGTTCTATGCTACAGTTCGCTGTAGGCTTTGTCATTACACCAAGCTGCCGTGGAGGGAGATCAAAACCAAAAATGGGCTGCAGGCCCTCACAAAAGCAAAACAACGCAAAGAAGCAAGTGCCAAG
>Ga0307947_1002828_pt1 | contig 13973 bp, 18 predicted proteins | sample OrgLakmetagen232_FD_201840 | JGI IMG/M metagenome (GOLD analysis project Ga0307947, IMG submission 201840) | Saline water microbial communities from Organic Lake, Antarctica - #232 | ecosystem: Environmental > Aquatic > Non-marine Saline and Alkaline > Saline | place: Antarctica: Organic Lake...
ACTGAATTATGAGGGTGCGCGGAAAAAATACTGTGAGCAGACCGAGACTGAGCTGCAAGGAACAGAGGTAAGTTACATTGTTCCTGCCAGGACAACTGCAAACATGTACCGCTTCCATGCACAATGTAAGTATACAATGCACAATGTAAGTAAATATACAATGCATACCACTGTTTCAAATTACACAAAATACTCTTTAACGTAAAACGTTTACGGCGTCAGTCAAAGGCACAGGCCATGGTCTGGACACCCACCTCAAACTCAAGTATGGTTTGAACGCCTCAAACTCAAGTATGGTCTGAACAACCACCTCAAACTCAAGTATCAAGGCATATTTGAACACCTACCTCAAACTCAAGTATGGTCTGAACACTTCAAACTCAAGTATCATCTGAACACTTCAAACTCAAGTATGGTCTGAACATTTACCTCGAATTCAAGTATGGTCTGAACACTTCAAACTCAAGTATGGTCTGAACACCTCAAACTCAAGTATGGTCTGAACACCCACCTCAAACTCAAGTATCAAGGCATATTTGAACACCTACCTCAAACTCAAGTATGGTCTGAACACTTCAAACTCAAGTATCGTCTGAACACTTCAAACTCAAGTATGGTCTGAACATTTACCTCGAATTCAAGTATGGTCTGAACACTTCAAACTCAAGTATGGTCTGAACACCCACCTCAAACTCAAGTATCAAGGCGTACATTCCCTCTATCACCTCCTCACGCAAGCCTGAAAGCAGCAGAGCCCGCGGCGGGAAAGAGGGCTGAGTCAGCAGCAGGTCAGCAGCAACGTGCAACAGACGAGTCGTGCGGGAAAGAGGGCTAAGTCAGAAGCAGGTCAGCAGCAACGTGCAACAGACGAGTTGTGTGAGCAGCGGCACGTGGCGTTGAATCGTGCACAGGTGTGTAAGGTTTATACACAGGATGTAAGGCAGGACTCCTCCAAAAGGCACGGTCATGTCAGATGAACGGTCATGTCAGATGTGCTCGTGCTGATCTCCTCCACCAGACACGATCATGTCAGATGAACGGTCATGTCAGATGTGCTCGTGCTGATCTCCTCCACCAGACACGGTCATGTCAGATGAACGGTCATGTCAGATGTGCTCGTGCTGATCTCCTTTGACAGACACGGTCATGTCAGATGTGCACGTGCAGGCCTCCTCCAAAAAACACGGTCATGTCAAATGTACACGTGCAGCCCTGGCATTCTTGTTTTGAGTTTATAATCAGGGTTAGCTAGAAACGTTTACATACACACTGTAGATACCGTATATATGGACATTACCCAGCTTAAGAATTACCATACATACACCGTACACACATGGTAACGGCCAGCTTAATTTACAATTCACCTTAGATCTGTTTGACACACACACAGCATACGCATTAGATTTGTATACACATACACACACACACAACATACGCATTCCCCAGTGCAAGAAGCTCTGTACAAAAACCATCCAATACACCTACTTAGAGCAAAATTCATCGACCCTGTGGACATGCACATGAAGACTGCCAACTTCACTGCTTGCAGGGAACGAAAGGGAAAGAAAGGGAAACACACATACAAGCAGAAAAAAAAGCAGTCATCATGTTGCAGATATGCAAACATTTTTGGACGTTGATAAACGGGAGAGGACAGAGGACACAAAAGCACGCCCACCTTTCAGCTTAGGGCAGAGCCTCTTTGACAGCCCACCCTTTCCAAACTTAAAGATCTTGTCCAACGCCTCGTCCAGGTGCAGCTCGTCTCCGTACCTGTGTGCAAGCATGTAGATCAAAGCCAATTCAGACGTCGCTTACACAAACTGGTCCAAAACTAATTTAACGTCCCAGTACCAGTATGTGTGCATCGTTTGCGCGGTTGGTGCTCCTGTGGATGTACACAGGGTTTTCAATTCCTTTCAAGGAAGCAAGGATTATGCATAAATTGTTAAGCCTTTACAATCGCCTGCAATTCGTAGCAGGAACCCCGCCTGTATTGTGCCTTAGCGTACCCTAGGGCAAGCCCTCTGACAGGTACAAGCTTTTTGTAACTCCTACGTACTAATCAACCCACATCGACAAGTACGTGCAGGAGATAAACACTTTCTTCGTCCTCCCCGCTGCTTATAGAATTCCAGGCTCAGCACCTGTAGCGGGTTGTGTCTTCCCGGATTTGCTTATGGATGTCTGTCATTTGGCTCTCCCTCAAATCATAAGCGGCTTTGGTGGTCTTCAGAGTGACGGGCTCAAGCTGCACGCGCGGGTGGACAATGGAGTATGCGTGCGTGTTTGGGTGTGTATGCATTGTGTAAGTATGAGAATGCGTGTCATATGTGTGTGCTAGCTTGCATTGTAGAATATTGAGAGCATGTGTGTGCTTGTAAATGCGTTGTGTAAGTATGAGCATGCGTGTGTGTGCGTGAGAGTGTGTGTGTGTGTGTGTGTGTGTGTGTGTGTGTGTGTGTGTACGTCCAAGTACATACACAGAAGAATGTTGTGGCAAACAGGAAACTTTTGACACAATCCCGCCCATTGTTACCCCCCACACACCTGAGCATATTGCAGTGCAAAGCCCAGCAGAACAATGGGGAAGCCGTAGATGAGCATGAGGGGGGAGATTCCTGCCCCTGGCAGGATTTGGAAAAAGGCCCCGAATCCGTATCCGAGCAGGAACACGCCCAAGGGGGTGAGGATGCTGCCATAGGAGATTTTGGTGATGGAGATTTCTGTGTCTGGCACCAGCTCAGTGGTGTCAGGGCTCGAGGAGGTCTGCACGGGCTCTGATGAGGATTGGACTTGCACAGTGGGCAGGTGTGGCCTGAGGAGGACACAGGGTGTGACCAAAGCAAAGGATAATCCACGTCATTGATACATGAATGATAAGCTGACCAGTGCTGTGAATGCGATGTTCTTGCTGTCGAGGGAATGCCAAGTTGGAGGAGGACCGCAAAATTGTGTTGGACAACGTACACTATGTGCGTGCTGATAAACAAAACTTACCTCCTCATTGCCAACCGACGTGCAGGGACAGGCAGTGCGGCAGAGGGCTGGCATTTGGCTTGGAAGCGAGAGACTCCAAGGCCTGGTTGCGTGGCTATCATCATGTTTTCTTTATAATGAATTTTATATAAAAAACCCTCAGGATTGCATAATTACAAGCCTATCTTTGAAGTATTGACATGTGCAGACGTGCCAAAACCACACTGTCGATTGATAGCGTGGTGTTTTCTTAAGTTTTTTGAAACCGACAAGGGATCTCGTGTCGACTGCTGTAACGTTGGAAAATGGGAAGACGGATTTGAACCCACAAGGCGTACGGATGGCATCTCAGCTATTCAGTTGACGGATTAAAAAAAATTACTGACAACCCCGAATTCTGAGTATTTGTACCTTTCAGATAGGTTGTAATGCACAATCAAGCGTTTTGGATGTGTTGCAAGCACGGATGCTGAGTACATCTGATTGTATCTGATTTTATCTGATTTATTTTCTGATTTAATACAACCTGCGTCGTTACAACTGCTAGCAAGCTAGGTTAAAACATAATACAATTTAAACTAAAAAGTAAGCAACTCTTCTCAGCATATCTAACTGCTACCCGCTATCCGCTACTATCTGCCAAGCAGCCATCCTGCGTGCCTTAATACCACCTACTCCGCCCTTATTGAGAACTGCAGATCTGTATCCTATTTGACTGGCTTCGCTAATAAACGGGCGAAATGGGGCTGGAGGCGAGCAACAGCGCTGATTTGGATCCCAACTGCGTGCAAACAGACAAATCATAACCAATTACCAAGATGGTAATTCAAGCCTAATTTCTACTTTGGTTTCTGCTTGGTAATGAAAAATTTCAAACTGCGTGATCACCAATCAATTACTTGTAAGATTTGCTTCAGTAACTGGATTTGTGGTTACTATACAATACCTATATATCCAACAAACTGTGCCAGCTTAAATTGTGATTGCGACCTGATTACTGACCAATTACCATAATGGTAATCCAAGCCTGATTTCTCTTCAGATTTCTGATTTGGTAATTGAGATACCAATTACCAAGCAAATACTTTCCCGACTACCCAAGAAGCATTACCACGTGCTTACTGCTCACCAATTTGGTAATGCCTATAGTAAGCGCAGAAATCCACAGTGGTAATGAAATACAACGTTCCGACGAACTTGGCAAGGAGCGTGGCCAGATTTGTGGTTAGGAGAAGCAAGCAGACCACAAGCATGAACATACACATAAGCAATCTGCAGAGATGGTTACCATAGTCCACAGACCCACAATACTGCCTGGGACGTAGCTGTGTTTACGTCTGGTCAAATTTCAAGGACACACACTTTCATCTTCCATCAATAGCCATTTAGGCCGCGGTTACACGTAAAATTTTTCCTACTTCCTTTCCTCAAAAATTTTCCTATCATTTTCACTTTTAGGAAAAAAATTAGCAGTCACACGTAAAATATTGTCGGATGACGAAAATATTTTCGCTCAGGGACCAAAAATATTTCCCAGCGGTCACACGCAAATTGAACATAATAATTTTCACATTCTTTTTCCCAAATTAGGGTTTCGCTTTAGCCCCCCAAATGTCGTATGCCGTGATTCTTGTTGCTTGGCTGGCCATAATGCCACAGCTAATGCCTAAATAGAGGACAGACTTTTTCCACCTCTGCAAGGCAGCTTTTGCTACCCCCTTCTCTTGCTGAACGCCCCTCCACCATCCCGTCCACATCCTCGTGCTCACCCTGCCCCTCCGCTTGCTCGCTCTCTCCCCCTTGCCCTGCCAGCTCATCTCCCTGCTGCCCTTCCTCATCACCACCGCTCTGGGACTGACTTTGCATGTCACGCTGCAGTTGCTTTGCCCCGTACTCCTCGGAAGCGGAGTCCTCAATCTCCACATCGTGCCCCTCATACACCCCTGGCAGGGGTGCGGCTGCGCGCCTAGGGCGCGCACTGCCACTGGGAGCAACACTGGCTACCTGCTGCAGGTGCTCCTGCGCGTGTAGCTCCCCTGCTGCGTGCGCAAGCGCTTGCAAAGAGCCAGCTTGGCTCTCCCCAGCCTGGCTGTCCTCTACCATAAATCAGAGAGCCCCAGCCCTCTACAGGACACAGGTGCCTCTGTGCATTGGGCACCACCTGCCTGCTTCTGCTTGTCTCCTCTCTGCTTGCGTTTAGACTTGGCAGGAGCCTCCTTAGAGCCCTTGCAGAACACCACCACCTTGGCTGCTACAACACAACATTCAAAATTTCAAGTGATTTTTTAGATAAATTTGTATGTTTTAGGACCAGCGGGAACATGTGGGACCAGTTTCCAACTTTTTGGGGGGAGGTCCCAAACGAAAAATAATACTGAAAGCCGGTCCCACCCTGTTTCTGGCACTTGACGAAAATTTTTTTTCCTCATGTGAAATTCTTTTTGGGATTTTACGTGTGACCGCAAAATTTTTTGTCAAAAGTGATTTTTTCCCCCAAGAAAAAAAGTAGGAAAATATTTGCGTGTAACCGCCACCTTATAACTGCTTTTTGCATAACAGGGCAGACGGGCAGACAGTGACTCAAAAAGCATGGGGACCTTGAAAGCCAAACGGTGAAGCTGCTAGATATGGAGGATATTCACGGTAACTGAAACTGAAATGGCTCCTTTTCCTTGATTTTCCCCCCTTAATTAATGCAGGGAGTGGTTTCTCTGCCTGATCAATGAACGTTCTTATCTCTATGGAGGTTCTAACATAGCATAATTATACCGACCCATTTTATAACTTCCTAAGGTTTCCTCATTCAAGGATTCTTCTCTTCTTTTACCTCTTATCTTTCTTGGAAAGACCGACAGTTTTGTTTATGAATTCAGGCAAGGCAACCTCTGAGGTGCATGCCGGAAACCATCCATGCATGCGAGAACCATTCCTACATGTTTCCTGCACATCCTGTTCTCCTACCCTCTCTATCAAGCACACACTCGCATACACACACATGCACGCGCATATGCACGCACCTCGTACGACCCCTCCGGAGGAGGACACTGCGTCGAAAGTGGGAGCCCAGCATCACACACAACGTGCCAGAAGCCGCTGGTGGAGGGGGGCAGTATGAGAAGCACGGGATGATCATAGGGATTGAAAGCCAAGTACAGGGAGCGAGGGGCACTGGGCTGTAGGGCGTCGGCAGGGGTGCCTTCACTTAGCGTGAGGGCGAGCACGTTGGTAGGGGCAGCTCCAGCAGCTGCTGCTGCCCAATCCACAATGGCACCTGTACACCACGTGTGTGTGTGTGTTTGTGTGCGTGTGTGTTTGTGTATGTGTTTATGTGTATGCGTGTGTGTGTGCACATGCGTATGTGCGCTCAATCAGTTGGGGTAGATTTGTGGAAAAAGACTTGTGTTGCTAACAAATCAACGCGTCAAGTGGGCCGTAGCTTGGCAAAACGCTGAACAGCCAGTCCTGTGAAACATGGACGCGTGTTTTGCAAGGGAACATTGCGCTGGAAAAAGTACTCACACACATACACATGCAGACGGCCAAATCGACGACATACGTACGCACCGTAGTCTGCAGCCCACCACGACAGATTGCGGTCGAGTGCAGGAGGCTGGCCGGGCCGTGGCTCGATGAAGTTGATGGGGGGGTTTATGAGGGACGCGTACTCATGACGTACGCGTGTGAGCAGGGTCAGGAAGCTGCCCAGAACCTGGGTGTGCAGGAGTGGGGCACACGTGTCAGCCGGTTAATCAAGTGTCTTTGGCCTTCAAGCGTCTACTACAATTCAAACGTCTATGACCTTTTTGATCTCGGCGGTTGGGCATGGTTCACATGTCGTGACCTGAAAATGAGTTCAGTGTTTCCTACAGGAGTGCCTGTGGTTTCCTTTTTCCCCTCTGCCTAGGAAGTACATAAGAGGGGCGTGCAGGAGCCACAAATATTACTGCAAACAGCGAGCGCAAGCAAAGCAGCGTGTCTCTTAAAGAAGCCTGATCCAGCGGAAGAATCGCACATGTGCACAAAAGACGGGACTGCGTCACAGGCCTGCGTGCAGTTCTGATGCAGAGCAGTTCTGATGCAGAGCAGTTCTGACACAGAGCAGTTCTGACACCGAGCAGTTCTGATGCAGAGCAGTTCTGATGCATTGCAGGCCTGCGTGCAGTTCTGATGCAGAGCAGTTCTGATGCAGAGCAGTTCTGATGCAGAGCAGTTCTGATGCAGAGCAGGCCTGATGCAGATCAGTTCTGACGCAGAACAGTTCTGATGCAGAGCAGGCCTGATGCAGATCAGTTCTGACGCAGAACAGTTCTGATGCAGAGCAGGCCTGATGCAGAGCAGTTCTGACGCAGAACAGTTCTGATGCAGAGCAGGCCTGATGCAGAGCAGTTCTGATGCAGAACAGTTCTGATGCAGAGCAGTTCTGACGCAGAGCAGTTCTGATGCAGAGCAGGCCTGATGCAGAGCGGTTCTGATGCAGAGCAGTTCTGATGCAGAGCAGGCCTGCGTGCAGTTCTGATGCAGAGCAGTTCTGATGCAGAGCAGTTCTGATGCAGAGCAGTTCTGATGCAGAGCAGTGCTGATGCAGAGCAGGCCTGATGCAGAGCAAGCCTGATGCAGAGCAGGCCTGATGCAGTGCAGTTCTGATGCAGAGCAGTTCTCATGCATCGCAGAGCACCAGGGGACACATTTTTTTACATTTGTGTAACCTATTGTTAATGCACCCACGAGTGCGTACACGATCCTCAGAAGCCCTCCTACCAAAAAGAAGGACAGGAAAAAGCAGCCAGGCAGTCCCAGAAGCGTAAACAAGGCCGGACCTGATTGGACAAGGTGGAGGCAGATACCAGCGGAGTGCCTGCGCTGCAAAACTGTAGCAGCAGCATGGACTTGGCCACCCGCTCCGCCACCGCAGGGTCTGCCTCTTGCAAGATACCCTGTCATTGTTTTGCAGCAGTGGCACAAGGTGTGAGCTTTTGAAATGGAAAGGGTTGTAAAGTAAGAAAGCAGCGTGGACTTGGTCACCCTCTCCGCCACTGCAGGGTGTGCCTCTTGCAAGAGTTGTGATTAGGGTTGGCCAGGACCATACATATATACGGTGTATATACGGTATTTCAAGCAGAGAAATCACCATACATACATACGGTCATATACGGTGTGCGTATACGGTTCTGGCCAACCCTAGTTGTGAAGTATGCAAGTAGCGTGGACTTGGGCACTCTCTCAGCTACAGCAGGGTCAGCTCTGAATGCAAAAAGCCTTGGTCACGCAACCGGATTTACGTACGTATGTATGACTTTGGCCGACCCCTCACAGGGGACCTCGATTTTTACAGCAACATGCATTTCTCCCATACCATTTCCCGGGACTTGAGCACATTTCTTATTAATGGTGCGCTGAAACCTCTTCTGACTTTTTGCAACAGTCCGTCCCCAGATCATAGCCTGTCATGATAAGTCTGATAAAAGCAGACAGGGCAAGATGGAGAAGCATTTCCTCACACACTTGAGCACCAAGAGTGGACCATGAATCACATGACTTTAATGCATTCCTTACCTCCAGCAGCACCAAATCACAGCCTGTCGCGGCGAAGACATTAAAGCAACCAAGAGTGGACATTATCTTGCATAAGCTACATTCCTTACCTCCAGCAGCACAAAACCACAGCCTGTCGCGGCAAAGACACTAAAGCACCAAGAGCGGACATTATCTTGCATAAACTACACCCTTTACCTCCAGCAGCACAAAATCACAGCCTGTCACGGCAAAGACACTAAAGCACCAAGAATGGACAATATCTTTCATAAGCTACATCCCTTACCTCCAACAGCACAAATAACAGCCTGTCGCGGCAAAGACACTAAACCACCAAGAGTGGACAATATCTTGCACAAGCTACACCCTTTACCTGCAGCAGCACAAAATCACAGCCTGTCGCGGCAAAGACACTAAACCACCGCTAAACCACCAAGAGTGGACAATATCTTGCATAAGCTACATCCCTTACCTGCAGCAGCACCACACCCACAGCCTGCCACGGTAAGAAAAACACTAAAGCACCAAGAATGGACAATATCTTGCATGAGTTCATGACATCCCTTATCTGCAGCAGCACCACACCCATAGCCTGTCACGGTAAGAAAAACACAAAAGCACCAAGAGTGGACCGTGCCTTACATGAGTTCATGACATCCCTTACCTGCAGCAGCACCACACCCACAGCCTGTAACGGTAAGAAAAACACTACAGCACCAAGAGTGGACCAGTTTGTATTTGAGTTCAATACATCCCTTACCTCCAGCAGCATGCGATCCCCCAAACCAGCCATTGTGTTGATACCAAAAGAAGCACGTCGTCCAGCTGCCAGCGCTCCAGGCAAGGTGGCAGGGTCATCCCACTGTGGGGCAAACAAATCAGCGCTGCCTGCAGGAGATAAATGGTAGCGTTATTTAGATTTGGGGTGGAAGACGCAGCATGCACAGAACGGATGCCAGTGCTCCAGGCAAAGTGGCAGGGCCATCCTATTAAGGCAAACAGGACAGCGCTGCCTACAGAATTTAAACAACATATTTCAGCTTGGGGGTGGAGGACATAGCCTGCACAAAACGGATGCCAGTGCTCCAGGCAAGGTGGCAGGGTCATCCCACTGTGGGGCAAACAAATCAGCGCTGCCTGCAGGAGATAAATAGTGGCGTTTTTCAGATTTGGGGGGAAGACACAGCATGCACAGAACGGCTGCCAGTGCTCCAGGCAAGGTGGCAGGGCCATCCTGTTGCGAGGCAAACAGGTCAGCGCTGCCTTCACATCAAGGTTCATACATCAATGTAAGGATAATTGATATTGATTCTGATCTATATGGAGCGCTGCCTTCACATCAGTGTGCAGACCATGTGCGCCATTTATTTGTGTGGTGTAAGTTCGGAAGAGGGGGGGAGCAATTCAGCTTCCAGTTCCCCTCTCATTTCGGACTGCTGTGTAGATTGTGCGGTGGTGCAATATGTACTGTGTGTATGAACACTTGTATGTATGAAAATGCGAGAGAGAGAGAGAGAGAGAGAGAGAGAGAGAGAGAGAGAGAGAGAGAGTGTGAGTGAGTGAGTGAGTGAGTGTGCACTCGTGCGTGTCTGTGGCTCTGTGTAATTATGAAGTGAGATACATGATGAGCACGCACATAAAGCATTTCAAGCCTGCGTGATCTTGAACGCAGGCTGTTCTGCCTAGCTCATTTTCCGCTCTCTTTGAGGGTACCTGCAGCATGTGTCTGAGGCTGTGTAATTATGAAGTGAGATGCTCGGTGAACACGCACGTAACAACATACCTGTAGGGTGGGCCAGAACCATATACTTATACGTATATACGGTGTACACACGGTATTTTTAGCAGGGGAATCACCATACATACGGTCATATCCGGTGTGTAAATAAGATTCTGGCCATCCCTACATACCTGCGATGCGTGTTGCCAGAGTGCTCAGAAGAGCGGGTTTGTTGTTGATGAGGTACTCGCGTGCGTCGTTACGAAACTGGTCGTTCACCTGGCAGTGTGTTCAAATGTGTGTGTGTGTTTGCTGTATTTGTACAACCGCGCGTGTGTGTGTGTGTGTGTGTGTGTGTGTGTGTGTGTGTGCGTGTGTGTGTGTGTGTGTGTGTGTGTGTTTGCTGTATTTGTACAACCGCGCGTGTGTGCGTGTGTGTGTGTTTGCTGTATTTGTACAACCGCGCGTGTGTGTGTGTGTATGTGTGTGTGTGTGCTGTATTTGTACAACCGCGTGTGTGTGTGTGTGTGTGTGTGTGTGTGTGTGTGTGTGTGTATGTGTGTGTGTGCGCGCGCGTGCGTGTGATTGAACACCCTACTGAAGCCCAGCTCACGTGAATAATGCATATAACGCTGGCTGCCATCTGTGCACTATACACGAAGCACCTTTTGCTGCATCCTTAATAAACCAGTTACCCACCATACTATGCGGGCACACACACACATGCATGTACCCGCACACAAAAGCACGTGCACACGCAAACACATGCGCACACACACAAACCCTACCTGCATCCATACACCCCAATGGGGGAAGCCCCTCACCCCCCCTCTAGGTAACAAACTGCTGTCACCGAGAGCTGCTATTAGTTTCAATCCCCTGCAGGTGCAAGGGCGTATGGTTGGTCAAACTATGACTGACAGCTGCTATTAGTTTCAATCCCTTGCAGGTACAAGCGTATGTATATTCATCCTAGTATTGACAGCTGCTATTAGTTTCAGTCCCTGCAGGTACAAGCGTATGTACACTCATGCTGGTACTGACAACTGCTATTAGTTTTGATCCCCTGCAGGTATAAGGGCGTATGAATAATCATTTCAATTCCCTGCAGGTACAAGGGCGTAAGAATGACCATACTGTCACTGACAGCTGCTTCTAGTTTCAATCCCCTGCAGGTATAAGGGCGTAAGAATGACCATGCAAGTCACAGAAGAGTGGCATACAGTAACAAGTACTGCTGAGGGGCAGCTTGGTGTGTGTATGTGTGCGTGTGTGTGCGTGTGTGTGTGTCTCATGTGTGTTTGTGTGTATGTGTGTTTGTGTGTTAATGTGTGTGTGAGTGCGTGTGTATGTCTACGTGTGTGTGTGCGTGTTTACGTGTGTGTGTGTGTGAGTGCGCGCGTGAGAAATATGTATGAACGCGCAAGTACACAAGCTGAACCAGAAACGTGAACGCATTCGTACATACAAACGAAGCAGTTATCGTTGAGAGCTGCCAATCTCTATGAGCCACTGCTAAGAGGCAACAGTGGAAATGGACGTGTGACATAAGTAGGGTTGGCCAAAACCATATATCCATCTCTATGAGCCTCTGCTAAGAGGCAACAGTGGAAATGGACGCGTGACATAAGTAGGGTTGGCCAGAGCCTTACATCCCGGTATATATATACACGTGTATGGTGTATATACGGATATTTTATGCAGGGATTTCATTAAAGATGTGGTCATATACGGATATACGACGTATATATACGGTTCTGGCCAACCTTAGACACGAGCCAAAGTTAGACAGTAGTGCAGATCTGGTGGTTGTAGGAAGAAAACTGCAGCAGGCAATGAAACCACTAATCAGCAGCAGGCAATTAAACCACTAATCTGCAGCAGGCGAGTATACACTATACCGCAGCAGGCAGTTAAACTACTAATCTACAGCAGGCGACTATACACTAAACCACTAATCTGCAGCAGGCAACTATACACTAAACCACTAATCTGCAGCAGGCAACTATACACTAAACCACTAATCTGCAGCAGGCGACTATACACACAACCACTAATCTGCAGCAGGCGACTATACACACTATACCACTAATCTGCAGCAGGCGACTATACACTAAACCACTGATCTGCAGCAGGCGACTATACACTAAACCACTAATCTGCAGCAGGCGACTATACACACTATACCACTAATCTGCAGCAGGCGACTATACACTAAACCACTAATCTGCAGCAGGCGACTATACACTAAACCACTAATCTGCAGCAGGCGACTATACACTATACCACTAATCTGCAGCAGGCGACTATACACTATACCACTATTCTGCAGCAGGCGACTATACACTGAACCACTAATCTGCAGCAGGCGACTATACACTATACCACTGCAAAGGAAACCTGAAAGGAAACCACAGGCAATTTATCACTACCCACATCACAGGCAGAAATTAACAAGTTGCAGCGGTAGGACCTCGCATTTAGACCTACAAGCACAACAAATAAATATGATCTGGTCTGGCCAGCCCTACACCTAATGTACCCGGCGAATTAAAACCTGCATACCTGAAAAAACTAACTGGCCTGTTCACGGACCACCAGGCCCTCAGGGTAGCTACTCAATGCCTTCATCATTGCTCAACGCCGTCATCACCACTCAACGGAGGACCACTCGACAGAGGAGACACAAATACGCAAAGCTTTCATCACCCCTCGACGGAGGAAACACAAATACGCAGGTAGTGTGAGCCGCGACAGGGGTGCAGGGAGGGTGCGCAGAAGCGGACCATTAGGCCCTCAGAGCAGTTACTCAACGCCTTCGTCATCACCCAAAGCCTTCATCATCACTTAACACCTTCATTATCGCTTAACGACTTCATCATCGCTCAACGCCTTCATCGCCACTCGACGGAGGAAACACAAATACGCAGGTGAGATCCACGACAGGGGTGCAGGGAGGGTGCGTAGAAGCGGACCATTAGGCCCTCAGAGCAGTTACTCAACACCTTCATTATCGCTCAACGCCTTCATCATCACTCAACGCCTTCATCACCACTCGACGGAGGAAACACAAATACGCAGGTGAGAGCCACGACAGGGGTGCAGGGAGGGTGCGCAGAAGCGGACCACTAGGCCCTCAGAGCACTTACTCAACGCCTTGGTCATCACCCAATGCCTTCATCATCACTTAACACCTTCATTATCGCACAACGCCTTCATCATCACTCAACAGAGGCAACACAAATACGCAGGTAGTGTGAGCCACGACAGGGGTGCAGGGAGGGTGCGCAGAAGCGGACCACACTATGGGACGAGTGTCACTGCCAGCGGTTATTTTCCCCTGTTACCTCAACCACCAGTCATTGTGTTTCTATTCATACCACGCTCTCCTAGCACGGCCAGCAGTTGTGTTTCTGTTCATGCCACCGTCAACTGCCAGCAATTGTCTCTGTGCTCATACCGCCCTCACCTAGCACGGCCAGCAGTTGTGTTTCTGTTCATGCCACCGTAAACTGCCAGCAATTGTCTTTGTGCACCTGCCACCCTCACCTAGCACGGCCAACAGTTGTGTTTCTGTTCATGCCACCGTCAACTGCCAGCAATTGTCTCTGTGCTCATGCCGCCCTCACCTAGCACGGCCAGCAGTTGTGTTTCTGTTCATGCCACCGTCAACTGCCAGTAATTGTCTTTGTGCTCATGCCACCCTCACCTAGCACGGCCAGCAGTTGTGTTCCTGTTTATG
>Ga0307947_1002831_pt1 | contig 13968 bp, 6 predicted proteins | sample OrgLakmetagen232_FD_201840 | JGI IMG/M metagenome (GOLD analysis project Ga0307947, IMG submission 201840) | Saline water microbial communities from Organic Lake, Antarctica - #232 | ecosystem: Environmental > Aquatic > Non-marine Saline and Alkaline > Saline | place: Antarctica: Organic Lake...
TTATTCTAGCTTCTTTTTCTGGTGTCTTGTTCAGTCTGGCCTCTTTCTCTTCTTGAAGCTGGCTTTTTTATGCTATAGCTCAACTGCCCTCGCTGGCGGATATAGCTGTGTAACCCTTACCCTTTCTGGTGTCTGGTTCAGTCTGGCCTCCTTCTCTTCTTGAAGCTGCCTTTTTTTTTTGCTATAGCTCAACTGCCCTCGCTGGCGGATATAGCTGTGTAACCCTTACCCTTACCCTTACGTGACTAAGGGGAAAAATTTGACGCCTCCTGCAGTTTTGCTACCAATTTGAAAGATTACAAAAGGCGTGGCGTTGCACGGACACAAACTGAACCAATACACTAAAAAGAAGTACAAAAAAGATCACCCAGACTTGTTCTGATGCTGTTGAAAGGTCCCCCGAAGGTGAACTGTCTCTCTCATGAAGCTACTCGGCAAAAATGCAACCTGGAAAATTGGCGTGGAGCATCTGGCACCAGATGTGTTCAACACTTGCGCACGTTTGGTTACCTCGCCTACCACGATTCTGCTTCTAATTCCTCCTGTGCCCACAACTCTTTTATCTCCTTCAATACTAGCACAGACCCTCATGTTGCCCCGGAGCTGAGAGCTTGCTTACATACCACTGCGGCCCCACACCACAAGGCTGAGGGAGAAGCTGAACATCACACACACTGCAGCCCAGCCAACCTGGACGATGAAGGGCTCACCCTGGAAGGAAGGAAGAAGAGGAAAGCAAAAATCAATGATGCCTGTCATACTGTTTCTAGGGCATTATCAAAGTAACGTCGCTCTTGGTATGCACACAGATGAGGAGGTCATATGTATAAAGCCGTACGCTTACTATACGTGTAGTACAACTTGAGAACGATACAACTGCAAACTGCTGCTTGATTTGTTCGTGATAATTTTGCATTTTGAAGTGTGTAAAGAGGTAATACAAAATTCCCAACAGTCCAGCAACACCAGGTAAGCAAGGAGGCTGAACACATTAATAATTTACCATTGCCAATCCTGGAATGGATAGACTTGTCATTGTCTACCCAAGCTGTTATTCATAATGGGGCAAACAATAAATTAAAGCACGGTAGTTGGTCATGTTGTGATACAGGAAAGCTTGTCACTGTTTGTCAGACCGTTATGCACACAACCATTACCCTGGATCTGCAACAGGTTGGTGAGTGCTCAGGTAGGGAGTTGCTTGATAGGGACCCGCAATAGACTCACGTGTCCACCACTTGTCTGGTTACTGGTAGCACGTTGCAGTGGACTGGACTGAGTTTCCTCAGTCCCCTCAGTCCACTGCAACGTGCTGCCAGTAACCTGACAAGATATACCATTATGCGCTCAGAAACGCAAAGCAGAGTGCCCCCCCAGAAACAAATGAGAACTTTCTCAGCAGAGGATACGTCAATTGATATAAGTACAGCAGTGCTCAGTCCCTATGTTCCCGGCACAGATTAGCACATAACGTGACCAAGTTGAATGCTGCGGCGGCGTGGCTCAGTGTTTTTCACAATTACAATACATGGAGCGGACTGAGATTGTCGGATTGAGCACTTCCTTGCTACACAGAAGCTAAACCAAGGTCCAGTCGTTCATTGTATAACCTGAAGCGACCTGCTCCTGCATAATATTTCCATCTTACTCAAGTAAAGAGGCAAGAATGCAACGTGTTCATTCGAGTAAGATGGAAGCACTACGCAAAGGCAGGTAATAAAATGAACAATTGAACCTTGGTATAGCTTTGTGTATAGTGCTTCCGTCTTACTCAAATAAAGAGGCACAAAATGGAACGTGTTCCATGTCTGTTGCTCACTTGCTCAGCGACCCAGGAGCAAGGAGGCACTAAGCTACAACTCAAGTTTAAATTGTTTGCACGTGTTGTTAAATTGTTTACACAACCGCAGTAAAAAATATGTCCATCTGCAACAACAGGGGGTGAGTTGTTGGAGATCAACATGATTAACTCAAAGTCACCCATCAGCGCCTATCTGGTACCAACTCATAATGAGCCACGAGCCTGCGAGGTCCCATGAGGACAATACACACTCATGTGCAAGCGCCCACGCCCACGCCCACGCCCACGCCCACACGCACACACACACACACACCCATGCAGCTTCATAAGAGGAGTCCTTTAGGACAGGACAGAGGACAGGACAGAGTCACCTGTTGTGTGCATCTTGCTGAATGGACTCCCGTGTCATTTTCTGTGGGCAAAGCCCCACCTACGTGCCCTCCCTCCCTGCTCCTATTCCTTCCCATTGCCCGTGTCCTTAGCAACACTAAGACAAGCGCTCTGAACGACGCGTACGCGCGGACCCCAACTTCTCGCGTTTAGTTAACCTCGTGAGGTCCACTCACCTCTGCGACCATCATAGCTTCGTTTGCTGCCTGCGCGTGAGGGGCGGCAGCGAGGGCCAGGGAGGACACACCGGCTGCAATAGCGGCCTGCGCAGGCATTTGGGGAGAGGGAGTTAACAGCGTGCGTGCATACAGGGGTTGCCTCCTCCTCCTCGATGACGCTTGCATTGCACAGACCACGCAAGACACGCACAAACACACACAGCTCATACGCCCGCGCAGCCTTTTACCGTGAAAGGGTCACCAATGGGTTGGTCACACAGACATTCGGGCGCCCTATCCAAACCAGCTCCTACTACACGCGACGCGGCGCCTCACCTTATTGCTGGTCTGCTGCTGCTGCTGTGGGCTGCTGCTGCTGGCCTGCACGCGTTGCACTCGGCGGGAGAGGGGGGCAGCCCTCAAACCAACAGGCCGGCTTGCTGCCACCCGGGAAGCGCAGACTGATTGAGAGCGTGCGGCAAGCATTGTGTTACTTTTTTTGATTTCGGCGGTATTAATTTGTTAGTGTACTGAACTCTAGAATTGTGCTACCCTGGCCAATTCTGTTTCCTCATCTTTTGCGTTCATTTGTCGTTCAATCTGCCGAATGAACCGAGCCCTGGCTAAATAAGGCGTATTTTTCGCGCGTCTTTCATTTGCACAACATTTGAACGAGGCTACAAGTCTTCAAGTCAAGCAAGCAAACCCTGCCGCTAAACCATGTCCTTTAATGCAGCAATAATGGCCAGTGTGTGCTCCGGCTTGCCCACGCTGATGCGAATGTAGCCGCTCAACTCCTTCTTGGCATAGTGGCGTACCTGTAGGCATAAGAAAAAGGCACACACCTGCCAGTCAGTATAGTGAAGAAGGCACACATCTGCCTCTCAAAGATTACAATGAATCACCATGTTTTCTTCCAACATAACATAAGGCAGATTCATTGTACTCAGTACTTTACTGTCTCCCTTTTTTCACGCAATGGGTAAAAGTATTCATTGCCTGAGTTCTCCATTCTAAAAACTCTGTCTGGCTCGATATAAAAAGACAAGAATTTAGAATTGGATAGAACATCGATTAGTACAAGTACCTTCAATGCAACTCTTTAGAAAATCTGTAATCTGTGAGCATACAATTGTCCCTGTCAAGTCTAGTATGAATGCTGGGGTTCACACATTAGTTGAAATCATTAATGTGCTCATCGTACTCACTTGTGGCAATCATATTGATCTGCAATGTAGTACGTAATTTGTAGCAAGGAATTGTAGCAAGGAAACTCTCTCTCACATTGTCATGCACAGCGCATAAATGATATGTACACACAATCCTGGCCAGCCTGGGTGATGATAAGTTGCTTAGCACCCCGAACCCCCACACTCATAATTACCATGATGCCGTGCTCCTGAGCCAGTCGGTCCCTGACTTCTTTAGCATCGCGGCCCACGACCTGCAATGAGCACAGATTTGTCTGCAGATATGAGCAACTAGAACACAGAAAAAGAGCCATACCTAGTTCAGGTATTACGGCCAGCTCAATGACTTAAGAGGGTACGTAAAATTGAGAGATTTGAGTTAGGATACCCAAGATGTTGAGTAAAAAATAGATTTTACCGGGAAACAAGCCTTGCAAACGGCAAACCACACGCACCTTGGCAAGAATGAAGTTTGCATGGGATGGGTACGGCTCCAAAAATGGAATGGCTTTGAGCTGTACCATCATATTTTCCCGCTCCGAAACCAGAAGCTCCCGGACCTACATGTCATAGAAGAACACGCCTTTATTGCCTTTCTGGTAAGGTAAGCAACAGCTGTCATAAGTAAGCAGCATAACCTCTCTCACATTGTCCCATAAACAGAGCCGCTTTTGATTTCAAAAAAAGCAGAGAACATACCAAAGGGAAGAGCTTCGTAACCATGAGTATAATTTATGTGTTGATACATGCGACTATGGTTATCCAATTCAAGAATTCTTCTGTAGAGCAGGCACGTGCGTGTGAGAACACAATTGCTGGTGACCAGCCAAATTTCACTCCTCCACAACTCATTGCAGCATATGAAGACGCGCTGCGTCAAGGAACGTCAGAGCAATGCTGATCCTTTATAAGTTGGATCACACGACTGGTAAGCCTCGGTGATTAATGGCCAGGCGCACCGACCTTGTGCATGTAGTCCATGTTCGTTAGGGCTGCACACCCTGCCACCTCAGCGGCAACGCTGACGTTGTACGGCTGCTTGGCACGCCACAGGTAATCAATCATGCCTAAGGGGAACGCGCCGTAGCCCACGCGCAGGCCAGCTAGGGCTGCAAAATTGGGCGAAAACGTAATGTTAGGAATTGACAGAGGAAATGTGTGGGCGGAGATAACAAATGATAAATGCGTCAAGAGCAACAGGATAAAAGACACCACGGCTTTTGGACATTGCTCAGTGTCAGCAAAGCAGCAAGGGTGGTGGACAGGCAAAGTACGACCCCACTATTATCATACCAGACCATGCAACCAGTTTGAAAGGCAGGGCTTCTTTCTCGGCACCCTTTGCTGCACAACCCCCTTTCCTCAGCGCTCCCTGTTACTTTGGGAGAGTGGCAATCGCAGCTACGCACCAGCACTCTTAGAGAAGGTGCGCAGCACCACAAGGTTGTTGTGTGTCTGGACCCATTTGATCCTGGAGGGCTCCGAGCTGAATTCGATGTACGCCTCGTCTAGGACCACCAGCACTGGTAGTGCTAATATGGCTCGGATCTGAGCAAAAGAGATTTAAAAAAATAGAAGCGCATGTTTGTGGATCAATACATAATGTGCAGATGCCAGGCATCACAGTCATTTGCATCGCTTGAAGCGCTGGTAGGGCAGGCTATGGTGTACCACGACTCGACACAAGCAAATGCAGACACACAAAACCAAGCACCTGTGTGCTCCTCAAGCACAAGTGACTTGCACGAAATTGCAGCTACAAGCTGAGGCAGGAACACCAGAGCTCCAACAACATCTAAATATCTGAATGATGCTCTATCCCACACTGATTTGCAGACAGATGCACAGATGCAAACAGTGGGCAAAGTGCTTAACCCACCTCCTCCTCGGTCATCATAGAGCCATCCGGATTGTTGGGCGATGTTAGGAAGACAATTTTCGGCTTCTGCTCAACTACGACCTGCCTACAGTGTCAACGCAAGGCATCAAAAATGAGTTAATGAAAGTAAATGGCTGGGAGAACATATGCAGGCAGTGACAGCTGCGGCAAAGCTTAAGAAAGGAAGAAGCTACTGCGTCCATGGACGAAGCAGCGTAAGAGGTGCTCACTTGACACTCTCGATGTCAACCTTGAAACCGTCTAATCTGGGAACGGTGATTGTCCGTGCGTTATTCACATCGGCATCGAAGGCGTACCTGCAAACAGAGTATCAAACTGCATGCTTTAAGTTTAAAGACAAAACTTGATGAAAACAACATTCCGTGCAACAAGCACAAATTTCGCTTTTGAGTGCGATTTTTTTCAATCAAGGTAAAAATGCAGCGCCTCCGGTGGCAAACATAGGCCTTTAAATGTTTTATGGACGTATAAAACGCCAGCTACAAAAGTGAAAACATGATTGTAGGCTTGTAGAATTGCTGGTATTTTTGAGTGGATATGCCAAGAGAGATTCTTAGGTAATGAGTTAGGTTGAGTCATCTGGTTCCAGCTATTGATCCTTTAAAGGATTTTACAGGGAATGCAAACCAAACGTTGCAGGCAACAGCAATATTCCCCACCCAATGAGCATTTCAGGAAAAGCATCCTCTGCTTTCTCCACTCACATTGTGAAAGTGGGCGGGCAGTCCACAATGGCATCCCCAGGCTCCAGCACACAACGCATCAACAAATCAATGAGCTCATCTGCGCCACAACCAACCTAAGAAGGGGAAAAACACGCACAACCTTTGGTACCTTTGCTAGGTATATGAAATATGAAATATGTAGGGTTGGCCAGAACCATATATATACGGTGTATATACGGTATTTTTGGCAGGGAAATCATTAAATATACGGTCATATACGGTGTATATATACAGTTCTGGCCAACCCTAGTAATATGAATTGTATGCACAAATGTATGAGCCATCAAGTGCTTATAGTGAGGAATAGCTCAGCACTTTGCAGCACACACCCACACATACACACACATACACACACACACATATATACACACACACGCACACACACACACAAACACACACACACGCACACACACACACACGCACACACACACACACACACACCAGGAGGTGTTCCATGGGAATGTCATTTAACGTAGCAAGGGCACTCCGCAACCTTCTTGTCTCTGGATCCGGGTACACATGTGGGAAGGGCATGTTTGCTAGAGCTCGACTCACTTCCTCCGGGGGGCCGTAAGGGTTCTGAAGGAGGAGGACAGGTGCATCATTGCTAGATTGCCACGCAGTGTGGTTGCATGCCCCCAAGTGCAAGGCTTTGTGTGCGACTTCAAACCCTCACCTCATTTGCATCTAGCTTTATAATGTCTTCAGGCTTGCGGCCATACTGTTGTGACAGGATTTCAAAGGGCAGAATGGGCGTGTAGGGCGCCATTTTCAGCAAGTGAGGGCGCAGGAATTGAGCAGATGTGTCCTGCAGAGTGTGGTGGAAGAGGAGGCTACTGTGTCTGAAAGCAGGTTTGAAAGAGTGTGGTTCAACCACCCACACACGCACCTGTGCAGACGCAGCTGTGGGCTGGTCAGCCGTGGCTGCATGGCTGAGGGAAAGAGGCCTCCTTGGAACTGACATACGTCTGTGCACCCTCACTTGGGAAGGAAACTGCTTGCACGAGACGGTCTGGCAGTTGGGTGCCAGCATACTAACAGGTTAGAGTAATGTATTTAATTTCGAAATTATCTGAATTTCACATTAGAATCGTGGAAAAAAGTCAGTTTCAATAATGCGGGTCTTTGTACTTCTTCTCTTTGCCCTCGGGTTGTGTGTGGCCAGTGAGAAGGTTGCATCCGCCAAATTTGTGGTGGGTGCCCAGCATGGAAACGGGAAGCACACACACAAAATACGTGCACACACATTTTACACACTCTCACACTCTCACACACACACACACACACACACACACACACACACACACACACACACATACACACGTGCACACACACATACGCACACGCACACACACAAACACACACACACATACACACACACACACACACATACACACACAAACACAAACACACATACACACACGTGCACACGCGCACACACACACACACACGCACACACACATACACACACATACACACGCACGCACGCACACACACACACGCACGCGCACACACACGCACACACACACACACACATTCACACACACACACACACACATCCACACACACACGCAAACAAACATACACACACACATACACACACCTATGCCCAAACCTACAGACTTACCTTCACGTGGACATACACACACACGCCATACGTTAACACACACATGCACACACACATACACACACATACACACATTAACACAAACACACACACATACGCACACAAACACAAACACACATACACACACACGTGCACACGCGCACACACACACATACACACACATACACACACATACACACGCACGCGCACATACACACGCACACACACATTCACACACACACATTCACACACACACACACACACATAAACACAAACACACACACATACACACACACCTACGCCCGAACCTACACAGACTTAACTTCACATGAACATACACAGAAGCACACCTGCACAAAATCACACTTGCACTTTTCAAATTGCACGCGCCAAATTACAGACCTGTCCTGGGTGACGATTGAACCACCTGCCCGAGGTGAAACGTTTTCTTCGCGGGGAGGTTGCAAAGTAAGCATTGCATGGATTTTACTCTGGCAGATCAAGGCCTGCATGGTGCCTTTTTCTGAAGCCTCATTCTTTCTGAAGCCTCACCCCGTGCCTGCTTTTTCCTTTGCAGGGGGCACTTCGGACCTCAGGTCACTGTCGAATTGTGAGTGAAGCATCCTGGTGCCTACAGTGGAAATGTTGACTTGTCCTTGTTACCCATTTCTCACATGAGCTAGCTTACCATAGCGTGTTCCACAAATTTACACACAAATACTGAAGCAGTTCTTGCGCGCACTCAGTGCACACACAGGCACGTATGCACGCACAAACACACAAACAGTGCAGACGCACATACACAACATATATATATATATATATATTTTTTTTTTTGGTGGCATACACGCATGCAAACACCTTAGCCTAGAAAATAAGGCAGCATTTGCAGCACGCTTGGCCTAATCACTTAAATCCTTGGGATCACACCCTCTGCTCTGTCAAGTGCTCTGGGCTATTTTGTTGCTATTTTGTTATCCATACCATTCTATAACTAAGAGGTGCCTTTCCATCTGTTGTGCACCAACCTTGCAGTATCTCTGGACGAATACCAGAATTGCTTACCTACAACGAAGAGGGAAAACAGGTGCGACCGGAGGGGGTCCCTGGACGCAAGACGGGTAGCTTAGGCAGTCTCAACTCTGTATAATGAGCAAGTCTGTGATGCGTGTCACAGGGAAGTAGTCCATTCGAGCTTAGTCAGTGGTCAAGTCATGGCCGGTGTATTGACGGTGAACTTGTTCTTGACACGACCTTCCTGTACACTTTAGTTCAAGAACTGCAGCAGCATTCGCTTTCCCATGCTTTTCTGTCAGAAAGCAGCTGTAATCATCCGCCAGAGCGACTTTGGTCGTTCGGCTGGACAACAAGTTCATGGCTGAGCATGATGGTAACTTGGCAAGGTGGACACAGGAAATATTCCGTAGCTCAAATTGCAACGACAAGGGAAATGCAGCTGACAGACAGCAGGCAGAATGCTCTGACCTGCATTCTTGACCCTTGATATGAAAGTGTGTACAAACCTACATCTATGCTTAGCACTAATCAGGTCAGCACTTCTAAGTGACTGTTAGCAAGATTTAAGCCTTGCCATAAATATAATAAAGGAAACTCAAACATAACATAGGAGCCTCGCTGTGTGCCTTAGCCTACATTAATGGTTTCATCTTCTGACGTCTAATAATCTGGGCCGATTTTGACGTGCAAATGTTTTGAATCTTGTGCTTTTCTGCCCGTATTCTGCATTCTGCATCATCACATTGGGTCCTAATTTAGAAGGCGGCAGGAAGTTGCCAGATGGACGTGATTCGTTAATTTGATACACCCCTACCTGCTGTGGCATTCTAACTTCTGATTAAAGTCATTGATGGTCGTGAGACAAATGAATGGGGGGAAGTCCTGATGAGAACAAGATAAGAAGCTTGTAGACGCTTTAACTTAAATTTCATTCACAGCTTCTGATTAATTTAATTGACGGGAATGCACTGCACCTCTATTCATTGAAGCAATACATAGCGAACCATACATCTCAAAACAACAGTTTTAATTCTATGCAGGTGCAGCAGATGTATGTGGACAAGCTTAAGTACGAAGACCTGTATACTCTCATCACCTCTTACGGCTTTGCCTACTCAAAGCCTGCCAGTATTGCTGGTGGTGGAGCTCGTGGAGAGGTGAACGATCTATGAAGAGACAAAATAGCATGCTATGTGAGTTTACTTGGCTGTTGCTCTTGGTTTGTGCAGCGTTTGCATGGCTCTCTGGGTGTGGGTGTGTATGGGTGTGGCGTGGCGTGGCGTTAGTCATGTGTGTGGATGCGTGTGTATGTACATGTACATCGTGCTTTATTTGTGTTTGTAGGTGTATTTGTTTGTGTGTGTGTGCGTGCATGCGTATGTATGTGTGTGTGTGTGCTTGTCGCGTATGTGAGTGAATATATATGTAGAAAGCGGCATAGGGTATACTGATAAAAGGCTTTTCCATTTACCTATAGATACCGTACAACCCTTATATCACCCCGCATAAATATCTTTTTTGACCCTGCGGGGTGACTGCGGGAAGCTAAAATAATTATTTAATTTTGGGGTGCGTGACGTGCGGGAGGGTGTGAAAATATATATTTTGTGAGCGATGAGTGCCCAGTTTTTGGGACTGGGCTTTCCGGCTCCCCCTGAGCCTCCCCCCGCCCCCCTCGCCCGCCCCCAGCAGCCCACCGCGCGCCACCAGCAGCCCCCCCGGCAGGAGCAGCAGCAGCAGCAGGCCTGAACAGGGTGGTGCGCCCTTGCTGAAAAATATCTTTTTGGGGGGTGCGTGGTTGTGCGTGGTCGCCAAAAATATTTTATTTTGGGGTGCGTTATGTGCGGGGTTGGCCATAATTAAATATTTTTTGGGGGGTGCGGATTGAATCCAGGGTTGTACGGTATTGTCAGAATCCTCAGCTCAAGCCCGATTGATTGCCGCCCTTTTGGGGCAACTTGGGTAAAGGGGGGCTGTAGACACGTCCAAAAGTCAAAGGCACACGCGCTCAGATGCAGGCCGCGGGGTGTGTCAAGCCAATGCAGCAGAAATTTACTCCAAACTTCCAGGATTGTGCCAGCATGAGATAGTCAGTGGAGTTCTAAAGAAATGGAAGCAATGTGGGGTTGTACAAGCCAGTTGTGGGTGCCTGGTAGGTCATGTGAACATGGCCGTCGGTTTTTGTTCCATAACTCTGCGATACTTCAGTTTCAGATCTTGATAAGTAGGCAGATGGATGTTAGATTTAAAAAGGAGCAGATTGGTACCCTTTTCGTCTGGGTGGGGGCACTGGAAGGGAGGTCTGGGGTTGGGTGGTCCCTCATTGGGGTCCACCCCAAAAGACATGCCTTCAAAAATAAAAATAAACACCCTCGTGGATGCAACCTGATAAAGCTAGGAAGGCACTGCCTGTGTTATATGAACTGCACGTTAGTGCAACGTTGGGTGCGGATAACCGGGTACGATCTTGATAAAGCTTTTGAGGCACTGCCTGTGTCATATGTACTGCACGGCAGTACAACGTCAGGTGCGGATCATTAGGTACAATTTGAAAAAAGCTAGTAAGGCACTGCCTGTTTCATGTGAACTGCACGTTAGTGCAACGTTGGGTGCGGATCATTAGGTATAATTTTAAAAAAGCTAGTCAGGCACGGCCTGTGGTGCAAATTTCCAGGTTGCTGGTTGCATCAAACTTTGTACGTACAAGAAGGCACAGCTGGATTTCACGTTCCCTTGCACAATTGTGCACACATGCTTGCTCTCTCTTGTTCACACACGTACACAACACACACATACACGCACGCACACACACATACACGCACGCACACACGCACACACACATACACACTCGCACACACATACACCTACATACATTAACACGTAAACACGCACGCACACGCACCACGCAGCTACTAGATGGCGACACCCTTGTGTGCGTGGTTGCCTTGCGCAACGTGCTGGCACACTCGAACGCAGCAAAAGCAGCTGCGGTGCGCACCGGACTGCACTCTGCCCTGCTGAGCTGCTGCCTGGGTGCAGCTCGATGCTTAGAAGCCCTTCAACGCAGCAATGCAGCTGCTGCACATGGTACGTGCAGTTCTTTTTTTGCGTGCAATTGTGCAACTAGACGCTAAAATTGACAGGGCTTAGTTAAGCTGCAGCTTGGGTTGCCGCTTGCAGTAGGCATTGCAGTAGGCATTGCAGTAGGCATTGCAGTAGGCATTGCAGTAGGCATTGCAGTAGGCATTGCAGTAGGCATTGCAGTAGGCATTGTAGTAGGCATTGCAGTAGGCATTGCAGTAGGCATTGTAGTAGGCATTGTAGTAGGCATTGCAGTAGGCATTGCAGTAGGCATTGTAGTAGGCATTGTAGTAGGCATTGCAGCGCAGCAATGCAGCGGCTGCACACAATATGTGTAGGGTTGGCCAGAACCATATACATACGGTGTATATATCGTATTTCTGGCAGGAACATCACCAAATATACGGTCATATACGGTGTATATATACGGTTCTGGCCAACCCTAAATATGTCCACTATGTGCAGCTAGGTACGCAGGCTAGGTGCGTTTAGTTTCTTGTGTTGGTGAAAGCACTTATGCAGGAAATCCCGTTAAACGTGCTGTGGAAACACAGTGCTTGAAAGCTTTATAATGACTAAATAACCTAGCCGGTATGACTTAGCATCCAATTTCAACGGCCATGACTTAGTATCCAAATTTAACGGCAATGGCTAAGCAGCCAAAACTAAAGGCGTCTGCACTTTTTTTACATTGCTTTCCCCTGCAAATGCTTCCATAGCACCTTCTTTTGCATCTGCTTATCACACACATACACACACACACACACACACACACACATACAACGAATGCACACAGACACACACACACATACACACAAAACACACACAAACACACACACACATACGACTAATGCACACAGACACACACATACACAAACACACACACGACGAATGCACACACTCACACAGGCACCCCAGTTCGTGCGCGTCCACGTGCCCCTTCCACCGCCTCCTCCGTCTCCGCAGCTCCTTGGAACAGCAAGGCCGCAGGGGGCCGTGCTCCACAGCAACGGCACAAGCTGCGCACGCCTGCAAGGTACGACAACACGATATTGCTGTCAGGCAAACACAGGATGAATGAGGGTTAGGGTTTAGGGGCGGACATGGCTGTACTCCCTAATTTTCACCGTAGTCTTGCCAACACATGGTGTGCTTTACAGCAGCAGCAGAAGCTGTGCACACCCACAAGCTATGACAATGGTGTCAGGCGCACACAGATTGAATGAGGGTTAGGATTGAAGGGCAGTTGACGCGGCTCAACTCTACTTTGGAATGTCGCTGCTTGCTCATATCCCATTCTACTTTAGCATCTCACTCTACTTTGGAATGTCGCTGCCTGCTCATATCCCATTCTACTTTAGCAGTGAGACTCACTCTACGTTGGCATCTCACTAATGCTCACGTAGTCAACACATAGTTTTTTCACACTTGGCCCAAAGTGACCCTCTCATGAGGAGTATATGCTAATTATTGCTTGCGTCAACTAAGATAACAGCCAATGGCCAGGGATGCATGCCTTCTCTGCTGTCATCCCTTCCCATAACAGGCACATTTTTACACGCACAGTTCTACAAACAGGTAAGCAGACAAGACAGGTAGTCAGGCAAGACAAGACAATCAAACAGACAAGACAGGTAAACAGGCAAGACAAGACAATTAAGCAGACAAGACAGGTAAACAGGCAAGACAAGACAATCAAACAGACAAGACAGGTAAACAGGCAAGACAAGACAATTAAATAGACAAGACAGGTAGCCAGGCAAGACAAGACAATCAAACAGACAAGACAGGTAAACAAACAGGCACAGTTTTACACGCAAGTAAACAGACAAAACAATCGATTTTATTTCAAGAGCTCATCTTCATGAAAGGTTTTAAAGCTGCTAACAGTTGATACACATTCTCACTCACTCTCTCTCTCTCTTTCTCTCTCTCTCTCTCTCTCTCTCTCTCTCTCTCGCTCTCGCTCTCGCTCTCTCTCTCTCTCTCTCTTTCTCTCTCTCTCTCTCTCTCTTTCTCTCTCTCTCTCTCTCTCTCTCTATCTCTCTCTCACTCTCCCACTCACACACACACACACTCACACTAAAACACAAACAAACG
>Ga0307947_1002832_pt1 | contig 13967 bp, 10 predicted proteins | sample OrgLakmetagen232_FD_201840 | JGI IMG/M metagenome (GOLD analysis project Ga0307947, IMG submission 201840) | Saline water microbial communities from Organic Lake, Antarctica - #232 | ecosystem: Environmental > Aquatic > Non-marine Saline and Alkaline > Saline | place: Antarctica: Organic Lake...
ATACCTCCACCCCACACTCACACTCACTCACACCCCCACCCCACCCATTCAGCCGCACCTGCCATCGGGGAGCTCAACAAAAGCTCCAGCCATCGAGTTCTGAGAGTTGACAGAGGCCCCTAAGATGATGGCGTTTCCGGACGCTATCAAGGTAACACCTGGTGGCACTTGCAAACCAAGCAGGCGGCCTGCGTAAACGACGACAGGATGACGTGGATGAAAGGTGCTATGCACCATTGCTGGGTGATTTGTGTCAAGTGTACCCTAGTGGCGCATGCATACACAGCAGGCCTGCATGACTGAACCGAGTGACGTGGATCAAAGGCATTGCAGTTCCACCTGCCTGGGTAGTAGTGAATACTCCTGCGGCTTATTCACAAGGTGTAAAGCAGTACATGAGACTTTAAGTAGGGTTGGCCAGAACCGTATATACACACCGTAAATGACCGTATATTTGGTGATCTCCCTGTATAAGATACCGTATATACACTGTATTTATAGGGTTCAGGTTCTGGCCAACCCTAACTATAAGCATTAAAAACAGCCAATGCTTGCATATTGATTGTTGCCCAATATCACCCTTTCAGTTGTGCAGAAGGAAGCGCACTGGATCACGCACCTGTGCTTTCGATGACCATCCTTAAGCCCTCGGCTGGCATGTACACTTCGTCTGCAAATAAGGCGGGTGAGGAAGTATAAGGGTGCATGTGTGTGTATGCGGTTGTGTGTTTTTGGCTTTAGGGTGATCAAACAATCAGTGTGGGTGACAAAAGCTCGGATATATTATGAGAAGACAGCGTACATAAAATGCGCCATACGAACGAATTAAATGTGGCATCAGATCAGATTGATCTGCTAAACCTGCACCACAAACTTAGGGTGTTCAACCAGCATCACGACAACAGAAGATCGAGCTTGGCTGAGCATGGAAATGAAAGTTTTTGATCAGCATCACAGCATGCTCAAGAACAGTTTGGTTGAGCAGTCACACATTATAAGACCAGTACACGCAGCTATCCTTCACAGGAACAACAGATGTACGTAGCAGCCGATTTTCACAGGAACTACAGATGTACGTAGCGCACCTGCAGCTGATAGACGCCTTAAGCTCAGCTCAGACTCCTCGTCGGCGGTGCGTGATAAAATGTACGAGCACCTGAGCACATTGAATGAGTAATAAAATGTACGCACACCTGAGCACATTAAATGAGTGATAAAATGTACGCGCACCTGAGCACATTAAATGAGTAGGTCAGCAGGTATGTCAAGACCATATCGGACTAGAAGGTCAGTAGGTATGTCAAGACCATATCGGACTAGAAGGTCAGCAGGTATGTCAAGACTGTAAACATAAGAAATATTGTAGCGTTCCTTAATTGATGCAGGGAGCGCGTGTTGTTGTAAGTTGTCGGCACGTGGCATAAGGCACCTATCAACATATGCTTAACAAATGTCACCTGCTAACAACCTGCCTTAGTTACACTGTTTAGTGCAGCTCTGGCCACAGCCGCAGCAACACGATGAGCAGCATGCAGCCAACTAAAGCGCACAATGCACTCCAATTAAAGTGCACAGCACATTCCAATTAAAGTGCACACCACATTCCCTCTTGAACAACATGATGAGCAGCACCCAGCCAATTAAAACGCACAGCACATTCCCTCTTGAACAAAGTGATGAGCAGCATCCAGCCAACTAAAACGCACAGCACATTCCCTCCTCAACGACATGATGGGCAGCATCCAGCCAGTTCAAACGCACAGCACACTCACTCGTATGCACTATCCAGGGCGTTGCTGGCGGTTAGGGAGTCTAGTTGGACCAAGCCGGAGTTCTCAATAAGAGAAATGGCGTCGTTGACGTTCTGCAGAATGTAGTTGCAAGCGCACAGCCAGTGTTGTTGCAGCCATGAAAGAACCTCGTCTGTTTCAGAGAAAGTGCATCGTTGAGGTTCTGCAGGAATAGGGAGCACACGGTCAAGCTCAAACTCTCCTCTTTATAAGAGGCAGTGGAGGCAGTGCAAGTGGCTCTCGGCAGGAAGAGGAAAGCACTTGGCATTCTTGCGAGCGAAACATGGCGATAAATAACTCCCAACCAGCATCATGTGCATTTTGTTGGATACAATGTAGGGAGTGAAAAAACCCAGTGCGGGTGGGTAGGAAATGTATGGGCAGACAATCTTATCATTTATCCATTTGCATTTTGTACATGTTCATTAAACACAGAAGCATACAAGCACGCCCACACACCTGCAGGCAGGTTTTTGCAAGGCTCCTGATGGTGGGTCCCTCATTATCCTCAGGACCTTCACTCTCAGACTTTCCAGACTCATCAGACTCCTCTGTGCTTGAGCTGCATCCGGACGCCTCAAAGGTCGCCTCCAGATCGTCCTTGATGTCCTCTCCACACCTGCACCAGTGGAATGACAAACTTGTAGGGTTGGCCAGAACCGTATATCTGCACCGTATATGACCGTGTGCATGGTGATCTCCCGGCTAAAAATACCATATGTACACCGTATATACCTATAAATGTATGGTTCTGGCCAGCCCTACAAACTTGTCAAGCACCTGATTAGGTGTGCTGCTATGTGGCAATTACAGGACGGATGGTCAAGATAGGTAAGCCTCACATCCAGCGACAGGTCAGACCACCAAAAATGCGGCGTATAACACTCTCTCTCTCTCTTTCTCTCTCTCTCTCTCTCTCTCTCTCTCTCTCTCTCTCTCTCTCTCTCTCTCTGCCTCTCGCACGCACGCGCGCGCTTGTAATGTTAATTGTCATCTCATACTGTACCATTCCCATTCACGCCACAGCACGCTTTAAACTTGCTTGCAATCTGAGGACAATGTATGCACTAAGCCTCAGTAAGGCTCTAGCAAGTATGTGCACTTGTGTGGAGCCATTCCGCAATGTTTTTTTAATATATTAAGGATCTCATTCGTTACAATATCTTTAGGTGTTGAGATCCTAGCAAATATGAGCACTAATGTGGAGCCATTCCATAATCCATGCTGATTATCGTGATCTCAGTTTGTCATGAATAATTGATTCTCGTAATCCATGCTGATTCTTGTGAACTCAGTTTGTCACGAATTATCTGGTCTTTTGGTATTGGGGCTGTACCTGATATGAGCACTGACGTAATGCATAACCTTCATGCACGCTCATACATCTTAATGATCGCACACATTTGCTTTCTCTTTCACAAGTACGTCTCCAGGCAGCAGTGTATGTTTGTAGTATGTTGGTAATTGTAACACATACGCATTCTTATGCTGCGTATTATGCATTGCTTACGTATTATGGCGCCACGCGTTACACATTATGCTATACGTACACACGTGCATATATACAGGCATTGCCAACCCACCTCATGCCTCCTGATCCATTGCCTCCGCAGCCGCTCCATGCGTCGTCACTGGGGTGGACGTTCTGCTGTGAGGCTGTGCTGTTCAGCCAGTGGATGGCTTCGTGCACGATGTCGGCCGAGGGGGGGGGCTGGGCGTTGGCGAGGAAGTTCAGCCAAGCAGTGACCAGGAAGCGCGTCATGAAGGGGCGCCTCTGTGTGTGTGTACATATGTATGTATGTGTGTGCGTTACTGTGCATGTGCATTTTTGTGAGTTTTGATCCAGGTCTCTCAGGTTTTATTCTAGACGCAGCTTCAGGCTGTAAACGCTCTTAGGCCAGGTATCAACATAGCAGGCTCCATAGCAGGCTCCATGTATATAGGCATAGGTATCAACATAGCAGGCTCCATATATATAGGCATAGGTATCAACATAGCAGGCTCCATAGCAGGCTCCATGTATATAGGCATAGGTATCAACATAGCAGTATCAACATAGCAGGCTCCATGTATATAGGCATAGGTATCAACATAGCAGGCTCCATAGCAGGCTCCATATATATAGGCATAGGTATCAACATAGCAGGCTCCATAGCAGGCTCCATATATATAGGCATAGGTATCAACATAGCAGGCTCCATGTATATAGGCATAGGTATCAACATAGCAGTATCAACATAGCAGGCTCCATATTAGTAAACGCAGCTTCCAGCCATCCTCATCAAGCAATTATACTCACATCATTCCCACCGCTGTTGCCCTGCAATAGTCCTCTGCCTCTGCCATTCCCGTTGCCTGCAAGGACACGTGCGCCACATTGGAACAAGCCACTGTATACACTTCAGTTCATTCCAGAGCACCTTAAACAAAACCAGTTTGTTCCACATCACCTTAAACAGAGCTGCGTACACAGTTCATTCCACAGCACCTTAAACAGAGCTGAGTAAACAATTTATTCCAGAGCACCTTAAACAAAACCAGTTTGTTCCACATCACCTAAAACAGAGCTGCGTACACAGTTCATTCCACAGCACCTTAAACAGAGCTGAGTAAACAATTTATTCCACAGCACCTTAGACAGAACCAGTTTATTTCACAGCATTTTAAATAGAGCTGAGTAAGCACCTCTACTGCGCTTACGTCATCAAGGGGAGGTGAGTATCTGTGATTGCTTGCGTGTGTTTTATCAGCTTGGGATCTCACAAAGAAGGGAAAGACTACAAAAACCATGTCAAAACTTCCCCCGCATGCATCTATGCATATATGGCAATTGGCTGAGCTTGAGCAAAAGTAAAGAGAGCTGCAGACCTGGAGAAAGGGCATCCATGGCTTCCTCCAACGTTAGAGCAAAGGTGTGCTCTTCATCGTCAGCCACGCCAGTCCTGTTGAAGTCGCCAATCAGGATGCCTGTGTCTGCAAACAACGAGCGCACACAGACGTTCGGTACTGCTCTTATTCAAGGAAGCTGCTGCGACATGCAGGCAACACCAGTGCAGAATGTGTGTGTAGCAGTCTTGGAGATAAAGAGTCTTGTACACGGCACATACACACACACACACACCTGCGGTGTAGTTGTAAGAGTAGGGAGCCAGGAGGATGTCACCCTCAGGAAAGTTGTCCTTGCCAGAAAAGCTGCCGTCGTTGGTGTTGTCAGCATCCCAGATCTCGGGGTGGTTCATCCAGAAGCCAGGGCCACGGGGGCACACAGGCTTCAGATCTGTACAACAAAAGCATGGCAGTCATTGCGGTGCATAGATGAAGCTGGCACACACACGTACATACACGCAGGGGGGCACACAGGCTTCAGATCTGTACAACAAAAGCATGGCAGTCATTGCAGTGCATAGATGAAGCTGGGCACACACACGTACATACACGCAGGGGGGCACACAGGCTTCAGATCTGTACAACAAAAGCATGGCAGTCATTGCGGTGCATAGATGAAGCTGGGCACACACACGTACATACACGCAGGGGGCACACAGGCTTCAGATCTGTACAACAAAAGCATGGCAGTCATTGCAGTGCATAGATGAAGCTGGGCACACACACGTACATACACGCAGGGGGCACACAGGCTTCAGATCCGCATAACAGACGTTGCAGGGCAAACATCAAGTTGGGCGTGCACACACGTACATACACACACATGAGGGTACACATGCTTCAGATCTGCAAAACAGAGACATTGCTGCGCAGAGATGTAACTGGATACACACGCCCATTCCCACATACACATATTCTTTCACATGGTGGCACACGGGATTTAAATTTACACGGCAAAAGCGTATTTATTGTAGGCTGAAGATCTGCGCAAGCAGAAGAAGAGGGAAGTGATGGACTTACCGAGCGTACTTCAGTGCACAACTTGTGGATGCACATGTGGGCTGACAAGAGCAGTGACTTAGGCAAGGATTCTAACAGTAATCCTCATTGATCTCTTTTTCTGTGGAGGAGTTCTACGGTACCCGGTACCAAGAATGTAACACCCTGTCAATAATTCGGGGGGCGGGTTTTTGCTGCCTCCGTTGTTTTCCTTTTCCTCCCTAGTGCCATACCTTGATTCTATCTGCACTCAGCCAGGGGTCCACCAGGGGTCATGCATACACTCCTGGACTTGCATACCTCCTTGGGTGCACCAGGGGTCATGCATACCTCCTTAACGTGCATACCGCCAGGGGTCATGTGCATACCACCAGGGGTCATGCATACCTCATACCACCAGGAATCATGCATACCTCCTTGACGTGCATACCACCAGGGGTCACGTGCATACCACCAGGGGTCATGCATACCTCATAACACCAGGAATCATGCATTACTCCTTGAAGTGCATACCACCAGGGGTCACGTGCATACCACCAGGAATCATGCCAGGAATCATGCATACCTCCTTGACGTGCATACCACTAGGAATCATGCATACTTCCTTGACGTGCATACCACCAGGGGTCATGCATACACTCCTTGAGGTACAACGTGGCAGGGTAGAGATTAGAGAAATGCAGATAGGTGCTTACTGATGTGGGGAAGGCAACGTCACTTCTTGTGCGGGCTTTCTTTCTTTTGCTTACCGATGGGGCCATCCGGACCGGGCGGGTAAGAAGGGGGGTAAGCTGCTGGGTAGGGGGGGGTGGGGGAGGGAGGCTCTGGGAACATGGACCCTGTGAGAGCATTGTGTGTATGCAAGTGTGTGTGAGTACGTCGCATGCGCATGTGTGTACGTTGCTACAGGCAACCTTTCTCCTATTGCAGTCGTTAAAAGGTGTCGTATATGTATAGTTCTGGCTTACCCTAGATATACACAATGCCTCAATACACAAGCTGCTATCAGGATCTGCCTTCTAAAATATCCACACTTGCATGCTCTCACAGGCAACACACGCACACACACATACACATTGACACACACACACACTCTCACAACACCCTCACACCTTCAGGTGGTGGTGGGGGAGGAGCAGTCTGTAGCAGTCGACGGCCTGTCTCAGACTCCTCTGTCTCCTCAGACTTTTCCGTCTCAGACTTTTCAGATTCATCGGACTCCTCTGTGTCTGAGCTGCATGCAGCCGCCTCAAAGGTCGCCTCCAGATCGTCCTTGATGTCCTCTCCACACCTGCACGGGTGGAAAGCAAGAGCACAATGGATAATGTGGAAGGCATCTTGATTGGGGCTGGAGTTTCAAATGCTGGAGGAGCTTAACATCATTCCCCACTAGCGCTGAGGGACTCTAGGTTCCTGACCCACACCTAGGATGCAATACAGGCCAAGCAGTAAGCTTGGCGTGCCATGCCACCATATCCTAACAAGCAAACACTTGGCCGCAACCTAAATCTTGTGCAAAAGCTAACACACACACGCACCTCATGCCTCCTGAGCCATTGCCTCCGCAGCCGCTCCATGCGTCGTCACTTGGGTGGACGTTCTGCTGTGAGGCTGTGCTGTTCAGCCAGTGGATGGCTTCGTGCATGATGTCGGCCGAGGGGGGGGGCTGGGCGTTGGCGAGGAAGTTCAGCCAAGCAGTGACCAGGAAGCGCGTCATGAAGGGGCGCCTCTGTGTGTGTATGTATGTATGTATGTGTGTGTGCATATATGTGTTTAAATGCAGATGAGGAGGGGTAGGAAGAGAATGCGAATCTATCAAGCATAATTGTGACCACAGCCGGGTAGGGCACATCTAAATACATCTTACTGGCCAGCGACATACAGAGTTGCATGCAGGCTGCTGAACATGCGATACTGCCTGCTTCACCTTAAGTTCTTTTTCGATCGGGCCCGAGTAATAGGCTGATTGTGCTGGCCAACAAGGTAATACTGGATGGCAAGGATACCAGCACAAGCACTCCACGCAACCATGCATGCAGCAAGGATGCCTTAGATAGGCAAAAGGCAAACACTCACGTCATTGTTGCTGTTGCCTGCCAGGAGGTTCCTGCCCCTGCCGTTGCCCCCTCCGTTGCTGTTGCCCCCTCCTTCATTACCATTGCCACCTCCTCCATTTCCGTTGCCCCCTCCTTCATTCCCGTTGCCACCGCCTCCATTTCCGTTGCCTCCTCCTTCATTTCCTTTACCTCCTCCTCCTTTACCGTTGCCTGTATGTATATAGAGGTCAGTGATTTGTGACATAGGGAAGGCTACAGAAGTGAAATGTTTTTGATTTTGAGTGCACATGCTGGCTGGATGGTGCTCAGCTGTGTGGGAGGTACCTCTGTATGTGCCTATAAAAGCACTCCTGAAACTAGGCAAAGCCTGGCAGAAGGCTGCACCAGACAGATTAAAATATACCCCTTAGTTCCCTAACTCCATTTCCTACCATCGCTCATAAAAACAATGGGAAAGAGCACTGTTGTTATCCACGTTTCCCCCTCCCCTCTTCACCTCCACGCTTATTTGTTGAAGCTCAAACTCACATGATTTATTCTGTCGACGTTTATTTTGGTGCCCTTTTCACCCCCTACCTTCCCATCTCTCCACCCTTGCTACCCCCCCCCTCCCATCTCACCTCCACCCTTGTTTCCGTTCCCCGCTCCTTTCTCGCCTCCGTTGCCACCTCCTGCAAAGTGAAAACACGTCACACATACTGTTGGTGTAGCTCAAACAGATTAACCAGCCAGAGGAGAGCAGGTGCCAATTCTAGTTTTCAGAAAAGCTAGTGATTCCTGATCAGGTCACAGCTACTGGAGTCCTGCTCGCCACTTCCTGCTGAGCTACTGCAGCACAGGCACCAACCGAGTTCCATACAGTCCCCACTTCTTGGCCGCATAGACTTGAATAAAGCAGGTGAGGTCAAGATTTACTTTTGTGTTGCTGGAAGATCAGAACCAAGAATCGGCATCGCAATACCGAATAAACCAGAATCACGCCTGCTTGATCTGTGCATCCTAGAAGTGTTGATCAAACTCTGGAAGGGGAAACGGAAAATTTGACGCAATGAACCCCCGCAAGCATAAGCACATCAAGTTTTTTGGGCCTTTCTAAAGTGGAGCAAGCACACTTGTAAAGTGGAGCAAGAACACATATGAATTCGAGTAAGCACACCGACCTGGGCTGAGGGCACCCAACGCCTTTTGAAGGGAAAGGGACAGAGTTTCTTCGTCTTCATCCGCCATACCGTTCCGGTTCAGATCACCGATTAGCAAGCTGGTCACTGTAGGGATGACGATTGGCAGCAAACACGTGCGTGTCAGAAGTGCAGGAAGTTAGGCTTTTAAAAAGCCTGCCACGCTGCAGTTCAAATCACCATGAACCAAGCTGTTTGCTGTGAGGATGAAGATGGCAGCAGGGAAGAAGAAGATGGCAGGAACGCGTGTTAGATTGCAGCACATTTGAAGCTTGTTCAAGGTGCAGCAAGTCTGATACTTCATTTGACGAGACCAGCAAGGTGAAACAGAGGACAGACGTGGAGGATTACTGATATACGCAAACCACTCAGATGTGTAGGCACGTAAGAGGACCCATGCAAGCATCACGAGCATATGCACCAGTGGCACCATTCTCGAAGTACCTCATTACTCATTATCTCACAAAACGCACACAGTCACACGCACACACACACATCAGTCGTGCCGTCCCTGTAGCGAAGGTGGTGATAGCAACAGTACTGATCGGACACACACACACACACACTCTCACCAGTGGAGCCATTCTTGTAGTAGGGAGCCAGGAGGATGTCGCCCTCAGGAAAGTTGTCCTTGCCAGAAAAGCTGCCGTCGTTGGTGTTGTCAGCATCCCATATCTCAGGGTGGTTCATCCAGAACCCGGGGCCACGGGGGCACACAGGCTTCAGATCTGTTCAACAAAAGCATGGCAGTCATTGCAGTGCACAGATGAAGCTGGGCACACACACGTACATACACGCAGGGGGCAAACAGGCTTCAGATCTGTACAACAGAGACATTGCCGTGCAGGGATGAAGCTGGGTACAAACACATACATACACACACGGGGGGGCACAGGCTTTAGACCTACACAACAGAGACATTGCCGTGCAGAGATCGAGTTGGACACACACACACACGTACGTACACACCCATGCAGGCACACAGGCTTCAGATCTGCATAGCAGAGACATTGCAGCGCAGAGTTGAAGCTGGATACACAAACACACACATACATAAATGCACGCACAGAAATGCACATGGGCTTCAGATGTGCAAAACACACGCATACACGTTTAAGGACATGGGATATCTGGGGCAGCACCTGCTGATGCAGGGCCTTGACACCCAAAAGGTGGCACAGCATGTTTCTGACCAAAACAACATACGCATGAAAACAGGGGTGCAAGCAATCAGGACAGGTGTAATGAGGAGACACTTCTGACAGAACACTCTCCTGATTAGGTGTGGTGAAGAAGCCTCTCCTAGGATAAAACTATAGACCACGCTGTCACACCCACCACAGGACGCCAGATCAGACAAAGCAGCCTCGGTGGAAATGTCGTCAATGCTTCCAAGCAGTGCACGCTGAGCATTGATGACAGCAATGGATGTACTGGCGTCGGCATCCTGAGAGATATAGGAGGTGGGGGTAGGGCGGAAAAAGCGGTGAGGTGATGCGATTGTGAGAGCAGTTCAGTGAGTGGCGATCCAGAGGTCAGGATGAACTAGTGGTTACCTTGTTGGAGGCTTTTAAATGGTTTCGTATGGAGCACTGGAAGACCCCGTTTGGGCATGAAAGCGACAAGCCAAAGCAAAGATGCACTACAGATCTACGTCCTTACAAACCTGGTGAGCACAACAGACCTACACCGGTGAGCTCCACAGACCTACACCGGGGAGCACAACAGACCTACACTGGTGAGCACAATAGACCTGGTTTTACATGGCTTCTGTTGAGTATTTTTCAGCCAGCTGTTCGTGTGCCTTTTGATTTTCTGGTAGCTATTTGGCGTCCTGTTCATGTATTCCTTCTCCTGGCCTCCCCATTTTGGAGATGTACTTGAATATTTCGGTCTGAGGAGGAGGAAGCCTTTTAAAGCTGTGCATAGGGTTTAGGATTAAAAATTTGTCAACAACCTACCTCAAATGTCAGAACTGCACTCAGAGCATCCAGAGCACCCTCCAAGGCAGACACTGATAGCAGTGCCATCTTGTCCTCTGTACTCAGACTGGACGTCTCATTTAAGGTGTTGCGGATTGCCGCCAGCGTCAGGGCTTCCTGCCAACGAACGAAAAAAGGTGGAAAAAGCAGGTCAAGCAAGTTCATGGCTTCCTACCAACGAACGAAAAACAGTGGAAAAAGCAGGTCAGGCGATTCGTGGCTTCCTGCCAACGAACGAAACACGGTGGACTAAGCAGGTCAGGCGATTTGTGGCTTCCTGCCAACAAACAAAAAACAGTGGATTATGCAGGTCAGGCGATTCGTGGCTTCCTGCCAACGAACGAATAACAGTGGAAAAAGCAGGTCAGGCATTTCGTGGCTTCCTGCCAACGAACAAAGCACAGTGGAAAAAGCAGGTCAGGCGATTCGTGAATCATGACCAGCGTAGATAAGGAAGTCATGGTGTTGTAGGCCTTTTGCCAGCGGAAAGCAGCAATGACAAAAGGTTGTCATGAATGGGCGTAATCTCTTTATCTTAAATAGAAAGTTAAGTTTGTCTTAAGTAGGAATTAAGGTCTGCAACGTTCATGCATGGCTCACAACACACACATGTACTGCTCACACACACACACACACACACTCACATGCAAAGACACTCACATGCACGCACATTTACACCCACCCACCCACACACAACACCCACGCACACAAATGCAAGCACACACAAACACAAACCAGCACAGCCCAAACCCCGGCCCACCTCCAGCACAGCGTGTGTGTCATTGACGCTCAGGGGCCCTGTGAAGTTAACCGCACGTTGTAGTTCCGTCAGAGTTTGTGCCGACAAGTAGCCAGGGCAAGGGGGGTGCACGGTGAGCGTGCTGTTGACGCACGCGGCACCACCAAAGGCATCGTAGGCGCACACGTAGGGCGTGTAGGTGCCTCGTCCGTTCAAGGCCACCAGGGTACGTGTGTTTGAGCTGCTGCGGGGGCTGGTGAGCAGCTGGTTGGCAGGGTTAAGGAGTGGCTGGGATGTGTTGGACACCTGTGAGGACACCGCAGGTGGTTGATGAAGGGGATCATTATCCCTTGAAGGAGTAGGGATTAGGAGTGGCTGGTATGTATTGGACACCTGTGTGGGCATGCACGTGGTCGATGAAGAGAAGAGGTAGGAATTGGTGCGTGGCTGGAGATTAGTATGATTGTGGCAGTGTGCCTTGTGTGGTGCGAGGGGAATAGAAGTAGTGTGGAAAGGAAAGGAAGAGGTGATTAGCCTGGTCTGCAGGAAGAGTATTAATTTTATGTACCCATTCTGCTACGATAACTCGTCTTCATCTTGCCCCTCCTTGGGACCATTTGGAATAGACAATTCTTCCTTGCCTAACACACCAATGGTGACTGTGCTTCAGGAGGGGGAAATGAACAGGAAGTATTCAGCTTGCACACCCAACCAGTACAAGAGTTGCAGCAGGGAAGTCAGCCAAAACTCGGCAGAGCAGGAATGTTCTAAAACATCGCATTCTAAAACAGACCGTGGTAAGTCGTGCTAAAGGTCCAGGTATCACTCACCTCTAATAACTGGGAGGCGTTGCTGAGAAAGCCAAATTCGTACGTGAGCTGCATCTCAGCAGCATCAGAGGCACCACTGACATCAAAGCCTAATGCGGTTACATTAAAGGCAACACCCGGGAATGTTACATTGGGCCTGCACACAGCAATTTGGAAGCAGACGGGACACAATTGTTAGTGTGTGTGTATGTGTGTTTGCTTGAGTATGTGCGTGAGTGTGTGAGTTTGTATAATTATGTCGTCAACAATGACAGAGAATAATCATTTAAGTACAGAGCAGCATTTAATGAGTGAGCAGCAACGTTCCGTCTTTCTACCGAACACCTACGATGAAATTTGAAGGCACTCTGTAGCATTGCACACCGGGGGTCCAATAGGTGGTGGTGCCGGGGGTGGGGGGGGAGGATAGGAGGATGGGTACACTGCGAGGTGGAGGTGTGCGTGTGGTATGGATCGTTAGAAGGCTCAGCAGCATATCGGTTGGTACTGCAAAGGAGACTGGAGAATACAAGGGCAGGCGTTGGAATGATGAACAATGTGCACACCACGTGGTGCAAGCTCAAGGAGAGTTGTTTGAACAGACATCGCGTTTTTGGTGCATGATGCTTAATGTAACGCGTCATCACTTCCAGGATTATGGCAACTGGGCATGTATTTTGGGGACTGAGAAGTAGGTAGCTACTGGCAGCTTCCACAAAATGTTCTGCACATCACAGGCAAAACGAGCCTTGCCCGTGATGGGCTGGAAGCGTTCATGGTTCACTGGGCGATCATTTGTGAGCAGAGGGTGACGACGGCGGGAGGAGTTTGTGGTGTGTCGACATTGTGAGAACGAAGTTCGGTCGAAGTTCGCTTGCAACGTTCTGCGAGCCATCACCGTACACCCACCTTGCGCGTAAGACGTGGGCGCCGTCGTGAGTATGATCAATATGCTGCTCAGCAAGGGACCCGCCATCATCGATGAAGGCCGCATGAAGGTCGGTGTTGGTGTCTGCGAAGCCTGAGCTTGATGTTGGGATATTTAAATAAAAGTGAACTTTAAGTCATGAATTACTGCGATGTGTACCTTTTCATATTGCATTTACCATCAAATTCACATGCATTTATTTCATCGGTCTGGAGCTCGTAAATGTGAAACACACACACAGACATAAACACACAACACACACACACGCACGCACGCACGCACGCACGCACGCACGCATGCACGCACGCACATACGCACGCACACACACACACACGCACGCACGCACCCACACACGCACGCATGCACGCGCGCACACACACACACATATATACACACACAGACACTCACACACGCGCACACACAGATACACACACAACCACATACACGCACGCACACACGCATGCACACACACTCGCACACACGCACGCACTTTAATACGCACACACACACACACACACACACACACACACACACACACACGCACACACACACACACGCAAACACATTCACACACACGCAGATTCACACGCGCGCACACA
>Ga0307947_1002835_pt1 | contig 13962 bp, 18 predicted proteins | sample OrgLakmetagen232_FD_201840 | JGI IMG/M metagenome (GOLD analysis project Ga0307947, IMG submission 201840) | Saline water microbial communities from Organic Lake, Antarctica - #232 | ecosystem: Environmental > Aquatic > Non-marine Saline and Alkaline > Saline | place: Antarctica: Organic Lake...
TATGTGTGAGTGATTGTGTGTGTGTGAGAGAGAGAGAGAGAGAGAGAGAGAGAGAGAGAGAGAGAGAGAGAGAGAGAGTGAGAGAGAGAGAGAGTGCTTATGTGTGTGTGTGCCTGTGTTTGAATGTGGAGCAGCAGTCTGAGCAGTACAGGGTGCGTGTAATGTGTGTGTGTGTTTGTGTGTGTTTGTGTCCTTGATGGAGCGGCAGCTGTTGCAATGGGCAATACGACACACATGCACACACATTATATAGACGCACGCAGTATATGTGCGCATAAACACACACAATAAAATCATACACGCACGCAGGTGTACACCAGCCTCAGCACTGGCAACCCATATGGGGGCATTTCACAGCGGCATTTCCACACTTACTTCATTAAAAGCCTGCTTGGCTACCGGACGTATTCTGAGGAGCAGCTGGCGCTTAAGCTGTCACGTGACTCCAACATGGAGGTGCGTGCTTGCATGACATGTTGTGCCATGGAGGTGCGTGCTTGCATGATATGGCGTGCCAAGAGTTAAGAGTTGTGGTTGAAAGAAAGGTGTGAGTGTGTAGTGTGTGTGTGTGTGTGCGCTGAGGAGCAGCAGCCTGAGCTGTCCCGCAACCACGACCTGGATGAATACATGCTTGCGTGGCATATTATGTGTGTGTATGAGTGTGTGTGTGTGTGTGTGTGTGTGGCGCTTGCAGCAAATTCTTGTGCAATCAAGTGAGCATGTTCTTATAAATACCAATGTATGGGTTTTGTATTGGCACATCAAAATGAGTGGCGTTAGGGGAAAAGGTAATGCACATTCATCAAATCTGCAGCTGGTTGTTTTGCTGGTCATAGCCACGCCACATTCTTACCCAAGTTTACAGCATGATCGGGAGCCATGCAGAGAACTTAATATTTAGTGTTTTATCTTTCTGGATTCGATAGATTAGTATTTCAAATCAGGGACGGAAGTTTCATACACGTAGCTGGCCTGCTCTCACCAAAGTTATTGGCAAGCTATAACCAGAGCATACGTGCTTGTGGTGCTGTCACAAAATGAGTGTGTGTGTATGTGTGTGTGTGTACTCATAACACATAACAAGAACGTTACAGCTACCTCATGACCGCAGTGTGGGGGTGTGAGTTAAAATTGCGGTCAGGAATCAGCGTGAGCAGATTTCGTTTTTAGGCCAGATCCATGTGCTGCACACACACACTACACACACACACACACACAAAAACATGTACGCATGCACAGGCTCTTAGACACACACACACACACACACACACACACACACACACGTACTTACACACACACACATACACACACGCACACATATACACACATGCACTAGTGCACAAACTTAGACACACACACACACACACACGCACACGCACACACACACTACACACACAAACACACGCACGCACACAAATACATGTACGCATGCACAGGCTCTTAGACACACACACACACACACACACACACGTACTCACACACACGCATACACGCACATACATTGTTCACACACACACACACACACACACACATGCACGAGTGCACAAACTTTGCCACACACACACACACATTCACACACACACATATATATATACACACACACACTACACACACAACACACGCACGCACACAAACAGGTTCTACGGCGCCTACAGTCCACACAGCTACCCTGGAGCAGTACCCTGGGTGGTACTAAAGCCAACCGCGCCTCAGAGCTGGCCTCATGGCTGTGTGCACACAGGTATGCGCGTGTGCACATAATTGTTGGTGCTGTGTGGGGAAATTTACATTACTGTGGGCGCACAGGTATGCGCGTGTGCACATAATCATTCTTTGGTTTTGTGTGGGAAATTTGCATGGCTGTGGGCGCACAGGTGTGCACGTGTGCACATTGATTTAATTTGGGTTTGTCAATCCTTGCTGAGAATTTGCACATGGCTGTCGATCTCACAAAAGTTGCTGAAGTGCACCGTCTGCTTCTAAGGCAAGCGAGCACGCTTTTAATGAGCACTCATCTACAAACCCATGTGCACTAGCCTTGACATGCTCCGCCCACAGTGTGAGATCACTTTGACTTGGTAGTTAGTCCACATTGTGAGATCACTCCGACTTGGTTCGCCCACAGTGTGAGATCACTTTGACTTGGTAGTTAGTCCACAGTGTGAGATCACTTGGACTTGGTTCCCTCATAGTGGGAGTGCTCCCGATTGATTGCTACTTCAATGAGTTTTTTCAATCATAGTCAATCGTCATCCATTAAGGTGCACCTTTTCTGAACTGTTTCACAGGACTGAATACAAGCTGCTCTTGATACACCAGCATAACCTCCGGGAGCACACACAAGCCGTAGAAGCCGCGGCAGATGCAGCTATGCAGGATGTTGCCCCAATGCTGCAGCCTTAGAGAAGCAGCCGCGGTGTTTTAGATCTCTGTCCACCGTTGCAGTAGCAGCAATAGCAGCTGCACTAGCCCCCCCAATGCTGCAGCCTACAGGATATTGTGTGTGTATCTGTCTTGCTGCACAAGTTGCAAGGCAGCCGCACCAGCCCCCCAACGCTGCAGCAGTAGCGCTAAAGCAGCTGCAGGGTTGACCGGCGTTTTTGTGACGTGAGACGCAGCAGCCGCAGGGCGAGTATAGGATTCAGCAGAAAAAACTCTGTGCATGGTGGGTTTTACTGCCAAAGCAGTGGTGGTGCTGTGCAGCAGCAGGAGCAGGATGACCACTCACAGCATTGATCTAGTATAATAAATTTTCCGTCACCTAGAGGGCTTTGTGGGTGCTTCGGCACAGCATATTTAGATCTGAACCCCTCTTGCACTTCAGTGGGGGTCTACCCAGTGCAAGCAGTAATGCAAGAGCCCTGCCCTTCTTTGTGTTAGCTGAGCAGCTATTGCAGGGCACTGCAGAGCTGTCTTTTCAGGCGCCTGCACGTGAGCCCCGCTCGGCAGAAGTGTCTGTAGCTGCATGTTGGCATGTGGATGTGGGGGAAGGCAAAAGTGACGATTACATTCGAGATACGACAGTGCATTCGGCCCGCCCCAGAAAAAATACAACCATAAACGGGACTTTTTTTAACGTGCTGCATTGCATTGACAAGAGCATCGGACTCCATTATATTCCATTTCTCTTGTGTTCGTTTTGTCGGCTTGAGCTCTGGAATGCATTGCATCTAAGTCGTGGAATGCATTGCATCTAAGTTTTTTGTTATGTGGTGTTTGGCAAATCTCGATTGTTGATACTATGAAGTCCCTGTTCGGCCCTATTAAATGACGTTCAGTTAGGCTAGGCTAGTTAAAAATTCGCTTTTTTTAGCTCAAACTAAACTGGGTCATCTTTATGCTTCAGTGTAGGCTTTGTTTGGTACAGTACCCACTGCTGTTCTTGCTGCTTTCCTTTTTCTATGCCCTCTGTGTAATGTTCGTAACTGAAAGTAAGGGTGTGCATTTTGCTCAGGAATAAAACAAATTGATGTCTCTGGGAGATTATCTACTTTATTTTCCTTATTTGTTTAATTTTATGCTGTAAAAAAGTAGACAGAGTACAGGAAAAAAGATTACAAAAAGAACAACTATATAGGCAGTAAAAAACACCAAGTAGATTGTATACCCATGTTGGGGTTGAGCTGTTGGAGCGAAGCAATGCTTTTCAATCCTCCGTGAACAAGCATTCAAACCTCTTGGCTGGATACTTCTCATAAGAGCCTTGCCTCCATGTGAACCTTATTTTAAGACGAGAAAAGAATATGAGCAGAAATTTCAAACTATCCAAGATCGTTAGGTCGGTCTGTCTGGAGGATGGATCAGTTGAGGGCTGGCAGTGCTGCAGAGATGCTCAGTTGCCCTCTGCCACTCCGAAGAACCCACCCCCTTTCATTATCAGTTTGTCGCTGTCAGATCAAAATACCGTCACTGTAAAGTATAAGACTCAGCACATCTACTCATCGCTTTCTTGTTTTAGCAGAGATGGGAGCGACCAGTACAGCATCAGGACGGCTGGAGGTCAACCTTTTTTTGTCCGAGCCGCTTCAGTACAACCCAAACATATATATAATATCACAGCTTAATACATCCCTGGAGCTAGTATGATTTCAATCTTGTTGTGGTGCAGCCTGGCACACACGCCCTATGCAAAGCAAATGCAAAAACATTTTGCTTGCCTCTGTGTCATCAGAAGGAATTGCCAGTTGTACTTCAATCAGGCCCATCACAGCCACAAGCGATATTAACAGATCTCCCTTATACGACACTCCACACCCCTCAGAGGGCCACTAGGTGCTCCACACATCCACACCCCTTAAATCTTCAGACACCCTCACAAGCTTCCACGCCCATACAGACCACCTACAGACACCACCTACAGACACAGGTGTGTAACTGTCAAAACCTACACTCAGTGCTGCCTAGCTCCTTTGCGTTGGTGCCCCTCCACCTCCTTGCCGTCATCCCCTGCTTGCTGGCCCCAAACCCCCTCTTCGACACACCTGCCCTGTCCAACCTGGCCCTCTGCCCCTCCCTCACCCACCAAACCCAGGGGGGCCGTATCTAGCCTCCCACGCTTACGCAGTGCCCTCCCTGATCCGTATCCACCACCATCACCACTGCTGCCACCAACAGTACCACCGCCCTCTTGCTGCATCATGGACAGCGCCCGACTGCGGCTCCGAGTGCAACGAGTATCCGTGCTGGGACATGCTCCTTGGCCTCCGCCCCCACTACTCACACCACCGCCCCCACTCCCAGCACCCTTGCCCAGAGCCCCTTGCCCATAACCCCCACCCGCAATCTGCGTAGAACCCCCCACCACTCCACAGCCCCCGCCCGCACCCTGCCAAGAACCGCCCACCATGCCATTCCCAGAGCTCCCGCCCAAAACTCCCTGCCCGCCAGACACACTGCACGTGTTGTAGTTAACGGTGAGGGGTACATGATCGGAGGATTCCTTCTCCTGTACAGGCTGCACCTGGGCAGTTGTCGCAACAGCTGTGACCAAGTCCAGATCACCCTCTACACAACGAGCCCTAGGTCGGCGTCCGCCATGCTGCTGGCTGTGATAAATCGGCACAGGGGATAGGCCAGCCACTGTCTCCCAGTCTTGACCGATACCTGCCCCACAGAACTCACGACCACCATGGTCCTGCGTGTGCAGCTCTGGAAGTTGAGACAGGCCACCAAACTGCTGCAACTGCTGCTGCTGCTGCTGCTTTGACTGTTGCCCCCTCTGCTTGTGGCTGAGGAAGTTTGCAGTAGAAAGGGCTGGACTCCAGTCCTCGCGCTTTGGTTGGCCTGCTGTGCCCTTGAGCCTACTGGGTGGCGCTGCCGGCGGCAGGCTGAGCACATTCGTCTGCTGCTGTTGCTGGGACAGCTGTGAGTGATGCTGCACGCTCGTCTCCTGTGGTATTGGCTGTAATAAGCGATGCTGCGAGTGCTGGTCAACCCTGCCGATAAGAGGGGGTGCAGTGGTTTGGTCATGGCCGCCGCCATGCTGGGTGGCCATGAAGGCCTGCAGCAGCTCAGTATGGGAGGCTTGCGTTGCCTGCAAGTGTGAAGAACACGTGCACACGAAAAATTGTGTGGCAGAAGAAGGCATGCTGCTGTTTAAAATTCTGCTGCAGGCCCGACATGTGCACACGAACACACACACACACACACACACGCACACACACGTCCAACAGGCGCAGGTGCCGTGCATCATCACTGTTAGTTAGTAGCCTTTAGAATTAGCTCAGTCTCCAGAGTCATGGTCATAATGTTGGTCCCTCTGCTTCCTTGCGCCCCTGTGCCTGCAACAATGCACTATCCAAGACTTCAGCCTACATGCACAGCATAACGCCTCACTCCTAAGCAGAATGCCTCGCCAACGCAATGCACTATCCAAGACTTCTGCCTACACGCACAGCATAACGCCTCACTCCTAAGCAGAATGCCTCGCCAACGCAATGCACTATCCAAGACTTCTGCCTACACGCACAGCATCACGCCTTGCTCCTTATCAGAATGCCTTGCCAACGTTGCTCACGCACACACGGTGCACAACATGGTTTGAGCACTTCCATTTCCACAGTTCAAAACATAATTTGAGCACCTTCGTTCACACGGTGCACAACACAGTGTGAGCCCATCCGAAGCCACAGTGCACAACATAATTTGAGCACTCTCGTTTACATGGTGGACAACACAACCTGAGCACCCTCATCCAAATCCACAGTGCACAACATAATTTGAGCACCTTCGTTTACATTGTTGACAACAGTGTGAGCCCATCCAAATCCACAGTACACAACATAATTTGAGCACCTTCGTATACACGGTGGACAACACAACCTGAGCACCCTCATCCAAATCCACAGTGCACAACATAATTTGAGCACCTTCGTTCACAAGGTGAACGACACAGTGTGCGCCCATCCAAATCCACAGTGCACAACATGAATTGAGCACCTTCGTTCACACGGTGGACAACACAATCTGAGCACCCTCATCCACACCTGCAGTTGAGCCTCCAGGGCAACGAGCACGCTGTTGGTCTCTCTACTGTCTTGCGCCTGGCGTGTCATACGTTTAGCCACAAGAAGCGCGGCCAAGCACAGCGTGGCGACACGCACCAGCCAGCGGGGGTCCAGCACAAAGTTTGGGGCGGTGGGTCCCTGCATATGTGTGGCCCGTGGGTTTTGATGAGCAAGGGCGCGAAAGTAAGGCCGTGGGTTTTGATGAGCAAGGGCGTGAAAGTAAGGCCGAGGATTTTGATGAGCAAGGGCGTGAAAGTAAGGCCGAGGATTTTGATGAGCAAGGGCGTGAAAGTAAGGCCGAGGATTTTGATGAGCAAGGGCGTGAAAGTAAGGCCGAGGATTTTGATGAGCAAGGGCGTGAAAGTAAGGCCGTGGATTTTGATAAGCAAGTGCACATAAGGAAGGGGAAACGGTCTCATGCAAAGACTGGCGTGTACACACATTGTCCGGCAACAAGGATGTTGCAAGGAAGCAGGAGTTTAACTGATTGGGTGATCTGAGGAAAAGGAGGGCTTCTCTTCACCGTTCTTCTTTCCATTCGCCTCAGCTCATAGCGCATGAGTAGGGCTGGCCAGAACCGTATATGTACACCGTATATGACCGTATAAGAACCGTATATGTACACCGTATACCGTATATGACCGTATATTTGGTAGTTTCCCTGCCAAATTTACCGTATATGCACCGTATATGTATGGTTCTGGCCAACCCTACGCATGAGAGCAGCAAAGGAATGGGCAGAGGTCAGAGGTAGAGTTGTGAGACGGATTATATTAGGCAACGTAAATGGCGAAGTAAGATGAGAAGGTAGCAGTGGGGTTGCAAAATGAGCCCTGGACTTTTAGAAGCCTGGAACCCGTAGACAAGACGTGTTTCTAGGTCTGGAAAGAAAAGGAGTTTTTTGGTAGCAACACCACACTCACATTCATGAGAACACAGGAAAGACGGAGACACCGATTGCCTTGTTTTAAGAAAAAGGCGCAGGCAGTTAACAAGCTGACTCACGCATTAAGGAAAAGGAGTTTGGTATCATTCACCACGCAAGTTTTTCATTGCATAAAAAGACCGAAGAGGTCAATTGAGACCAAGATCTTCCTGAGCTGCACACATTCCATTCCAATGAGCTACACACATCCCATCCCAATGAGCTACACACTTTCCATCCCGATGAGCTACACACTTTCCATCCCAATGAGCTACACACTTTCCATCCCAATGAGCTACACACTTTTCATCCCGATGTGCTACACACTTTCCATCCCGATGAGCTACACACTTTCCATCCCAATGAGCTACACACTTTCCATCCCGATGAGCTACACACTTTTCATCCCGATGTGCTACATAATTCCTTCCTGAGCTACACACTTTCCTTCCCAATGAGCTAAACACTTTCCAGACTGTGTGAAAACCAGCCTGTGATCATACCAATATTTGCATGCAGCCATGCTGCATGCTATGCTGGACATGGTAACCAAAAAAACTGCGGTCACAGTGGATGAGCATCATGTCCCGTATGCTACAATGGGACCAAATTAGCAGGCAAGATTATAGACCCTCACACCTGCTCACTCCCTTAAAAAAGAAATAAGACAAAGCTACGCAGGCAGTGAAAACCACTCCCCACAGTTATCAAGGAAAAGTAGCCGATTCGGTACTGGGTACAGTAGAAATCCTCCAACAAAAAACCCTCACACTGTATCTGCATTAACGACAGGCACACCTGCGCAAGTTCAGCTTCCCACTCTGGCTCATGTGCACCATGCAACCTACCTATATATCTGATTGCAAAAGTATGTGCACCCTGCATATCGCCACAACACACACACACGCACACGCACACGCACACACACGCACACACACACGCGCACACACACACACGCACGCACACGCGCACACGCACACACACACGCACGCACACACACACAACACACACACACACACACCTGAGTGTGGTCAGCTTCCCACACTGGCTCGTGCTTCCTTAGTGATCCAGGGAAGAAGCGAGACAGCAAGCCTAGAGGCACCTTCAAGACTATCTGTAGGTTGCAAGCAGCATGCAAAGGTTACAAATAGGGGGTACAGCATGGAAAAGCTGTAGGGAATGGGACGTTTCAGATGGCACAAAAGGGATTAAGAAACCGTGAGAGCAGCGTGGAAAGGGTTGAGAGTTTGCATATTAAAAGAGATTTTAAGCGGACAGTAAAAATTACTCTTCACATCAACAAAGGAGAATTCAAAACACATAATACCATCAATTCTGCATTAGGCTGAACAACGAAACCTGCAGCAATTGCAAAACAACCCATGAACAATACCTGGTAAGCTGCACCTCCACCTAACTCAAAATAATAATGCACAAGCAAAGCCGCACCTCCACCTAACTCAAAATAATAATGCACAACCAAAGCTGCACCTCCACCTAACTCAAAATAATAATGCACAACCAAAGCTGCACCTCCACCTAACTCAAAATAAGAATGCACAACCAAAGCTGCACCTCCACCTAACTCAAGCACTCTCTTGTCTTCCACAAGCTTAGCCACCAAAAGGCACCTCAATGTCGTATTCTCTCTTGCCATCCCTTAGATCTACTGATCCAATGCCGCAGTTCCGTCCATCTGTTACCTTAATGCCTCCTCCACACACACAAAAACTCCCTCACCTTGCTATCTTGTTGACCCAGACCTGCGCTACGATACAGAAGAAATAAAACCGCAGATTGCTCACCTTACTGTCCCATGGACCCAGATCTGCCCAGCTGTACGCTGCACCTCCATTTGTCCATTGCTTCAATGCCTCCTACGAATACAGAAACCCTCCAACAAACACCTCAGATCGCCCACCTTACTGTCCCGTGGACCCAGATCTGCCCAGCCCAATGCAGCACTTCCCGCCAATGCAGCACTTCCATTCGTACGTTCCCTCGATGCCTTCTACGATACAGAAGAAATAACACCGCAGATTGCTCACTTTACTGTCCCATGGACCCAGATCTGCTCAGCTGTACGCCGCACCTCCATTCGTCCATTGCTTCAATGCCTCCTTCGAATACAGAACCCCTCCAACAAACACCTCAGATCGCCCACCTTACTGTCCCACAGGCCCAGATCTGCCCAGCTTAACTCCGCACTTCCATTTGTACGTTGCCTCAATACTTTCTACGATACAGAAGAAATAACACCGCAGATTGCTCACCTGACTGTCCCATGGACCCAGATCTGCCCAGCTTAACGCCGCACTCCAAAATAGCCGTTGCTTAATGCCTCCTACAATACAGAGAAACCCCCAAAAGTACCTCAGATCACCCACCTTACTGTCCCGTGGACCCAGATCTGCCCAGCCCAATGCCGCACTTGCCGCCAATGCAGCACGCTCAGCTCCCAGGCCCCCCACAGCACACCCCAGCAGAGGACCACGCACTGCGCATGCCGTCTGGTAAGGCAGCAGCCCTCTTACCATCAGCACAGAGACAGTGGTGGCGGCGTGGTAGGCGACGTCATGGAGTGTGTAGGAGCTGCAGTGGGTGTTGTACAAAAGGATATGTGTTTAATAAATGCTGCTGCTAATAGCGATGTAGGTATGTTTAGTGGCGGCGTGGTAGTCTACGCCGTGGAGTGCGTAGGAGCTGCGGTGGGTGTTGTACAAAGGCAAGAGAGAACCTCCATCAGAACAGCAGGCCCTGAGGGAAATCCCATCTACAACATCCACTGGCTTGCAAAAGAAGACATAGAAACTCAAACACAAACCCACCATCATACCCATACAACATACAACAAACATGGCCCATTCGCCTCCCCCAAAGCTCTGGTACCTACCAAACCACTGTGACGCCCTTCAAGCACATATGCATCTTCTTCATTAACTGGGAAATGCCAAAACTGAAGCAAACTACCATGTGTACTACCAGACCCTCATAAAGGACGGCACTACCAATGGATCCACTAGCAATGCTTACCTAACATCATCCAATGTACCCTTTAAGACCAAATGTATCATTATGGAATACAGAACAGGCACCTATATAATTAAAAACATGCGGCATTGTTCAAACTCTCAACAAGTAAAACTTGCCCCCTCTGCCCACAAGTTGACAGTGCCCTGCACATCCTTTCTGGGTGCCAACACACGCAAATAAGGAACATGATCACCGAAAGACACAACTTAGCATGCCGCATGATCCTTAAGGATATCAGAAAAACAGGCTCCCTAGGATCATGCACTGTCTCCATGCATATAGGCAACAATGAACGGATGACCATGCAAAATCTCCAGATTTCTGAAACAGCTGAAAGTAGAATAGTTCCCAAATGGCTCTTCCCACCCCGCTTCCCAGATAAAGACAGATTTACCTCCAGCCGCCCAGATTTCGTGCTGGTTACTCCCATCGCTGCTAAAACACAAAAACAACAAACTAATGTAGGGGGGTGGGTTCTTCGGAGCGGCAGGGGGCAATTGAGGGAGACTGGGAGCACCTCAGCAGCACCGCCAGCCACTAATAGTACAGCCACCGACCCCAGACAGCACCGACCTAAAGACCTCAGCAAAGTTCGGCGCAACATCCACCTCGTCGAGATCAAGTACTGTGAGGACACCAGACCTCAGAACCAGCTGAACGCCGCAAAGGAACAGCGCAAAGATCTCTGCAACATTCTCCAAGGAGCATCTGTTACTCTCCACATCATCCTTTTGGGTGTGGGCGGCACCATCTACAACACCCACACTCTGAAGCCTTTCAAGGAATTGAGTCTTGATCCTCATGTTAAAAAGATCGCCTCCAAGCTCCATGTGCACTCTGTGAACTTCGCTGCCAAACTTGTCCATATACTAGACGTGGCCTTTCCAGTACTGTTATCAACCGTCATCAGGAGCCGGTTTCAGGCCAAGCCTGCACCCTCTTGATCCCCATTGATTTTCCTTTCCTTACGGTATTTGGTACCAAAGTGGCTCCTTTTCCATAATTTTTGTGGGGAGTGGTTTTCACTGCCTGCGTAGTTATATCTTTTTCTTTTGTTTTTTCATGGAAGTGTTGTGATATCTTCGATAGGGACCGTTAGAACTATATATAGAATAGCACCAATGGCTGCAAGGCTGTGAGCGCATGAAGATGGTGCAATACCATCAATGCATACTGTTGTCATGTCACTGGCTGCACGTTGAACACAGGCTGTGAGCACATGCAAGATAGTGTGATACTATTGATGAACACCTTTGCCATGTCACTGGCTGCAAGTTATACTGTAAGGTGACCCTGGTGCAAGGTGACACTGGCTGCAAGGTAAACACAGGCAAGGTGACCACAGGCTGGCAATTGAACACAGGCTGTGAGCACATGTAAGATAGTGTGATACTAGTGATGAACACCTTTGCCATGTCACTGGATGCAAGGTAAACACAGGCAAGGTGACCACAGGCTGTGAGCACATGTAAGATAGTGTGATACCATCGATTAACACCTTTGCCATGTCACTGGCTGCAAGGTAAACACAGGAAAGGTGACCACAGGCTGGCAATTGAACACAAGGATGTGGTGCAGCGCCATACATGGATTAGGGCCAATGCAATACCATAGGCTACAAGGGAAAAGTCTGTACGACAGATTGTTTTAGTTTTCCAGCCAGGACCAGGATGTAGATGGGCACCTTATGAATATCAAGAAGTATTTCTATGCTAGTGATTAAACTCCCTTCATAAATAAAGGGGAAAGAATTTTGAAAAGATTATGGTACCGGGTACCGTAAAACTTCCTCGTCCCTTTCATGTTGTCAATTTTCAATTTTATCTGCTGATCCAACTATAACGTGCTTGGATACTTGCCTCCGTATAAAAAAGTGTATGACTTCCCCTTACATGCCACAATTGGGATGTATTACCTAAAAAACTGATCTTAATCAACTGTACTTTTATTTCAGCTTATTTGTTTTGAACACACCTGCCCAACATGTGGGTTAGTAGGCGGTCGCTGCGGCGTTCATAATGAAGCACCACATCCAGAGCTCCCTGCAATTTGGAGACAGATAGTTGAGTGCCATAATTAATGCTGTTCATAGTAAAGCAGCACATCCAGAGATCCCTGCAATTTGGAGACAGATAGTTGAGTGCCATAATTAATGCTGTTCATAGTAAAGCACCACATCCAGAGCTCCCTGCAATTTGGAGACAGATAGTTGAGTGCCATAATTAATGCTGTTCATAGTAAAGCAGCACATCCAGAGATCCCTGTAATTTGGAGACAGATAGTTGAGTGCCACAATATAATATTGTTTATCTGCAACTGGATACAATTTTTACCCAACAACTTTTCTGACCCCGCCGTGTTTTGATTTCTACAGAGAAGCAGCTTGTTGCATTCACCTGAAGTGCTAGTCAATTAGAGAGCCTGTTTGCTGCAGATATTGCGTGCGGCATGTGACAATTATGAGCTACTTTTTTATTTAGGGTTGTTTCGCTACCAGCATTCTTTAACTTTTCCCTTGCTCCACTGTGTTTTTGGCTCGCAAGCCTTGGATACAATAAGAAAAATTTCGTCATTTCTGTCTCATCACACACATGCCAGCCTACCACGTACACGTACACGTACACACACATCTGCAGACCAACCGCCCTCAGTGCCATCCTACCATGCATATACACACACAAACTCACACACACACACCTGCAGACCAACCGCCCTCAGTGCCATCCTACCATGCATATACACACACAAACTCACACACACACCTGCAGACCTGGTCTCTGCCCTCAGTGCCACCCTATCATGCATATACACACACAAATTCACACACACACACACCTGCAGACCGGCTGCCCTCAGTGCCATCCTACCATGCATATACAAACACAAACACACACCTGCAGACCAACCGCCCTCAGTGCCATCCTATCATGCATATACGCACACAAACTCACACACACACACACCTGCAGACCGGCTGCCCTCAGTGCCAGCTCGTCACTTGCGGCAGCCAAGCGTTGCTGCAGGGACTCTGATGCCGCCTGCCTGGCTTCTAGTGCAGAAGCAGCAAGTTCCGCCGCCTGGGCAAAATTGGAAAAGAACAGAAGGTTATGTACAGGCGATGCGGGGGTACAGTATGCAGGACAGGTGCGCTCTTGTGTATCCCTGTTTATTTCCTTGTATTTTATTCACGTTTTCCATACCACAATGCAGTCAAAATATACGTCAATAAGACACCTTTAGCTGCCACCTCCCGGCTGATGCCTTTGCACGCCCCACTGCCATGTCACTATGCAGTCAAAATATACGTCAATAAGACATCATTACCTGCCACCTCTCGGCTGATGCCTTTGCACGCCCACTGCCATATCACAATGCAGTCAAAATATACGTCAATAAGACATCATTACCTGCCACCTCTCGGCTGATGCCTTTGCACGCCCACTGCCATATCACAATGCAGTCAAAATATACGTCAATAAGACATCATTACCTGCCACC
>Ga0307947_1002837_pt1 | contig 13959 bp, 15 predicted proteins | sample OrgLakmetagen232_FD_201840 | JGI IMG/M metagenome (GOLD analysis project Ga0307947, IMG submission 201840) | Saline water microbial communities from Organic Lake, Antarctica - #232 | ecosystem: Environmental > Aquatic > Non-marine Saline and Alkaline > Saline | place: Antarctica: Organic Lake...
TGTGTGTGTGTGTGTGTGTGTGTGTGTGTGTGTGTGTGTGTGTGTGTGTGTGTGTGTGTGTGTGTGTGTGTGTGTGTGTGTGTTTGTGTTGTGTGTGTGCGTGTGTGTGTGTGTGTGTGTGTGTGTGCGCGCGTGTGTGTTTGTGTGTGTGTGTGTTGTGTCGTGTGTATGCAAGTAAATATAATAATTTCTTCAGCTATCGAATAGCAGCTGCCAAGTTTTAAAGGACCGCTTCCCCTCCCCAATCTCTCTTCTTAATTCAATTGAAGTTGCACGGTACGTTCATACAACCAAAGTCATAGCCATTGTTAGTGCAGGAGTACAGCAAGAAAAGTTGTGCCCCTGTTCCCTCCTTTAGATGGCTGAGGCGCCTGCACGAGGAGGCTTCGGCCGTGGCTTTGGTGACCGAGGACGCGGCGACCGAGGGCGCGGCGACCGTGGACGCGGTGGGCGGGGCCGTGGGCGCAAGGATGAGGAGGAGAAGTGGGTGCCTTGCACCAAGCTTGGCCGTTTAGTGCAGCAGGTGAGGAGCTTGGCCGTTTGGCAGCAGCACACAGGCAGATGGGCACAGGAGGCACCAGCAGCAGCGGAGTCTGTGTCCAGGCCCATGCACCATGGGTAAAACACTCCCCACTTGACGGCTCTTTCCCTCCCCGCCTTCTTCCCACCCGTTCCTTTCTCTCATCAATGCATTGCTGGTTGGGCGTGCAAAGTGGAATTCATTCATCGTTGCTGAGCAAACACTCGGCTGCCTCCCCCTCCGACGTGCAGGGCAAAATCAAGAGCTTGGAGTCGATATACCTGTTCTCCATGCCCGTCAAGGAGTGCCAGATTGTGGACTACTTCCTGGGCCCCTCCCTGAAGGACGAGGTCATGAAGATTATGCCCGTGCAGAAGCAAACACGCGCTGGGCAGAGGACCCGCTTCAAGGTGCTGGCACCTGCACACACTGAATTGCACACTTGGAATGTTAGGCATATGTCATTTGCATGTAGGCTTGCGTGCACACACTACTTGCACGTTCGTGTGCACGTGCACAATCTGAGAGCACGAATGCACGCACATCCTGCTGCCAAATACGCATGTGCATGAAATGAGTCATGTTGTCCCTTTCACAGCAGCACGACCAATGTTGCAAGCACTGCTGCTGTATGTTGCAGGCGTTTGTGTGTGTGGGTGACTTCAACGGCCACATTGGGCTGGGCGTCAAGTGCGCCAAGGAGGTGAGCAAACATGTCCCCATTATAGAGATTATATGATGCTCAATGGCACTGCCCCAGGAACTGTGGGAGCGTAAGGGATTGAGGTCACCTGCAAATAAGTTGCATGGCTGTTGAGGGAATTTAGAATTGTTCTCAATGGTTTCTGCCATGCCTGTTTTTTTGCCCGCCTATCCTCAAAGAGCGGTAGTGAAGCGGGTTGAATGGCCGGTTATGAGAAAGTTCAGCCCTTGTGATGCAGCACCATCTTCTGCCTATCATTTGCCTGCTCACATGCTTCACTCGCATGGAAAAGTGCTAAACTCAATATCTCGGTTAATGTACGAGATTGAAATCTGTCCGACCTGTGTAATTGCGTGAAGTATGCGATGTTAGTGTACCTCTGCTACTATCAGAGCTTGAGCATTCACTTCTACAAGCCCAAGCCTCCTCTCCAGAAGGCCCAAGGTCAGGCTGGTTGACACAGCTGTGGCGAGGAGGTGGCTCTGGCAGGATTCTATTTGGGATTACTGTTTAGTCCGTCCTTTAATTGCCAACAAAAACTTAAGCCGGATCCCCTTAAGCTTGCGCCCTGCATATATCCCGTGCCTCTAAACTATAAATCACTCTACTATATCAAAAATCACCATTGCCTGAATCAACCCTTCAGTGTGGCACAGGACACACTGTATTCCGAGCAGAAAAGGGATGGAGACCTTCTCTGTATCATTGTTGTACAGGGTGGTATGTAGAAAGATTGATTACTCATTTACACGACATACACCAGGGACACTGGTCTTTGGGCTACGCAAACACAGCAGCAGGTCGCGCTGATATTGTCACATGCACACGCAGCACACACACACACACACACACAGGTGGCCACCGCCATCCGTGGAGCCATCATTCAAGCCAAGATGTCCATGGTGCCCGTGCGACGTGGATACTGGGGTAACAAAATTGGAAAGGTGCACACTGTGCCCACCAAGATCACCGGCAAGTGTGGCTCCGTGTCCATCCGCTTGGTGCCCGCCCCCCGAGGAGCTGGTGTTGTGGCTGCCCGTGTACCCAAGAAGGTGCGCAGCAGCAGTGTCTGTCATGTTGAAGCTCACTGCGTAGTTGAAGGGTGGTTAGTAAACTAGTAATGTATGTTACATTCACGAGAGGAATACTTATCTGTGTGGCTACTAAACCAACTCTGTGTGTGTGCGTGCGTGCGTGCGCGTATGTGTGCGTGTGATGTACATGTTTGTTGTCAGTAATAGAAGTATCTATAGAGTTTGTGTATTCTTTGTTTGTGCTTTTTTAACTGTCAAAGTGTTATATCAACCAGCTTATAGATGTAGGGTGTTCAGCGCACTCCACCTGAGCACCAAACCTCAATCAGCTGGTTTATCTGATATTTAGGAGGTAGGGCAAGTTCTGCAGTGCTTCTTACGATACAGCAGTATTTCCTTCCATTGTTGAGGGCAACTGCAAGTAACAAGAAAAACCAATCTGCATATTCCATGATAACAGATGTCGTTACAAGCTCGGGCACTTAAATGCAACAAGCTGTTTGCACAAATGTAGCAAAAAGCTGTCGCTGCGCTAGCAAAGAAGCACCTGCCACCAAAATACCTTCATTCAGTCTTCCCAATTCTGTTGTGCTCCTTAGAAGCTACATCTTCCCCCCCACCTCCAACCTCTCCCCCCTTGCCACCTGCCTTCCCACAGGTCCTGCAGATGGCCGGCATTGAGGATTGCTACACCTCTTCCACTGGCTCCCGCAAGACCCTGGGCAACTTCGTCAAGGCCACCTTCTTTGCCCTGTCCAAGACCTACGGATTCCTTACCCCCGATCTGTGGCGCGAGACCAAGTACACCAAGTCACCCCTGCAGGTCAGTTTCGTGAAGGTCCAGTTTGGTGGTAGCCCCTCCTCTGTAAGGCGTACTTACCAGCATCGTCATTGCTGCTGTGTATGCGCTTTTCAGAAGTGTGCTTCCTGTGCACGCTTAAAAGCCTCGGTGCTGTAGAGCATTGCTAACACCTATCATGAATGTCGCATCACTTTTTCATGGGCTCCTCTATAATAATATATAACTTGGCTGGAGTGTACGGGTCGTTACCTCTGTTGCCTCTGTTAGTAGGACTAGCGTGAGAATTTCCTTCAGCGACACTCGTTTCTTCTAGCAAAGCAGGTTTCTCTTCGCAAAAAAGTTGCACTAGTGTCCAAGGTACAAAAATCGGATGATATCTCTGACAGGCTTCCTCAATCAGAAGATTGCATTTAACAGGTCGACTTCCACAACCCTCTTCTCTCCCTTCCTTGCTGTGCTGTGGCATGCTTCCACAGACTAGGCCTTGCGAGGAATATGTTTCTCTGCTGGTGGGGATGGAATGTTTTGTCTACGTACTCCCACTGTTGTTTGCTTGTAGCAGTCTCCTGGGCACTCCTGTGATCAGAGGGGAGAGGGTTCACCCGCCCAGGTTGATCATTTGCTCGTTTTAATGTTCCACTTGCAAGGAAGGTCTTTACTGTGATAGTGATCACGGCCAAGGGAAAACTATGTTACACGAGGCTTCAATTGTTTTATAAAACCTTGATCTTGCCCTTTTTGCTGAACAGGAGTTCACCGACTTCCTTGCCAAGCCCGTCTACGGCGAAGCTAAGGAGGCCCACGCTTACTAAGCTGCGTGAACACAGCACGCTAGCTGCTGCAGCATGTTGAGGGTAGCATGGCAACCTATAACTAGTTTTTAGAGCCCCCTTCCATATGGTGTTAAGCACCGCACTATGCTGCAATAACGAATATTTGTTACCCTCTCTTTACGGACGCGGTGGTGCTGGACCTGTAAACTCACGAAAAAGAGCTGCATAGTGAGAGCTGAAGAATTCAATTTAAGTTAAGTTTGGATTACAAGGGGGGTTACAAGGATGGCCTACAGCCCGAGTCTCTGGCTGATGGCAATTGGCTGGTGAAACAAAAAAAATCAACCAGTGTCGAAAATTGAAACTAAATCTGACACAAACTTGAGGAGTCTGTATGAGTCTTGATTCAGGAATGCATTGATCTCAAAATCAGTGATACTGTGATGACAAGTTAAGAAAGGATTAAATCCAGAGCTCGAAGGAGCAAACACACGCAGAGTCTTAAGCATTCTTTCAAAAAGGTCTCTGTATCTCATGCGCAGCTCGCACACTTCAGCACACTTGCAAAAGAAAAGCACATGCTTCTCATCTTGAACTTCTCCACACTCACATTTATCACAAATGCTAGAACCCTCATGCCATTTGCAAGACTCCACTCTCAAATGGTGTGCACGCAATCTGAACCTGCTGAATTCCTCAACACATGTTTGTCCAGATCCTTGTACAAGTAGGAGGGGATAGAAAAAGGAGAACCTCTAGGACCACTCTCAGAACTCCCACACCACTTGTGATACGTGACCGCTTTCTTGTTTGCTGCGCGAGGACATGAAAAATCAGCTTCCCTCCATACCTTCAAATGTCTGAAACGCAAATCGCAAATGAACTCTTGCATGGGAACCTGTGTGGCTCTTTGCATTTTCTGTTTGAACATTGCACTACCTTGCAGTCCATTGAACGCATTCGAGGATTACAAAGGCCTCCAGTCTGGCAAGGCTGCTCAACCCATAGGTCCCTACAGAAATCAGTCAAAAAGATCGACAGCTGCAGTGATGAATTTGTAAGCACAAGTTAAAAACTAAATCGTGATGTCACCGTCAGAAATAAGTAAATGACAAATTGGAAGAAAACACACACAAACTGGAGGATGGCCGAATAAGATTGTCTGGTGCGGCAGGCGACCAAGAAGTGCAGGAATGGAAAACAATGTGCACAATAGAGAACCATTGCCGGGATATCTACTTTGAGTTTGTGTTTCCCGTGCTTTTTTTCTTGTCCATGCCTGACCAAATATCTGCGAAATGGTTTGTTAGGCTGGTTTGATGAAGGATTGCGTGTCTCCCACAATACGCCAGTACAATTTCGACTAAGATCGAACCGCTTCTAACAGATGCAGTTGGTAATGAGATAACATAGCATGATAATTATCATAAAAAAACCGTGACGTCTTGCAGTTTCCTTTTCTCATGCATTGAGGCTTGTCCGAAATGGCTGTGGACCTGGCCAATATACACAGGTTGACAAACCTTTCAGGTATGACACAAGCAGGAGAAATGAGGGTTTGGTGTTATTGTTCAAACAACCAAATTTGCTCCTCCCCCACACAGACATAACCAGGGTCTCTCACGAGGTGCGTAACAACATGCATTACTAACAGCATGAAACAACATGGAGCCTTTCCTTTTGTACTTGCACACACACGTATTGCGTGCACACAGGTTACTGCAAAAGAAAGGGCTGTGGATGGCGAGCTTGACCTCCTGCTGAGTAAACGCACAGACTTGGAGAATAGATTTCTACTACTTAAGGCCCCTATCTCTGAGGTGTGTGTGTGTGTGTGTCTCGATAAGCGTACAAGCCCTGTTACACACACACACAACACACAATTACACACACACACACAACACACACACACGCACACACACATGCACATGCACACACAGACACACACAAACACACACACACACATACATACATGTGCATACAGCATGCATACACGCTTCCATGCACCCCATCACCACCCCCCGTCACACACGCGCACACACGCGCACACATTTACGTTCATTAACACACACAGAACTTGGAAGTTGTGCGAGCTGATTGTGAACAGCTCCTTGGCAGCGCAAAGAGCACGGCCCAGCTCGCTGACCACATCAGCGGGAAGGTGAGGGATGGGTTACCTTGACTGAAGTATGGCAGTGTGTTATTTTCATTTAAGTATGGGCGTTTCAGGAAAAAACTCCATTACATAAGGCAAGCGCACGTGCTTGAATGCCCAACATATAAATAACAATGGCCACTACAACAGATGGAACAAAGGCGTGACAAACGTTGGCGTGCCTAATCATCATGCTAATTTATCATGCCGGTATCGGCCGCGGGTCATCATCGTGCCTACTTCATGATCCTGTATCGATTATACTTACACTTATGCTTGAGCTTGGAATGCACATGCTGCCCCTTGATGTATGCTCTTTATACTGTGGCACCCCAGATTCCATCACGTGCACTGTGAAATCAGTTATGTTATTCCAACTCTTTTTACCAGGAAATTGCACTAGCGCCAATTTGATTGAGCACGCGATCTCCTTCCGCCCAAGAAATTGTGTGATTCTTCTCCAGTACAGGCATAATTTAATGTGCGACTCATAGATGTTGGGAGCAAGTCGGATTGACTGCTTAGGCACGCATGCAATGCAGCCTGTGCTTTTGCATTCACGTGTTTGTGCTTTGCACGTGTGGAAGTGAAGTGGAACAACGGCCTGCCGAAGTGATTAGAGGAATTAACCAGTTTGTATCAGTACAACAAAAGTGAGCCGCAATATTCATAGAAATTTGTCGGTTGTATCAGGACAACGAGAGCTGGTGCTGAAGTGCCTGGAGAAAATAAGCAGATGTAAGAACATGACAATAGTTTGTGCTAAAGAAGTCAGAAACGATTAGTCTGATTGTAATGAATAGAACACAATCAAAAATAAATTGCATTCATTTACTTGTGCAGGTTTGGAGGGGCTCCCGCTCGTGTTCGCGCTTAAGCCTTAGCGCCTTACGCCCCCACAAAATTGCTTTAAGCTCCACAAAAATGTTGCAAAGGACCTTTGTAACCATACAACACACTGGTCCTCTACATCTCCTTATGCTTTTGATTTGCACAGGTGGAATTTTTCTGTTACTTTTGCATCCAAGCAGGATTTCGCTAACCCTTTCCCTCTTTCTGCTTGTCAAGGTACGGCGCTTGGACCTTGCCCAGACGCGTGTGAGTGAGGTCCTGGAGAGCATCAGCCTCATTTTAGACCGCACAGCATGCATCAACGGCGTACAGACGGCAATGGATGCAGAGGTGGGCGTACGTGCGTATGTGCACGTGCATGTGTGTTTGTGTGTCTGCGTGTGCATGTGCGTGTGTGTATGTGTGTGTTTGTGTGTCAGTGTGTGTACATGTGTGTGCGTGCGTGCTGGGGGGAGAGGGGAGGGGGGGTGCATAAAATGTACATGTGTGTGTGTGCTTGTGCGTATGAGTGTACATTAAGTACATTTGTGTATATGTTACAACTTTCTTACTGTTTCATTGTGGCACTCAGTGATTGTGTATTGAGTCTTAAATACGCGTCTAGTTATTTCAGTGATATAGTAGTTTGGATGACAAAGGTATTCGACCTGTAACGACTGCTCATTCTACAAGACCAAGGGATCAAGTGTGTATTGAAGAGTACGTGGGGCTGGGAGGTCAGTCATAGGGTCGAAAAGAAGAACAAGGAATTGTGGTGGGACGTATCAAACTTAATGTCTGACCAACACCGCTTAGCATGCCTGGGACCTTTGACAATATTACCAGGTATGGCAAATAAGAAGGTGGCCCTTGTTCCTTGCTCTTCCTCGCACGTTCCTTTGCACGAGCATGTTCTCTGTACAATCCTGGTCTCCTTGCACTGGGTGTGCACTCTTCTGCTTGCTGGTGGTGATGCATGGCCATGCGTTCCGGTAGCGCTTGATACGCGTCTTTGACTTACCAAGGCATTGCTGCATGTGTCCTGTTGTCCAATTTCCCTTTCATATCCTGCATGGGTGAGCACTCCCTCCTCGGTATACTGCATTTGTAGACTGCGCGTGCCCTTTCTTCGATTTCCAAGTGAGGAAGTGTTAGTTCCGTGTCCTGACACTTTTGGTGTGGGTCGCACCCAAAATTGTTTGCGTCGATAATAGCATTTTGCTATACATACATGTTTCTCCACATGCGCCATTTCACACTGCACACACACTCACCTCCGCAAATGAGTGGCTCGTGTACTCTTCCTATTTTTAATGTTCTCCCCAGCCCGTATGTGCACACGCCTCTTGAGTAGGGTTGGCCAGAACCATTTATATTTTATATTTGGTATTTTTGGCAGGGAAATCACCAAATATACGGTCATACACGGTGCATATATACAGTTCTGGCCAACCCTGCTCTTGAGCATTTGCTTTCTCTTTGTCTGTTGATCAAGCATTTCTGAGTAGGTACACACCTGATATTCCACCTGCACGCTACATGCAATTCTTCTTTCCCTTATGTGTGCACGTGTCACATTACATGCAACTCTTCTTTCCTTATGTGTGCACGTGTCACGCTGCACGCAACTTTTCTTTCCCTTATATGTGCATGTGTCACGCTACACGCAATTCTTCTTTCCTTATGTGTGCACGTGTCATGTTACATGCAATTCTTCGTTCCTTATGTGTGCATGTGTCACGTCACGCTACACACACTTCTTCTTCCCTTTACGTGTGCACGTGTCATGCTATACGCATTTATTCTTTCCCTTAATGTGTGCACGTGTCATGTTACACGCAATTTGTCTTCCCCTTATATTTGCACGTGTCACGCTACACACACTTCTTCTTCCCTTTATGTGTGCACGTGTCATGTTACATGCAACTCTTCTTTCCTCATGTTTGCACGTGTCACGCTTCACGCACTTCTTCTTTCACTTATGTGTGCATGTGTCATACACATAGTCGTACGTTAGGCCAACCCTAGTCATGCTACAAGCAGTTGTTCTCACCTTACATCTGTAGCACTGCTGCATGCATTTCTTCTCACCCTACATCTGCAGCACTGCTGCATGCATTTCCTCACTCTGCACGTGCACCCCCACACTGCGAAACGCATGCCTGTCTCCCTACACGTGCACGTGTAACCCTACGTGACCTCCTTACCCAGTGTGCACGCACACTCCCCTCCTAATGCTTGCAGGACTATGAAGTGGCTGCTCGACACATTTTCACGTTTATGGACCTGGAGGCCAAGCTCAGTGCAGGGGGCCACGACGCTGCTGCCATAGCCGGCCTGGATGCTGGGCAAGCAGAGTCACAGCGGCAGGTGTGTGTGTGTGTGTGTCGTGGCTTTGTGGGCATGTGATGCCACGATTATGCAAGTTCTGTCGCATCACACGCATATACACACACGCAAACACACACACATATACACACATGCACACACACACACACATACACACACACACACATGCACACACACATATACACACAAACACACACACATATACACACAAACACACACAGGTCCTGGTGGTTGCCAAGCAGAGGCTTGAGACTGTCGTTGACCAGCGCTTTGATGAGGCCGTTGCTCAGAGAGATGCAGCCTCTGCCACGCGCTTTGCACGGCTGTACAAGCCGTTGGGCAAGCAGGTGAGGGATTTGAAGAGGCAAGTAGCATTTGCTTTGTCAAAGGAATTGTAATGGATAGGTACTCAAGGTTTCATATGTGTGTGAGCCTTCTGCATGCTTAATGAAGCGGTGGCGGTTATATCAACGAAGCGGTGGTGGTTACATATTAATGAAGCGGTGGTGGTTACATGAAAAGAGATGCAGCCTCTGCCACGCGCTCAGCACGGCTGCGCAAGCCGTTGGGCTAGTAGGCTCGGGATCGTTAGGAATCAGGCAACTTAGCAGTTAGCTAGTTGAGAAGGCAAGCAGCTAATTTGCTTGCTGAATGAAGCAGTGGTGGATACTAAGAGTTGTATCAAACGACGTGTGCCATTCGCTCGTTGTTAAGTGGTGGCGGTCGCACAAAGGCTTGGGCCGTTTCCTTACGCTCTGCCTGGCTTTGCTCACACAAGCTGCTTGGCAAGGTGGAAATTTTGAGCAACAGAAGGGAAAGGATAAGAAATAAAATGATACTGCAGCATTCCACTCCTTGCTCTTTGCAAACAGCACGCCAAAGACATGTCTAGTGCATGCCACCTAACATCAATTGTGTTTCCGACCATACATCCAGCGCGCCTGTGTGCTGTTCGCCTTGAACAAAAAAGTAATGATGTTATGAGGCTCACACGTTCCATGACATGGCGCATGTCAAGTCAACGTCAGACATCAAGCAAATCCACCAGAGAACTGCCAAACATAACCTCCTTCTTCTTCAGTCTGCCATGCTGAAGGACTTCACCAGGGTTCCCATTACCAGAGTGCCTTGCTTGTCCTTGAAGAGTGCGATGAGTACTCTTGAGAAGTCAACTGACTGCCCGCATAGTCTCGACTCAAATCTGCAAACATATCTGCATATCTGTGTGTGTTTCTTCCTTTGCTCTGTGTTGCAGAACGAGGGACTAAGGCGCTTTATCCAATACATCCAGATGATGGTAGCTGGTCAGGTAAGCGCGGGCGTTATCCAGCACATGTAGCTAGTGGCGTCTGTTTTGTTCTTTACAGGCTTTATCCAGTGCGTCCAGATGAAGGCAATTGGTTGCTTGAGGAATTTCTCCGGTGCGTCCAGATGAAGGCGAATGTTTGCTTCGTCACAGTGCGTGAAGACGATGGCAGCTGGTCTATTTATCACAGGCAGTGTTCAGTATTTGTAGGTAGTGGCGGCTGGTCAGTTCATTACAGACGTTATCCAGTATTTGTAGGTAGTGGCGGCTGGTCAGTGTATTACAGGCGTTATCCAGTATTTGTAGGTAGTGGCGGCTGGTCAGTCAATCACTGGCTTTCTCCAGTAACTATAGCGGATGGGGGCTAGTCAGTTGTTAGCATGGCTGCGTCGAGGGTGTGCTGTGTTGAGGGGGGTTGGTCAAGAGTGTATATGTGATGTAAAAATGATTGGACGTTTTGAGGAACCCCCCTGCAAAATGTTGCCTAGCGGTGCTGTGACAGCCAAGGCTGGTAGTGTCCTGCTTCTAGTCTCTCTGTGTGTGTGTGTGTGTGTGTGTCCTGCTTCTAGTCTCCCTCTGTGTGTGTGTGTGTGTGTGTGTGGGCTGGTAGTGTCCTGCTTCTAATCTCTCTCTGTGTGTGTGTCCTGCTTCTAGTCTCCCCTTGTGTGTGTGTGTGTGTGTGTGTAGGCTGGTAGTGTCCTGCTTCTAGCCTCGGTGTGTGTGTGTGTGTGTGTGTGTGTGTGTGTGTGTGTGTGTGTGTGTGTGTGTGTGTGTGTGTATGTGTGTGCTGGTATAGTGTCCTACTTTGAGCCTCGCTGTTGTTTGAGAGTGCCCTTTGTCATTGGTACTGGAGTACGCAATTCAAGGTGATGATAGAGCAGCTGGATTCAGAGGAATCCATCAGCACACCCCTTCTTCTCACGACTCTGGCATTCAGACCTTCGACCTATGGCCATCTTGCAGTCTCGGCAAAACTATGCCACCCTGGCTGAGCAGCTGGATTCCGGGAAGCAAATTGACTGGTCAGCGGCCCTGTCTTTGCTGTTCAAGGTATGGGATGCAATGAGATTTGATAGGACGGAGCACACTCACAGCTGCACGTTACACTTGTTATTGAGTCTGTGTTCTGTGTAGGCAGTGGGGTGGAGGTGGAGGTGAGCTTGTGTGTGTGCATATGTGCATACGTGTCCCTGCGTGCATGTGTGTTTTCTTCACACCTCTTGGCATCGTACACATCCCTCCACTGTGTCATGGTTGTGTGGTTGGCGTTGCTTTCACAGTCACTGTCACAGCAGTAAGCACTTGCCAAAGCATAATTGCGCGTTGACGCGTCTGAATAAGCATGGCTGTTTGTTTGCACGCTTCTCCTCTGTTGTGTGGACGGTAAGGCCTGGCCCTGAGCTTTGAGTCTCGCAAAGCACTTGCACAATGGCATTGCATCTGGACGTACGCTTCCAAGCTTACTCACCTATCGTGTGTCATAACAGGACGTTGGGTCTAAAGCCATGCAAAGCTCATGCACACCTGTATTGCAACCTGATAACCTGATGCATGCTGGCTTTGAGCTTGGAGCCACGTAAGGCAAACGCATTTTCCACACAGCTGTGACTCCCGCACAAACATCCGAAAGGCCTCTGACAGTGACTGCAAAGATCAGTGGCCTAAAAGCTGGAGCTCCCTCTCAGCGTGAGAACCCACAATGTATGCCACGTATCTTACACAATACACAATGCTCTTCCACGTATGTTCCATGTATCTTACACAATGCTCCTTGCACTGTGGATGGCCTGCAGGAAGTGGCTTTGAGCTTGGAGTCGCACGAAGCGCTGGTAGCAGAGACCTTTGGTCACGAGGCCTTGCTGGAGCTCTTAAGTGGCTTACAAGTGAGTCGTGTGGGTGTAGGTGTGGGTGTGTATATGTCTGCATGCGCATGTGCATGTTTGTGTGTGTGTGTGCGTGTGCATGGGTGTGGGCGTGGGCGTGGGCGTGGGCGTGTGGGTGTGGGTGCGTGCGTGTCTGTGTGCACGTGTGTGCATGCGTGTAAGTACATGTGCACACATGTGTGTGTGTGTGCGCGTGCAGACGTGCATGCCTTGCAAGGGTGTACGTGCTTGTGTACGTGAACTGGGGAATATGCAAGTGGCAAGCTTTCTTTGGCGTTTTCCTGTGCATGTCTGCGTGGTTTGCTATGCCAGCCATTTTTATGTGCATGTCTGTGTGTTTGGTACGGCAGCCATTTTCTTGTGCATGTCTGTGTGTTTTGGTACGCCAGCCAATTTCTAGTGCATATTTATGTTTTTTGGTACGCCACTCGTTTTTTTATATCGTGCACTTGACAAACAAACACATCCTGCTCACGCACCCACTGCACCCACTGTTTCATACGTACTGTGCCACCACCTGCTCCTTTTGAAATATCGGATGGTCAGATGTGCTCATACGCCACTGCACATTTGACCCAATTCCAGCTCCAGTTCAGCTTTTCCACACACACACACACACACACACACACACACACATACACACACAGACACACACACACACACAGACACACACACAGCTCACACATCGTCGTGCTGTGTGGTCATCTCCTTGCTCTGCAGTCTGAGTGTGACGCTTCGGGCGGGCGTTTGATAGCACGGTTCCTTGAGGTTCAGCGGCTACCTTCTGTAGTGCGAGAAGCAAGCAGCAAACGAGGGCAAGGTGCGCACGCGTGCTTGTTTGATCAGGGGGTTGTGTGTTTGTATGTGTGTATGTATGTGTGTACGTATGTGTGTGTCTTTGCCGTTTGTTATGCGAGAAGCAAGCAGCAAACGAGGGCAAGGTGCGCACGCGTGCTTGTTTGATCAGGGGGTTGTGTGTTTGTATGTGTGTATGTATGTGTGTACGTATGTGTGTGTGTCTTTGCCGTTTGTTATGCGAGAAGCAAGCAGCAAACGAGGGCAAGGTGCGCATGCGTGCTTGTTTGATCAGGGGGTTGTGTGTTTGTATGTGTGTATGTATGTGTGTACGTACGTATGTGTGTGTGTCTTTGCCGTTTGTTATGCGGAAAGCAAGCAGCAAACGAGGGCGAGGTGCGCATGCGTGCTTGTTTGATCAGGGGGTTGTGTGTTTGTATGTGTGTATGTATGTGTGTACGTATGTGTGTGTGTGTGTCTTTGCCGTTTGTTATGCGAGAAGCAAGCAGCAAACGAGGGCAAGGTGCGCACGCGTGCTTGTTTGATCAGGGGATTGTGTGTTTGTATGTGTGTATGTATGTGTGTACGTACGTGTGTGTGTCTTTGCCGTTTGTTATGCGGGAAGCAAGCAGCAAACGAGGGCGAGGTGCGCATGCGTGCTTGTTTGATTGGGGGGTTGTGTGTATGTATGTGTGTACGTATGTGTGTGTGTGTCTTTGCCGTTTGTTATGCGAGAAGCAAGCAGCAAACGAGGGCGAGGTGCCCACGTGTGCTTGTTCGATTGGGGGGTTGTTTGTATGTATGTGTG
>Ga0307947_1002841_pt1:0-7500 | contig 13951 bp, 16 predicted proteins | sample OrgLakmetagen232_FD_201840 | JGI IMG/M metagenome (GOLD analysis project Ga0307947, IMG submission 201840) | Saline water microbial communities from Organic Lake, Antarctica - #232 | ecosystem: Environmental > Aquatic > Non-marine Saline and Alkaline > Saline | place: Antarctica: Organic...
ATCATGACATGCCCCTTACCTTCATACAGGTCTAGGACAGGGTGGGTCTCGCCCTCAACGCTGCTGCAGCCCTCCTAGGTGCTGCACAGGTGCCACTCCAGCTGCTGCTGCTGCTGCTGCTGCTGCTCCTCAGAATCGCGAGCTCATATTCAACAGGAACATACTTATAATAACAAAGAATGAGCTCATCACAAAACCGGCGAGTTTTTACACCACCGAGGTCGGGGAACACACCCGAAAGTCAAATTTCGCGAACTCGACAGCTGGTGCACGGGGGCTCATAAAACCGGTGCAGCGCGACTTTTAACTTTATTTTGAATGAATCTGCCTGCTCAGCTGAAGCTCCACGTCTTTTTTGAAAGTGGCTCAATCTAAGCCAAAACAGCCACCCCCTGTATCTCCCCAACCACTGCACCACTCAGGACACTGAGACCGGCTTTGCAAACCGGTTTTGCCCCATTTAAACACCCATGAAGTCAAAATTTGGTTTGGGGCAACTTGGTTTGGGGGTGAACAGCACTACCATGATTCGTCATGACAAGGGAAAGACCCGTCAGTAGAAGCATCTCTTAATCAATCCAGAAAATTGCTGATCATGTGTCGATCAAGCAACATGTCTTGCAAGGGACTTATTCCTTAACACATATAATAATTTGGACATATTACAAGCATACAGGCTACTTTTTTGGCTGGTTATCTATGCATGTTAATTGCTAAATGAGAGACACGAACAAACGCCTCTCATTTAGATGATGATCGCATATTACATAGGTCAAGGGGAGATAGCAAACTCCCTACTACAAAGTTAAAACGAACTGAAAGCTGATTAAGAAAAAGGAAGCAAGAGAGGCAGGCTGGAAGCGATAACAGAAAGTAGGGGGGACAACCAGGGTGATGAGAAGACGGGCAAAACGTACACGGGAAGGTCAAGCATGGGTAAGAAAGAAGAAAGGAAAGCCTGCGCACTTTGGTGCCCATGTAGAAAAGAGCAAGGTTTAGGAAGACAGGGCTAGTAAAGAGGAAAAAGGGCAACGGGCTGATCTAGCTACACCACCGCCAGGCACTCATCATAAAAAACTAGGGAAGCTAAGAGTTAGCCAGGATAGAAGCAACTAAGCCATTGCGATGACTGGTGCGCCAAAACCAACTCCAACACAACCCAAAGAGAAGAGAGAGTTCCCCTACAGACACTGCAGCTGCACCAACACATCACTCTCAACGAGCCCAAGCTAGGGAAACACAAGAAAGGTTTAGATGACAACAGTCGGGTTGTTTTAACTACAAGGAGCCAAGATTCAGGGGAAGCAGGCCAACCTATACCTAGAACAAGGAGGTAGACACGCTATGTATGGAGGGAGCTGCAGTGAAACGGCTAAGGAGCCGTTTGGCCTAGCATACACAAAGGGGTGAGCCTGGCCTAGGTCAAAGAAACTGGAGACACTACCTTTGCAGGTTGCAAAGTATTTTAAGGCTGAGAGGAGAAGATCAACTGCCCTAGTTTCTACTCCTGCGGGCTCTAAGCCTGTCCTGGCCAGCGTGCTAAACATCATACCCCTAGCTCTTAATATGTACATGGCAGTCAGTGCAGCTAGGCACACAACATACCACACTTCCTTCCTCACTGTTTGGCATTATGGCTGCTCTAGCAGCCACACATGCCGTGGTAGCAGCTGCACGGAACCTGGGAGGTTGTGTTGTATGGCTCGCCTGATGGCTGAAGCTCCTGTGCAATTCCAAAAGACGTGCTCCCGTAGTTGTAGCGCCTGTGCAGCACGTGGCGATGCGGCTGAGTGTTGCCAGCCACAAGGGCAAGCTGTCTCCCGCTTCATGGGCCATCCGTGGCCCCCTGCTCCCACCACACCATGCTGGAGTAGGCGCCACCAAACTTCCTTCCGGTTATTCTCCCATGAGAGCCTCCATACTTGGCGTACTCGCGTTCGGAGCACCTTTGTTATGGCCAGGGCTGTGTGGCGCGTTTCTTCTTGCGGCTGAGTGGGGGCGGCTAAGGTAATAGCTGACTCTGTGCATTGCTGCCAGGCTTCCATCCTAGCTGTTTGGCTTGGCTGCATGAGGAAATTTGTCGCTGCACGCACTGTGAAGGTGGAGGAGCTGAGGCTGAGTGGACCTGGCGATGACTGTATTGCGCCGTGTTGGTGCTGTTGGTCTTGTTGGGGCTGCTGCTGAGGGGGGGTGTGGGGCAACAGCCACTTTGTATGGCTTAGAAGCAGCTCGATGGCTGCATTGTGGGACGTTGGGGCTGGTGGGGGCTGGTTGAAGATGCTGTCCAGGCTTGCTGTCCATGCTTGAGGGAGGCACTCCAGTAGGGTCATTAGAACAACAGGGATTTATTAGAACTCACTTAGAACAGCATCTGATGCGTGATAGCAGTTTGCCAAACTACGTCAGTGTCACCATGTACCATACCCTGAACACTATCCGTCATCTTATTGAGCAAAACATGGAAAGAAAAGAGGAAAACCTACGCAGGCGGTAAAAAAACAACTCCCCACAGTGCTGTGTCACGACTCACGACGAATCATTGTACCAGCGTGAGCATGGATTGCAAGTATGAGCCATACGTTGCGCTAGATGTCTGCGTCCGCCCAGACCCCCATAAAGGTGTGTTTAACGTCTCCTCCTTCTCCACCTCAGAAAGAGGCAACGGCTCAAGCAACGCACTGAAGTGATGATGGGTGTCTGAGAAAGAGCAAGTTTGTTATAAGAGGACCATTTAAACTGGCCAAATGATCGTAAAACCGGTGTTCACATCATAAATCCCAGGGGAAATCATACGATTCGTTCGTCCATGCCACTGATTTAGCATGACAGATTAAGGAAAAGGAGCACCTTGATATCTTCAAACCATCCCTCACCAAAGCAACATGTACCATTCTCCCAACTGTCAACCATGTACGTGTCAAATGTCAACCATGTACGTGTCAACTGGTTGGGAGATTGTACCAATGTACCAATCTCCCAACCAGTTGACACCTACCACTCAAGCTGGGATTCCCTCATGCAACTTGGTTTTTACCACAACCAAGATGCCCGCCCAAGCGCAGATCAAACAGATGAATGGCACTGCCCAGCTTGCCTAATTCCCAAGTTCCAGATCCTCCCAGAGGTGACATGTGTGTTCGGCGTAGATGATAAAAGTAAACATAAAAGTCTACGCCGGGTAGATACCAGCGGGCATCAAGGAAAGGCTCTTAACTAGTGCTCACACTAGCCAGATCCCCACCAACGATAAAAAAGAGAAACAACAGAGACTTAAGAGGATCCGGGACGAGGATAAATGGTAAATGCTCCGGCACCATCACCCCTCAGCGCCTCAGCATTTTATAGGATGCATATAACTCTGCTCGTCTTGAAAAGGTATACACGCCCTGTTGAATCCCTCCGTCCAAAACCTTGCAACCGAAATTCAAGGACTAATCCGTCAACTCTCACGACTTTTAATGACAGGCAAGGCTGAATGCTCATACTAACGGGCTCTGCCCACCCATTACATGACAGCCTCTTACGACCATGCCCACAAAAGAATGGCCTCACCTCTAGATTTTACCCCAAAACTCAAAGATTTCTGGACAGCCCATCCAAGAGACAGAGTATTTAGCTCCAGAGCAGATGCGTTCTCCACACAGTTCACTGGAATCTCCATCCGCCATTCAATGTATGACGATAAGCACATGCTCAAAATAGTGCAATATGCAACCGCATCTGCCCTGAATAACCAAGAGGCAATTGCTACCTTCCTGCTGCTCCCAAACTGGATGGAAAATAGCACCAACACTTTTCACAAAACCGACGACAAAGATGTTTGCACTGTGTCACGAAAATGGGGGCAGTGACAATTCGTGTGATTTGGTTAGCTGGTTTTCAGTTGAAGTTGTTTTGCCTAGTCTCGTTTAAATAGCTGGGGAAGCCAAACAAAGCAAACACACAAACAAACAAGCTAAACAAGCCAAACAAACAAGCCAAGCAAAATTAGTCAGATAAGATCATGATATCCTACCGCATAAGAAACACCACCCCTGCTAGAAGCATTATGGGGCATGCGTATCTTAGTAGTCTGGAACAAAGCTGCCAGGGAGCAACTTAATGCAAACAAACCATCTTGGTTAGCATACATAAAACAAGACCTATCACCAGCGGAAATCTGGAAGTTTAAAAACGCAGGCACCATTCAATGTTTTGTTGAATTGCCAACTGAAAGGATACTGCCAAGGACGGCAAACATGTAGGCTCCCCGAAGAGTCAAGAAACGGTAATCAATGCAAACATTGGCAATACCACCAATACACAGCCAGGTCCCCTCCCATCATGTACAACAAAAGCGCTTGCTAGAGCTCAAGGCCCCTAACTGGAAAGAGTAGGCCTTCACAGATGGGAGTTGTAATACAAACAAAGAAAATGGATCTCAGTGTATTGGAGCTGGAGTGTACCACCCTCAATCCAACAAAACCACCACCGTAGATCCTGGAGGGACAAGCAGTAAAAACCATAAACAGAGCTGAGCTAGCAGGAATTGCTGCTGCTTTGATAATTGAACACACCCATACCGCGACAGACAGCGTCAGTGCACTATGGCAAATAGGAAATAGCATCCTCTACCCCCAGCACATGAAACGGCATAAACATGCCAAACTCCTAGAAACCATCGTACACCACATCCAGCTATTTAAAGACACTATCCATCTCTACAAGGTTAAAGCTCATGCTGGCATCCACCCTGTGCCTGTTGAAGAAGTGCTGTTCTACGTAGGCGCGAGGCCACGCATGCGTTATTGATAATTATTACGGGTGCGTCCGCCCACGCCCAACTTTTTAAAATACAAACAAAGTCCACATGCACACTCCTGAACTTCTGCTGATGCACCCAGAAAAGAGCTGATCTGCTGGGGTGCAAGTTGAGTGGAAAAATGTGATTCAGTAGTAAAACCAGCCAAAACAGACCACACACACATTGCTGGGGGTTGAAAACATGGGGTGAGGTGCGTGCTACGCGTCCATCGTGGGTGTGCAGGCAAGAACGAGCACCGTGCTCTGCGTGCTGTAAATTGAGGATGCCATCGATGCACACACAGGAGGAATGGCGCATAACCGAGCTTTTTGTGTGTTCCAGGGAGTCAAAAACACAGCCTGAAGCGAAAGGCAGGTGCCAGTGTGGACCGAGATGGGGTCCTTGCGATGCAAGCGCACTCGAACAGACAAAAAGCGTCCGTTGCGCGCATATGTGCCAGAACAGACAAAACAGACCCCATCCTGGAGGTCGAAAACACGGGAGAGGGTGTGTGCGACACGTCCATCGGGGCTGTGAGAGCAAAAAATTGGCACCATGCTGTGCGTGCTGCAAGTGCACTCACACAAGCACGCACAAACACACACATAAACAGACACAAACACACACACACAACACACACACACACATGCACATACACACCACACACACGCACACGCGCACACACGCACACACACACGCACACACGTACACACACACACACATACACACACACGCACCCCCCCTTAGGGTTTAACCCTACTGGCATCCTAGGGAATGAGTGCGCTGATGTCATAGCAAAGTGCTCTGCGGAAAATTAAAGTGGTCATGATATCCACATCAACATCGACGTCCATCCCCATTCATCCATATTCAGGCCAGCAAGGGTGGATAACCCTCCCCCAGCTTACATATCAGATAATTTTAACACCTGCCGACCAGGGCCTCCAGCAGAAAGGATCTCCATTTTCTCAGATCTCGATGCTGTAAAAGCACACATGCACGTCCAACACGGACTAAGTCCTAAATCAAAAAATGGTTTCAAGCCAGCAGTCCACAATGCTACACAAAATACCAATAACTGATTAAGGTTGGCATTATTGTCGAGATAAACATAAGTGACTCATTCTGGAAAAATGCAAGTGTCACCTCTGGAAAGAAGAACAATGTCAAGCTCTGCTGCACAAATTTAATATACAACCAAAAGCGTGCCGCTCAGTGCAACCATACAGAAGGCCCACTGATCCACCCCATCAGCCAGATGCTAGACGGCACCTGCCACATGCTGTCAGGCTGCAGCCATCCCATTGTATATATTGTGATGTGATTATAAATAGGCATTTCGCTGCTGGCCATATGATTCTAAAAGCGATCCAACAAGGTATACAGGGTGCATGCCTGCTAGCCTAAGCAGACGTAGGCAGTCATGCAAAAAGGATACAACTTGAAGGCAGTATACGCCCTTCAGAGGAGACACAGATAGGAATGGTTCCAACCTGGCTCTTACCTTCCAATCTCAATGCACAATAACGGCGGAATTTCAGCAAGCCAGACGCAATCACAGTTACTCCGACCCAGCAACCACGCCCCAAACGCAACCCAACAAAGAGGTGTCAAACTAGGTCTGCCAATAATGCAAGGCGGAAGATTTGCTCGTAATAACCTAGAAGAGGGCGCTGCCAATCCATACCCCCTGGCTAAGAAACCAAGAGACATACAACGAAACAAACGCGATATACATATATTCGAAAATAAGTATTGTGTAGACACTTCCCCTATCCAACAAGCATAAAAGGCACGAGAACGATGAAGCTGCTAATACCTCGCTTACTCGGACACTGCAGAACCCTTCACACCATCCTGCTAGGAGCAACAGGCACCATCTACAGCAACCACACAAGGAACCCACTCCACAGCCTCGGAGTTACTGGTCAACATGCACAGCACTCATGAAAGCAATCAGATCCGCAACAGAATCATACAGAAGAGGCGAGACATTGAACACAACCACTACAAATATCTAAGCAATACTCCTGGTGGTGTGCAGGTTTCTGCCTCCCAACCACCTGATCCCCACTGAAAAGCTTCTCCTAATTCAATTCTCCGACCTGGCAGGTGGGATGTTGTGTGTCTCTGTATCCATTGGGTGGTGCAGAACACAAATCAAAATCCTTTCCTAATCCATGCCGGTAGCATTTACACGTTTATCCGCGTTCTTTTCTTCTTTTTCTTCTTTTTCTTCTGCTTGGTAATTCCATCATTATGGGATACTACGTTTAGGTAGGAGGGTGGTATACACCATAACACAAACGCTTTGTTGAACATCTTTAAACTCCGCATCTTCATTCTTTTCATCCGCCTGAACACATGTGATCTTGTCTCATCCACCACACTCCTGAACCTCGCTTTCCAATGCAACCATCATTTCTCTGTTCTGGGGTACACGTTCCACTCCACGCTGGTGCTTTTCCTGTCGTCTGACAGTGATAGTTTATTTATTCGTGGACCTAGTTTGAAAATGGCGCGCACGTGAACTTTGACACCATTAAGCAAGATCTGAGGAATTGGAGAGCTAATTGGTGTGAGTGTGTGTTACAGATGACCTTCATCAACTAGTAAACTAAAGCCAGAACAATAACAAGCATCATTATTTCCTCCATGAGCTAATTGCTTTTTATGAGCAGGCTAGCAGTCGCATTTCTTGACTGAAGGTCTTTTTT
>Ga0307947_1002841_pt1:10000-13951 | contig 13951 bp, 16 predicted proteins | sample OrgLakmetagen232_FD_201840 | JGI IMG/M metagenome (GOLD analysis project Ga0307947, IMG submission 201840) | Saline water microbial communities from Organic Lake, Antarctica - #232 | ecosystem: Environmental > Aquatic > Non-marine Saline and Alkaline > Saline | place: Antarctica...
CTTTCACTGCACTGCAAGGTACAGTAAGGAGGCGTTCAAATATTTACGCATGCGTGTGTTTACACATGTAGTTTGTGTGTGTATTCCTGTGTGTATACGCAGTTATTTGCTTAAATGCACAAAATGCTCAAGAGTGAATTGTCTGCATGTTTGTGCAAGCATGTCTTGTCTTCATGTGAGAGGTCTCTCAGTGTGTGTGCGTGGTTTTTCTTATGTATGCCAGCATGGCCCAGCCAAAGGCCAACAAGGACCAAAAAGAAGCTGTTGCTCTCTTTTATGCCGGAGGCCTGAAACTCGCCCGTAACTGTACCTCAAGTTTTAGCAAGGCTCCCCCCCTTCCCCTGTCCCCTTCCCCCTGTCCAGACACACATACGTCCACCCTGATTTTGCCCCTGCATTTTCCGGGAGGCAGCCTAAGTTTGGACCTTGTAGGGTTGTTGATTTCCCTCACGTGTATGTGTGACTGTTGTAATGTGTGTGTGCGTGTTGTCTTGTGCCGTGTGTTACAATGTGCAACAGTGTGTGAGCCCATGCGTGCGAGTGTTAATTCGTGTATGTATGTGTATATGTGTGTAATGATGCAGTGCTTGCACGTCTGTGAATGCAGCCCCTGTCTGTAGCTACGTCTGTGAACGCCAGTTTTGTTATGCAGGCATCAGTGATGGCTCGATTAAACATACATGTGCAGCAGCACAACTGCAACACGTACATCATTGACTTGCGGACAGCGCTGGTTGAATCGTTTGGGCCTGCTTCCCTTTTCCTGAGTTGTGTGTGAGATTGCCAGGAATACATATAATGATGTCAGTTTGGTGCTTTTGTATGCAAACGTCTTCGTCAGTCTGCGGCATTCATAGCATGATGCTTATTCCGGCCTGTGCGGTAGCAACTGACTTCTACCATCTGCTTTCCCCCCATGTATCGACCCCAGGGATGTGTCTGATGTGATGCCTGCTCGTGCTCGCTCCACACTTTTCTGCCGTTTCCGTGCCTAGCTTGCATGCCAGCATATCAGTCCTTGCCTGCCCGAGTCAGCGCAACCTTCAGGGCTGATTCTGTGTACATTCTCCTGACGCTGTCAGTTAAGCCGGCATCTAAAGACAAAGCATGAGCGCGCAAAACCGTGACCTTAAATGCTGAGAAAAACTCCACCCCAGACTATCAACCTGTGTTCTATGACTGGCACAGGATGGAAGGGCAGCATCAATTTCACCCGCATGGCAGAGGAGCTGCCATGGGGGCCTTCGCTAGAGGGGGTGGCGGGGCGCATGGCAGGGGAGGAGGGGGACGTTATGGGGGGAACTTTGAGGGAGTGGTGCAGGTGCGAGCACACAGATCAATATATGCGCTCTAGGCAAGCAGGTTTGCTAGCACACAGAAACGTGTGTGTTTGTGTGTGCGCATGCATGCATGTATTTGTGCTTGTGTATGTTGGTGTGTGCATGCATTTTGCACATGTGCATGTGTGTTTACATGTCCTGTGTGTAATGTGATTGTGCATGCGCTACGGTATTAGGGTATTTATGCGGCAAATGTTAGGGATTTGGGCCTTCAAAATGCTCTAGAGGACCCAATAATAAAACGGACATAGGGCAAAGTCCAGGATGGGCCATTCCTTGCACGCCATCTTTTGCACACCGCTGCGGATCACATGTTCCTTGCGCTTGTGAATGTTTGTGTTTGTGTACGTGTGTGTATGTGTGTGTGTGTGCGCGCCTATGTGTGTCAGATGGAGGGAGGGGGGGGGGGGTAAGTGTGCTTGAGTTTACCGCAACTTTTCTTGACAAAAACTCCTCAGCTTCATCACTTGATCTGCAATCAAACATTGTCTTCTTTGGGTATTTTAAAGTTATTCATCAGTGGCTTTCAATTCATCATAATTAACCAGCACTTAAGATTCTGAGCAGACATGGGATCAGGAGTACTTTGACAAATTTGTTAAAAGAGCAAACATGGCCATCAGAACGCGCCTCAAATTGCTATCCTACTCTGGTGCAGGATTTACGCGCATGGGTTTCAGACCCACCACAGCCTGGCAAATTATGTGACGCTTGCTACTTACAGGGAGCTAATTTTCCAGGCAGAGGAGCAGGAGGCTTCGGCAGGGGGCGACATGCTTATGCAGCGTGGGAGGGAGGGAGAGGGAGGGGTGGGGCAGGAGGAGGCAGGGAGGAGGGAGGGGCAGGGTGGGTTGGCGGGCCTTGTGGCGCGCCTACCATGCCGCCTGGCGTTGTGCAACGGCGCATGATGACTGGAATAGGCATGCCGGTGCTGCCCCTTGTACCTGGTACGTGCGTCTTGCATATACGTGCACACACATACACAATTACGCAAATTATCACAAATACCGTACTAACATGTACTCACCACTTACCCAGGATGTATTAATACAAAAATATTTTCCCTAAAAGTTAATATTTTACAGCTACCGCCCACCTATTCTTTGGGGCCCCATTCTCACAGTCAAAAGGACCTAGGGAGTTGCTTTCATGCATCCTGCCAAACAATTGCTGTTGCAGGCCAAAACTTGGTCAAAATCTTACAAAATTATCTATATTTTGGTACCGTACCAGGAGGCTGCAGAAAGCATTACTTTACGGCACGTGTCAAATCGATTTAAATTTATATACCGTCTGTTCACGATCACTTTGTGACCACACTTTCAAATAATTAATTAAATTTTCGATTTCAGTTTGTGAGGGGGTCTGGGGATTTATTTTTGAGTTCGAGGGCACTTTGGGAGGTCCCTGTCGGGAATTGATTTTTGAGTTCGAGAGCCCCCCTGTGAATGCTGCCTGTGCACTGCTACTGCTGTTTGTTATGGCTGAAGCTGAGGCTGAGGCTGAAGCTGAGGCTTAGGCTGAGGCTGTGGCTGAGGCTGAAGCTGCACAGTGCTCAGAAGCAGGGAAAGAGAGGTGAGGGGTTTACATGCAGCAATAGCCACTCTCTACTCTCTACACTCACGATGGATGCCTCTAAAGGGGCATGTGAGGGGTGGAGGCTTGTTCTTGGAGCCGCGCGGGCGCCCCACAGGCCTCTTCCCAGCCTCGCCCCTTGCCTTTGCCTCTTCCTCTTGCAGCTCCTTGAGCTGCCTCTCCCTCTGCAGCTTCTCACGGTCCCTATGCTGAGCAGCCAGCCTTTCATCTGGGGACTGAGGCTTCAAGAACCCGGCCAGGGGGTTCACGTGGCGCAGTTAGAGCTCATTTCGATTTTCACCCTCAAAACCACTATAAATAATAATTTATCACTTTAAATTCAGTTCGGAAAGGCCTCCAAAAATAAATAAAAATATTCGTTTCCTGGCCAAATAATTAATTGATTTCCGAAGTGATCGTAAACGAACGGTATTCGGAATCCTGGCGTCGAGAGTTATCGATTGGTATATATATGAGTCAAATCGAGAGGGGGGGGGGCCGGGGGGTCCAGAATTTTTTGGACCCCCCCTCCAAAAGTCTAGGATAACTCCTACGAAAGTTTAAATAGATCATCGGAATCCTTAGTTCAAACCCAGTCGATTGGCACCCTTTTTGAGCAAATTGGGTTAAGGGGGGGTCTGTGGACATGTCCAAAAGTCAGAGGCACACCCTCTCGGGTGCAGGCCGCGGGGTGAGTCAAGACAATGAAGCAGCAATTTTCCCCAAACTTACAGGATTGTGCCAGCATGAGATTGTCAGTGGAATTCCGAAGAATTGGAAGTATTGTGGGACTGTGCAAGCCAGTTATGGGTGCCTGGTAGGCCACGTGTTCATGGGCGTCCGTATCTCAGTTTTTGCCCCATAACTCTGCAGCACTTCAGTTTTAGGTCTTGATGATTATGCAGATGGATGCCTATTCGAAAAAGGAGCAGATTGGTACCCTTTTTGTTTGGGTGGGGGCACTGGAAGGGGGTTTTGGGGGGGGGGGTCCCTCAGGGGTGTCCACCCCAATAACTAAACGTGCCATCCCCCCCCC
>Ga0307947_1002844_pt1:0-5000 | contig 13948 bp, 15 predicted proteins | sample OrgLakmetagen232_FD_201840 | JGI IMG/M metagenome (GOLD analysis project Ga0307947, IMG submission 201840) | Saline water microbial communities from Organic Lake, Antarctica - #232 | ecosystem: Environmental > Aquatic > Non-marine Saline and Alkaline > Saline | place: Antarctica: Organic...
ACACGTAACACGTGGCTAGCAATGTGGATCGCAGACCGTCTGCAATGTGACATATGTGACATACCTATGTGACATACAATGTGACATATGTGCGTTTGTGACATACAAGGCACGAGATACATGTGATGCCACTTCTGTGCACTTTACACCGGACGCACCGCTGTTTTCCTCAACTTCTGAACCAATACAGCATCCACCTGCATTGAGTGGCGTAAGAATGGAAAAAATATTGAACCCCTGCGCAGGCGGTGAATGTCACTCCCAATGCTTAGTATGAGCCACTTTGGAAACATGCAGCAAATGCCAGTTTAATGACGCGCTTGCTTGTGTGCGCCAACTCCGTGATAAAAACTTCCACTGTTTCAGAAGAAGGAAGAGGAAAGAAATCACCACGCAGGCAGCGAACCAATCCTCACATTAATGTATGCTTAGGAGTAGGTTGGCCAAAACCTACTTGGATTGCCTCTTGAAGGACCTAGCACGTGCAAATCAATATTCATTGGTGTTACTTTGGGATTGAAGGGAAGGTCTGACTGCTTGGTTTTAGAAGATTTCACCACCAGCCTGCAGCTGCCCTAGGATTGGTCATGTGAGGAATCAGTTTATTAGCCTAAAGACAAACGGGAACATGATCAGGCATACCTTTTCCTCTTTCCTTTCCACATTTCGTCATTGACACACAGCACCCATCCCAATACTTCACAGCGACAGTTCGTCTGCCAATCAGGCTCCTTTCTCCCTATTGCTTCTTCACATTAATGTATGCATAGGAGTAGGTTGGCCAAAGCCGTATATACCGTATATGATCGTATATTTGGTGATTTCTCTGCCAAAAATACCGTATATGCACCGTATATATTCATTTCTCCAACTCTACATAGGAGCCACTTCAGAATGCGGTAAAGCCTCAGGTTGCTACAAATAAAACAATGATCACCTCTCCTAGTTTCCATTGAATCTTCCTCCTATTTTTGGGTGGAGTTCTAGGCACCAAAATGAGTTCTCCTGATTAAATGTGGTTTTATTGCCTGTGTAGTTTCGCTTTGTATACACACCATATATGACCATGCATTTGAAGCGGCTTACATGCACTCAAAATGCTAACTATTATCCCTGATTCCATCGTCGCTGTGTTCTGCAAGTCACGCGTACGCAGTGCTGTCCAGGAGCAGGAGGTACAAGAAGAAGGAGCCCGCGTTGAACGCTTCAAAATCGCACTCCACGAGCAACTCGATAGGATAGCCAATAAAATCTGAATGCTTTTTGTCGCGGTTCGGGACGTAACTTATTTCTGTTCAGGTTACAAAAGGAGGTCACGCGCGCAGTCAAAAAGAATTAAATTGCACGTGTTAAGTGTATGACTGGACAGTCTAAGTTTAGTAGAACCCTATGTAAAGTATACCTCAGCATTTTCCCTAAAAAGGCGCATCACAGAGCACTGACAAAGTGTGGGTAGTTGGTGCTTCTAAACACAACCCTCTGATCCTTGTTGAGTAGCTTAAATCGTGATTTAGGCAGTTACAGGCTTCTAGGAGCAGCGGACTTGTTTCCCTTGGTCAGGCCCGGAGCAGCCTTTCCTTCTCTAGAACAAAGGCGCTCGTCCTTACCTTGATCTTCAAATTCTCCAGCATCAAGTCGTGCTTGGTCTTGTCCCCCTCCAGCTCAAACAGCATCGCCGCAACCGCCTCCAACGTGCTTACCCTGTTGCGGGTGGACACAGTAACAGTAGAAAACGAGTGAGTCTGGGACTGGTATTAAGACAGTGAACATATGGGACTGGTATTAAAATGGGACTGTAAAAGCAAGACAGTGAATTTTAAAAAATGTCTTGGACCGGTGTGCACATAGGATGGCCTTCAGCTAATGTTATACACCCGAGGCCCATGATACACATGCACACCTGCACACACACAACCACACACACAGCCTGCCATTGCCTTTTAATTTTCTGCACTAACATGACACACAAGTCAATGTCATTCACGCCCCTGCAATCCAGTGTCACACACACACACACACACACACACACACACACACACACACACGCGCGCACACACACACACACACACACACACACACATCTAAACACACACAACCTGACATTGTCTTTTGAAATTCATGCACCCAGATGAACCATAAGCCTTGTCACTGTCACGCACGTCCTTACAATTGAGCGGCACATCTGCTTCTGTTTTTATGCTCCTTGCACCCCCATACACGTGCCAACGTTACTCACATCCCTTCCAATACATATGCCAACGTTACTCACATCCCTGCCAATACATATGCCAACGTTACTCCAATCCCTTTAATACATATGCCAACATTACCCACATCCCTGCCAATACAAATGCCAACGTTACTTCAAAATCCTTGCCAATACATAGGCCAACGTTGCTCACATCCCTGCCGATACATATGCCAACATTACTCACATCCCCCTGCCAATACATATGCCAACATTACTCACATCCCTCTGCCAATTTCAATGGCACTCCTGCCTGTGTCCCTGCCCTTCTTGCAATTCACTACCCTTCTTGCACGTAAACAACACACCTGCCGTTGCTCTCAACATCCCCTCTGTAGTTACGTAAAGGTTTGAGCAGCGAGCGCCCGTTCTCTGCTAGTAGCACGTTCTCGGGAGGAAGCTTGACTGCAATGCAAACGACGGAGCGGCACGTTGAGGCTTAGGCAATGAGGTTATCGGTTGATGCAATTGAATCAACGCAGCGGCACTTCAAGGCTCAGGCATTGGAGTCCGTGGTTGTTGCAAAGATTAGCACAAAGAAATCATCATCAGATCATGCTGCACATAAAATTAGCACAAAGAACTGATCAGATCATGCTGCACGTAATGCTCATAGAATGTGATAGGAAAAACACGCGCTCGATATTTTAGGAATGTCACATGCAAGAAAGAATCCAGAAGTAATCCACACTTCCTAGGTTAGCAAATGACATTGTTGAGGATTTCCCTCATCTATGTGAGGATTGGTGGTAACCACTGTCTGTGTGTGTGTGTTAATAGGAAAAACTACGTGGGCAGCAAAAACCCACTCTCCATGTTCATAACATTACTTGCATGCGTCATCCTGATTCAAGGGTCATTGCGTCCTGCTTCCCTTTTCTTACGCGTCTTAAAGTCTGGTATTCACCTCGTAGCATATCTGAAGGGAATGTGCCAACCAAGTGCCGTGCTCCATTCCTACAGAATAAGAAAGGGCATGCTTGTCATTTTGTGTGTTGTGTGTGTTGTGTGTGTGTGTGTGTGTGTGTGTGTGTGTGTGTGTGTGTGTGTGTGTGTGTGTGTGTGCGTGCGTGTGTGTGTGCGCTTGTCGAGTTCAGAAAACAGCATACACGATTCACATGAAAGAACTGCAGGTGTCCAAAATGCATCCATGCCCTAAAAACCTGAATATCACTCAAGCCCATGAAACATGAGGATTTTTTGAGAGACAGATCCAAAACTGCTATTAAGTAAATTTGCCATTAGATATAAAGAACAAAAGTGGGCTCATTCATTACAAGGCCGAGGGAAGTACCACTGCTTGCGCGTGATCTGCCAGTCAATTCAGAGATCATTGCACTCACCCGTGATAATCAGTTTAGAGATTATTGCACTTACACATGATCTGCTCGTTAATATATATTTTATTGCACTTACTCTTGATCTGTTAGTCAATTCAGAAATGATTGCACTTACCAGATTTGTTAGTTAATTCAGGGTTGATTGCACTTACCAGTGAGCATCGATTGCAATCAGGGTCACGCGCCCATCGCTTTCACGGTCAGCGACGGCTTTCAACTCTTGAGGCAAGATTGCTGTCTCTCCTACATGGGTACAGTACATATCACGCAGCAAGAGCAGGGTTTGGTGCACAGCACACATACACACTCACAGCACACATATACAGCACACATACACACTTACAGCAGGAGCAGAGTTTGGCTGCTTTTGCATGCAGCAAACACAGTGATTTCTGATGCAGGTAATAAGGAAGGAGAAAAGCCTCTGGACACTTTTACAGGACACGTCTGCACACTTTCAAAGGGCATGTGCAGGTGCTTGAGCATCGAAATCCAAGGTTGCAACAATGAAACTGAGCTGCTTCCAACACAGTAAAAACAGCCGGCATGATGATAGCGCCCTTAAATTGTACATACATACAAGTGAGCGCCAATAGAATTGTGCGTATGTATACCTGCAAGCAGTTTTTCAAAATCCCAAACTAAAGTTTTCCTAGCTTTTTGGGCAGTGCATTTCTGGGTAATCCATCTGATGGAGATTCCATACCCACTAGATCACAATAGGCACCGTCACTCATTTAAGGGCAACTTGATGTGTATGTGTGAGTACGTGAATGTGTGCCTGGCTTAGGGAACGCACAACGTTGGACACTATCACGGAGTATGTATGCAGCGCATACTATGCACCATACATGAATTGTGTATTTGGTGCTTTGCTGCCTGCTTTTGGCAAATTTTCGATTGCTTTGCACCTGGCCACAGGATGGCTTTTGTTGTGTCATCTGCAAGCACTGCTTCCAGCTCATCGTCATGGGCCTGCAGGCCACGCAGCAGAACAGAGCCACCCATTGAAAGGGCCGCAGCGGTGCCCGAGTTGCTGCTCTTGCACCTGTGCGTGAGGAATAACAAGAGGTGTTTGAGCATGCTTAATAAAGAAAGGAACCTCAGGATAGCGCAAACGTAGATAAGCCCGAGTGCAGCTCTTGCACTTGTGCGTGTGTGTGTTTGTGTGTGTGCGTGTGTGCGTGTAATGCGTGTGTGTGTGTTTGTGTGTGCGTGTGTGTGTAATGTGTGTGTGTGCGTGTGTGTGAACGTGTGCGTGTGTGTGACGGGGGCTGTGTGTGTTGCACCTGTGTGTGTGATGTCAGGAAATGTTGCTCGGATAAGCTCGTTAGAAGGCTTTTCCTTCTAGAACAGGCGACAACGGTGCCTGATTTGCTGCGCTTGCATCTGTGCATTGCGTAAAGCAGGGC
>Ga0307947_1002844_pt1:10000-13948 | contig 13948 bp, 15 predicted proteins | sample OrgLakmetagen232_FD_201840 | JGI IMG/M metagenome (GOLD analysis project Ga0307947, IMG submission 201840) | Saline water microbial communities from Organic Lake, Antarctica - #232 | ecosystem: Environmental > Aquatic > Non-marine Saline and Alkaline > Saline | place: Antarctica...
GCATACTTAATTTAACCAGCATACTTGATCTTACCAGCATACTTGATTTAACCAGCATACTTGATCTTACCAGCATACTTGATTTAACCAGCATACTTGATCTTACCAGCATACCTAATTTAACCAGCATACTTGATCCTACCAGCATACTTGATCCTACCAGCATGCCTATACACTTCGGAAGCGTGCACGCAAACCCACCCTGCCCTGCCTCCCTCCCTATGCCCACAAAAACGAATGTGATGACGGACTCACGCAACGCTTCTTCAACACGTGCTCCAGGAAACAAAATGAATGGTTATCATTCCTCAGCTTAATTGTCATATCAACAATCAATCAGATTACTATGTGCAAAACTCAGATATGCTGCTGCACAAGCTCCATCCACAGATGTTCTTGCCAGCTCTGAGTAATGCTCTGTGTACGCAGGTCCCCCTCCCGTGCCTCCCCCCCTCCCCAACTACGATTACGACCGCAAGTACGACGGGCTCACGCAACGCCTGTACAGTGTGCCTTCAAGACAGGTGGGTAATGGGGTGCGGGTGGGTGTGGATGTGGGTGTGGGTGTGGGTGGGTGTGGGTGTGGGTGTGGTGTGGGTGTGGGTGTGGGTGTGGGTGTGTGCGTGTGCGTGTGTGTCTGTATGTGTATGCGTGCAGTGTATGTGTTTGTGTATGTGAATGGGTGTGCGTGCATTAGTGGTTGGGTGTGTGTGAGGAGGTTGCGTACCTTTTTCAGGGGTCTTTACAGCGATTCTCAGGTCTAAGGGTTACCATCAGCCCAGCCAAGCTTGGGGAAGAAAAAGGAAAGCGAAAGGGAAAGGAACGCTTAATGTGTGTGTGTTTGTGTGCGTGCGTGCGTGCATGCGTGCATGTGTGTGTGTGAATGGTGTTAGCACTACGGCATGAATTACAAAGTGACTAAGTAGCACATGAACACGTGAGTAACACATGAGCACATGAAGCTTCAGTGATGCAGCTGTTAAGTGACGCAAAGGCAACTGTCAGTCGATTCAAAGCAGCAGACAGGGCTGGCCTTACTGCTGCTTTGAATCATCTCCTTTATTTTGCCTTTTTCACTCACCTTTTTCAACCGTCGATTCAGAGCGTTTGAGGCTACTCCTCACAAGGGCTCGAGTACATTCATGAACCTCAAGGGTGCAGCACACACACACACACACAAACACACACACACATATACACACACACATACACACACAAAAACACACTCACACAGTTGTCCCTCGCGGATTGCTTCCAATTTGAGTCCACCCCAGACGCCAGGACGGTTGTGCTGGAACGGCTGCAAACGTTTGGATTCATAGAGAAGGAGGTCAAAGGAGACGGCAATTGCCAGGTAGCTCGCCTTCGTGATGTGTTTTGTGTGTGTATGTGTGTATGTGCCTCGAAACTCGACTGGTCAGTTGCCCCATCTATCTATTTTGACCATTTCTGCTTCTACTCGCAACTTGTCTCTTCAATCATCCAAACTCCTGCTTTGCAGCCTCACAGATTGTCTGTACGGTGATTTCAGCAATCATGGGCTTTTGTGCACTCTCCACGCAACTGATCCATTCCAAATGTTTAGGGTTGGCCAGAACCATATATATACGATGTATATACGGTGTCTTTGGCAGGAAAATCAACAAAAATATACGGTCATATACGGTGTATATATACGGTTCTGGCCAACCCTACAAATGTTCAACTTTCCACCACTGTAGCAAACATGAATGCACCTCACTGTAACCTCTCACTGTAGTAAACATGAATGCACCTCGCTGTAGCCTTTCAATGAATGAACCTCACTGTAGCCTCTTACCGTAGCCTCTCACTGATTGCACCTCACTGAATGCACCTCACTGAATGCACCACTGAAAGTACCACTGATTGTACCTTGCTGTAGCCTCTCACTGATTGCACCTCACTGATTGCACCTCACTGAATGCAACTCACTGAATGCAACTCAATGTAGCCTTTCACTGAATGCACCTTACTGTAGCCGCTCACTGAATGCACCTCACTGAATGCACCACTGAAAGCACCACTGATTGCACCTTGCTGCAGCCTCTCACTGATTGCACCTCACTGAATGCAACTCAATGTAGCCTTTCACTGAATGCACCTCACCGTAGCCTGTCAGATCAGCTGTGCAGTGAAACCAGCAACCCTAGGCTTTCGTATCAATCCACACAACATTTCCCATTTCAATCGATCAAACCACCACAACACAAATGCGGCTGCACAGGCTCGCCAACCAGCTGCTGAGGCTACCTCAATTCTAGGCTTTCAAAGCACTCCTACACACATCTGTTTCATCCAACTGCTCAGATCACAACAACACAAATGCAGTTTCACAGGCTTGCCAACCAGCTGTAAGAAAAAAGAAAGGAGAAACACTGCGCGGGCGGTGAAAAACCACTCCCCACATTAACTAAGAAAAAAGAGGCCCACTTTGGTTCTGAGTAACTGTGTATATTGTGACTCCAGTAGTATTAGGCCTTGTGCCGCTCCACACAACTATCTGCTCCTCTTAATTGCGCGAGCCACCACAACACAAATGCAAATGCAATTGCACAGGCTCCGTAACCAGCTGTACCGTGACTCCAGCAATTTCAGGCCTTGTGTCGCTCCACACAGCTGCTCCTTTTGATAGCTCAAACCACCACAAAGCAAAAAGCGAACTAATAATAAGTCTGTATTGTTATGATTGCAGTTCCGTAGCCTCTCGGACCAGCTGTACGGCAACTCAAGCCACCACAGGCACGTGAGAGCGGTCGTTGTCGGCCACTTGCTAGCAAACAAGGGGGCTTACGCACCTTTCGTGAACCAGTGAGTTTTGGGCTGAGAATGGTTTTAGGGCCTGCATGTGCACCTTCTGTGAGCCAGTGGAGTGACGAGGGTTATGTGTCATGTGCGTGTGTGTGTATGCGTGTATGTGGATGTGACAATACTAATGTGTCTGTGTATGTATGTGAGTGTGTGTGTATGTGTGTGTGTGTGTGTTCCCACGCGCGCTTGTTGCATGCTTTATACCTCTATACTGACCCCTTTTTAAAGTAGACAACAGCAAATAACAGTGTATGTATATGTTTTAGTGTGTGTTTGTGTGTTTGTGTGTGTGTGTGTGTGTGTGTGTGTGTGTGCCCACGCGCGCTTGTTGCATACTTTATACCTCTATACTGACCCCTTTTCTAAGTAGACAACAGCAAAAAACACCTTTGGCACACCTCAAAGCATACAACAGCAGTAAACACCTTAGGCACCTCTAAGCAGGGATGTGTCATACAGCGTATTCGTATTATACACCGTATCGTATTTAACGCGTATTTTACTGTATTGAACAAAGCGGGCCGTATTATACTATTGCAAATTTGCCTTTTTTGCCGTTTTTCGGCCTTTTTAGGCAATTTCCGCCCCATCGACGGTCTTCAATGAGCTTCCAATGCTATTATATAATATGTTAATAATACTACATTGGAGAAAATTGGGGACGTTTTGGGTGATTTTGGGGCGAATCGGGTCCGTTTTGGGTCAAAAATCGGCACTCCCAATATTGCTTAAAAATACGGTTGTATTATACGCGTATTCCGTATTTAATGCGTATTTTACCGTATTGAACGTCCCAAATGACCGTATGACACATCCCTGCCTTTAAGTATGCAACAGCAAAAAAACGCAGACACACCTCTAAGTATACAACAGCAAAGAAATCCTGGACAAGCACATAACAACATTTAAAAAATTTGGGCACACCTCAAACCTCTCAAACTCACTGCTGCTCCCGCTCCATGTGCCCCCCTCCGCTCTGCCCCCACAGCCCCTCATCCAAATCATACTGCAGTGAAATAGTCACATTATACACAAGCAAAATGTTTGCGCCTTTCGTCCCTCTCCTTTTCAAACTCACTGCTGCTCCCGCTCCATGTGCTCCCCTCCCTTTCCCCCTGC
>Ga0307947_1002846_pt1 | contig 13932 bp, 19 predicted proteins | sample OrgLakmetagen232_FD_201840 | JGI IMG/M metagenome (GOLD analysis project Ga0307947, IMG submission 201840) | Saline water microbial communities from Organic Lake, Antarctica - #232 | ecosystem: Environmental > Aquatic > Non-marine Saline and Alkaline > Saline | place: Antarctica: Organic Lake...
CATACAAGAGTTACCACCCACATACATTCCCCCCCCCTACACACACACACACACACACACACACACATGCACACACACATGCACACCCACAAACATTCTTCCCCCCTGCACAAACGCACATATACACACACACACTCACAGTGGCACCAAAAGAAGGCGGAGTGCAACAGGGCAAAGCTGGTGAGCCAGTTGAGCTTGGCGGCCTGCAGGGGTGCAGAGCACAGTGAGCAGTCTGTAGTTTGGTAGGCTGGGTAAAAGGAGGGACAATCGAGGAAAGACAGCGTACGGCACCAATTGCAGCTGTTACGTACTTGCAAGGCCTGCTGTATACATATTAGCCATGAGTGGGGTTGATTGTGTGTGTGTGTGTGTGTTCGTTGTGTATATTGTGTATACATATTAGCCATGAGTGGGGTAGATTGTGTGTGTGTGTGTGTGTGTGTGTGTGTTCGTTGTGTATACATATTAGCCATGAGTGAGGTAGACTGTGTGTGTGTTTGTTGTGTGTGGCCTTGGCTGGGCTGTGCTGCAGACTGCAGAGGTGTGCGGTCCCTCAATGTCCTGGTCAATTATTGCAAAGGGAAAGAACCCAAAAGGCTTGCAGATCGATATTCCTATAACTTGCGATTGATCTGCCTGATTATGTGATTGATCTGTCTACAGAACGTGGTAGATGTGTGCAATTCAAGTGTGTTCCCCGTCTTCCACCTCAACGCACCTGGAGGGCTGTGCCAACGAGCTGCGCGAACTGTGCGACCAGGCCGGACGCAGACAGTGCATTGCACATGCTCACGAGGATGGAGAACCACAGCAGTGTGTCCCAGGCAGGCGTGTAGTCCAGGCAGTCCTTCCAGGTCAAGGTGCCTGTGAGCAGCAGCATGCTCAGGGCCACCAAGGCTCCAAGTACAGCAGGCACCTGCATGTGTATATGTATGTATGTGTGTATGCATGCGTATGTGTGTGTGCATGTGTGTGTATGCATGTGTATGTGTGTGAATGTATGTGCGTGTGTGCGTGTGAATGCATGTGTGTGTATGCATGCGTGTATGCATGCGTGTGTATGAATGCGTGTATATGTGTGTATACGTGCGTGTGTATGCATGTGCGTGTATGCGTGTGTATACGTGTGTGAATGTATGTGTGTACGCATGCATGTATGCGTGAGTGTGCGTGTATGTGTGTGGGTAAGAGTGTGTATGCGTGAGTGTGCGTGTATGTGTGTGGGTAAGAGTGTGTATGCGTGCACGATGCTGTGTCTGCCTGCAATGACATGCAACGTTGATTGTACAGGGCCAGAGTGAACGCATTTCTTACTGTTCGTGTATACATGTGTGTTGCACGCGCGCGCACACACACACACACACACACACACTCACACCCACACCCAAACCCACAGGCCCATCAGCTGCTATTGTTTTCACGTACCTTTAATTGCTCCCCCATGACCCACATGGCCACAGCCACACCCAAAGAAGCAAGAGTGGCAACCTCCCCTTTTGAGAGAGCCCCCTTTGATTTCAGGCGCTCCTTAGCAGCAGCGGGGGCATCAGGGGTCGTTTGGACAGCTGCATAGTGCACACAGCGCACGGACGTGAGAATACACAGTGTTTTGAGTGCATGTTTGTACACATGCACATGCGTATGTGTGTGTATATGTGAGTGTGAGTGTGATTGTGTCTGAGCATGCGTCTGAGCATGTGTGTGTGTGTCTGAGCATGTGCGCGTGTGTTGCAAGAGACTTCGGAAAAACGAATACGAGGATGGGGTGGAACTCAGAAGCTCTGATGAACAAATTGCATAGCACACAAATTTAAACGCACACGCACACACACATAATAACATACTCACTCATGTATATCCACTTTCAATCACACAAACCCACATTAAATCACACATACCCACACAGACATACCCATATTTAATTACACACACTCAACACCAGTCGCACAAAGCATTACCCACTCGGTGGCATGAAGCGTGACACAATCAGGGGCACCGTCAGGATACTGATCAAGCCCGGCAATGAGGCCTGCGCGCAATGGATGGGTTGATGGAGACAAAAAATCAAGTTTCAAGAGGCAGAATGCAAACTGGCCAGCAAACCCATGCTTGTCAGAATTTGTACAGATTGTGGCAAAAGAAGTTACCAAAAGGCCAGAGGTAGGCATACAGTAAGCTACTGTGAGGGTTTTAAGCCAGTGAGATAGTCAGGATTTCAGGCTAACCAGTGTGTGTGTGTGTGTGTGTGCGTGTGTGTGTGTGTGTGTGTGTGACCAACGTACCCCAAGTGCCCAAGTGATCCACACGTCAGGGACAGCCACGCCCATGGTCTTGGCGATGTTCATGGATAACAGGTTCTGGGCGGCTCCTGCGTAAATGTTATTATGCAAGTAATAAAGAAAGGTGATCCACACGTCAGGGACAGCCACGCCCATGGTCTTGGCAACGTTTGTGGAGAGCAGGCTCGAGGCAGCTCCTGTGTGAGTAATCCAGTGAGCGTTGACAATCATAGGGCTGAGTCAACGAGGAAGTCACAGTGATGAGCAAGTCACAGTGATGAGCAAGTCACAGTGAGGAAGTGACAGTGAGGAAGTCTCAGTGATGAGGAAGTCACAGTGATGAAGTGACAGTGATGAAGTCACAGTGATGAGGAAGTCACAGTGATGAAGTGACAGTGATGAAGTCACAGTGATGAAGTGACAGTGAGGAAGTCACAGTGATGAAGCGACAGTGATGAAGTGACAGTGAGGAAGTCACAATGATGAAGCGACAGTGATGAAGTGACAGTGAGGAAGTGACAGTGAGGAAATGACAGTGATGAAGTGACAGTGATGAAGTGACAGTGATGAGCAAGTCACAGTGATGAAGTGACAGTGAGGAAGTCACAGTGATGAGCAAGTCACAGTGATGAAGTGACAGTGATGAAGTGACAGTGATGAGCAAGTCACAGTGAGGAAGTGACAGTGAGGAAGTGACAGTGATGAACTAGTCACAATGATGAGCCATAAAACATGCCAGGGTTTGATCTCCATCTCTATAACAGCCATTCATAAAAGCTTGGTAGCTTTCAAGGAGTGATCGCTTTTGCAGGGCCGACTGTTGACTGCGCCCTATGCCTAGGGTTGGCTGGAACCCTATAAATACACTGTATGTGACCGTATATTTGGTGATTTCCCTGCCAAAAATACCGGATATACACCATACATGTATACATATGGTTCTGGACTACCCTACCTATGCCCCAATTGCTGTGGAAGCATTTGTAAACGCTTGACCCAGTTTACTTGCACCTGGTCAAACGTGCATGTGAACCATTTGGCCTGTACAAACCCTCATCAAATGGGCACAGCACACAGTGGGTGTGAAGCTGTGGCTGCAGGCCGAAGACTGGCAGCAGCGACCAAGACCGGAGACTGGTAGCAGCGACCAAGGAGGAAGGTAACACACATTAACATACACACACACTCTCTCTCTCTCTCTCTCTCTCTCTCTCTCTCTCTCTCTCTCTCTCTCTCTCTCTCTCTCTCTCTCTCTTTTACACACCACACACACATACACACGCTCACACAAACGCACACAGGCACACACGCGCACATTTACAAACACACAACACACACTAGGCGTGTGTAAGTACTTCAGCTATGCGATAAGATGAGCACTGCTTACAGTGGAGTCATGTTTGCCAGTGTGCATGTGTGCGTGCAAGTGTGTGAATGTGTACCACACCCTCTGCGTGCCACAACACACACACTGTGTGCCACAACACACACACTGTGCGCCACAACACACACACACACTCTGTGTGCCACATCTATTGCTCCACAGCGCAGCCTTTATTTGCCGCTGTGCATAACTTGTGTGGACAAGTTCAAGTGCGTGCCACATCGTGCGTAAAATGGACACGACCCTCAGTCGCCTTGCCACCCAAAAAGGGCGCCACTCCCCTCCTACCCAACTTGCAAAGTTGACAAATGTTTCTCAGCGCAGATGCTTTAAACAAGACAGCCCTCAATCTATGGACAGCTGCGACGTTAAGGCAACTTCTGAGTTTGCGTACGTTGTGAGAGAGTGTCACGCTCAAATACTGCATACGCTTATGCATGCCCTGCTTTGCTCTCATGAGCACATGAAATATACTGGAGCGTATGACCAGTCTGTTGCATTAAATTGGGATGCATACAGCATATAATACATACGTACAGTCTGTTGCATTGTTGCATTACATGGTGATGCATATAACACATGTACAGTCTGTTGCATTACATGGGATGCATATGATACACACGTAACGCTTGTGACACATTTTGATATGTTTAAACTAGTCGCAGCATTCACATACACACAAGAGATACCAAACGCAGCAGAACTAGCCTGCCATGGATAGGCCAGATGCACAACCGGAAGCCTGCATCAACAAGCCTGTACTTACACACAAACAAGCATAGAGCAGAACTGGCCTGTCATGAACAGGGCAGACACACAACTGTCAAGCCTGCATCACGACAACTCTGAACTTGCTCACTGCACGCAAAACAGAACAGAGCAGTACTGACCTGTCATGAACAGGGCAGACGCGCAACTAGAGGCCTGCATTTGGCTGTGTACTAAAAAGGCCCCCATCTTCTTCCGTCCTGATTTTGGGTGGCTGCCTGCCTCCTGGGACAGGAACTTGATGACCTGCGTTCACACACAATGACCGGTCACACACAAGGATCACACAATGCGGTCACACACAAGGACAGGAACTTGATGACAAGGGACAGGAACTTGATGACAAGGACAGGAACTTGATGACAAGGGACAGGAACTTGATGGCAAGGATAGGAACTTGATGACAAGGGACAGGAACTTGATGACAAGGACAGGAACTTGATGGCAAGGACAGGAACTTGATGACAAGGACAGGAACTTGACGACAAGGGACAGGAACTTGATGACAAGGGACAGGAACTTGATGACAAGGGACAGGAACTTGATGACAAGGACAGGAACTTGATGACAAGGACAGGAACTTGATGATGAACAAGTTATCCTCATGCTTGATGGGACGAATACTTGATGGCACGCATGCAGAAAACTCGCAAATCGGGTCAAGGGTCGGATGCAGTAACACAGCATGTGTAGCAGTGCCAGCTACTTCTTAAATCCAGACAACAATAACTGTTCGTGGATATGTGTGTGTTTGCATGTTGTGAATGTGTGCACGTATGCGCATGTGTGTGTGTGTGTGCAGTACCATTATACTGATCAGGCAAGCTTTTCGAGAAAAGTCTGCACAGGCAGAAAACACACATGCACGCACGTCTGCATGCACGCATACCCATACATACACGAGTACACACCGGCATGAGCATTCCTGCACGCGCTGTACATGAGGGCATGCCTGGGGCAATCAGCATCTCTGCAGCCACCAGGCTGAAGCTCATGCCCAGGGTGGAAGAGCCAGCGGCAGCAACAAACATGTTGGCGATGCGGCTGCCGAGGCCGGTTTTCTCAAAGGCCTGTGTAAGATGCATGAGCAGTGGGTGGGCACGCGTGTCAACAAGAGTGAGTACTTGTGTGTGTGTGTGTGTGCAAGCGTGTTTGTTTGTGTGCATGTGCATTTGTGTGTGTGTGCGAGCGTGCGTGTGTGTGTGCGTGTGCAAGCGCGTGGGTTTGTGTGCGTGTGCATTTGTGTGTGTGTGTGTGTGTGTGTGTGTGTGTGCGCACGCGCATGTGTAAAAATACGTGATGTAATTGTAAAGTGGGCACGCGGGTAGCAGGTGTGAAGCTTGTAAGTATAAGCTGGGTGCATAAGGCACGTGCGTACTGTGGTGTGCGAGAATTCAAAGAGCGTTACGGTTTTCTTTGTATATCATCCCTTACAATTGAACGTGCGTGCGTGGGATTTATGCACAACATCAGAGCATGCAGTGCTTTGACGAGGAGGGGAAAGGCTATGAGGAGGAGGGTAGGCACGCATGTAAGGTCAGGATTGTCGCTGTTAATTAGATTACAATAATTTAAATAGTAAAGAACAAAATTGATCAGATCAGCGTACATTAAGTACAGACTGGTCAAGCTCTTAACTAAGGAGAGCAAAGCTCCCCCTCGTAGGTCCTCACTATACCAACTGGCTCTGCTGCTTGAAAAAAGCAAGAATACCTCGATGAATTATACATTTATTGTACCTTGCACATACTTTTGAAGCAATTGGGGGAAATTTAAAGGACAAAGTACAGTATTGAGATGTATAAACCATTGAACATTGGCCTACACTGTGTGCAGAACATGGGAGCAACTGTTGCTATGGCAAAGTTGGACACAAATGTGTCGTGTATCATAAATAGGGTTGGCCAGAACCACATACATACAGTGTATATACGGTATTTTTGGCAGGGAAATCATCTAATTTCAGTCATATACGGCGTGTATATACGGTTCTGGCCAACCCTCATCATACAACAACTGCACTGCCAGTTTGCATCACACACACAGGTCCCAATGCGTTCATACGTTCATACAGATCCAGCCATGCCTACACACATACCCTACACATGGATGATTAAACCTAGCCTACACACGATTGCGCACATGCATACCCCAAATTTCTTAACCCTTAAATTGGCTGGAACTGTGAGCATTTGTATACAAGACGCATGGTGTGTACGGTAATGTTGGCAGGGAAACCTGAACTTGTTCGGTCATGCAAGGTGTGTAGAAAGGTCTGGCCACCCTGACACACTTGCCGCACCTTGGCAAAGAAGAAGCTGAGCACGATGAGCCAGATGGACTCCGACTTGAATCCACTCATTGCTGTTTCAAAGCTGGAGGCCCCCGTGGCTAGGAGTGCTGTCAAGCAGCAGATGCTCCAGCCCCCCACGGGCAATGGCTCCAAAATTAGGCCTGCAATTGGTGCGAGGGAATGAAGGTAACTCGCGGGTAGTGGCTTGAACCCTAAACCTTTTTTTGGCTTTATGAGTAGAAAGTACGCTCCTAAGAGACTTCTTGCGGGTTGTGGCTTCAACCCCCAAACCTTTATTTTCAGCCCTGTCGCAACGGGTGTACGTACATGCAGAATATCAACGTCCTGTCAGAATATCATCGCCCTGTCGCAACGGGTGTACGCACATGCAGAATATCATCGCCCCTAAATAACGACTTTGGGGGTCAAACTAGTCTTTTGGAATATTATTTTACGCACAGCTCCAGACCTTGCGGGGATTTTAACGGGATGTTGGGGGTGGCGGTGATCAAATAATTTCTTTAAAATACATTGTTTTAGGTTGAGGTATTCAGAGTACATGTACGTGCAGTAGCTTGAAAGCCTTGTGCAGAGAGTTGGGTGCAATTCAAACGGGTTATTTGTTATTTGTGGAACCTTGAAGCCATGGTGGGGGCTGCAGACAGCATTGCATAAATGGACACTCAACACCCCTCCCACTGAACGACAGGCAAACAGACATCCAGCTGCTTGCTTGAAAGAAAGCCACACGCACGCACGCACGCATGCACACACACACTCATGCGCACACACACACACACACACAACATCCACGATAAAAAACCCTGCTGCTATGAGGGATGACACACAAAAACAGACACACATGCACTCGCACACACAACCTGCCCTGACCTGACACGGTGCTGGCAAAGACGCTGAGCAGTGTCCAAGCGCTGGGGTCTACGCCCGCAGGAATCAACGCACGCACAGCTAAGCCGATGCCCACACAAGCTAGTGCGCTGGAGAGTTTAAAAGCTTGAGGGGCCTGGGCGGGGGCTTTCTTGCCTTTCCAGATGGGGGAGGACTGCGGGAGGTGAGGGAGCACTTGCAAGTGTGAGACGTGCCATTGTGATGGAGGGGAATTATTAATACCCACGAAACGCGTGAGGAAGGAACACTAAAAAAGTGGGAGAGCCTAAGAAGCTTCCTGGCTGTCTTCTTGCAAAAGAACCTTGGGGATCGGTTCTTTTTGCAAAAAAACTTCAGGATCGGTATCTTGAGCATGAGGATAATTTCTCAGGTGGACAAGAAGGGAGGGGATAGAGATCTAGATCCTTGAGGGGGTAAGACTTGAGAGCCTCAGCATCTCATCAACAGTGCGCAGCAGCACTGCTCCTTGCAAAATCACACTGCAGAAACAGCAACGTAAGGATGGGCAAACCTGAGTTTATACCCAACACCCCTTCATGCCTGAGATCATTGTGGTCACCTGGCCAGAGGCAAATCGCGGAATCACTAAAGCTGGGGCGGGGGCTAAGGGGGTCTGCGGCGAGGAGAGGGGAGTGCCCTCTCTCCCTGGATCATCCGGCTCAAATGCTATTATGTTGTTAGCGATGCTGCTGCTGCTGCTGCTGCTGTTGAGGGCAGCCCCATCATTTCCTATGACGGCCGTGGGTTGTGCGGAGAGCTGGGAAGGGGGGAGGGGACAGCACGGTGCCGTTGACAGGGTTTCTTGCAAGGCAGGGACCTCGTCAACCGTGTCCACTGAGGATGCTGCAATGTAAGCGCGTGTGTGTGTACGTCTGTGTGAGTGTGTGTGTGTGTGTGTGTGTGCACGTGTGCGTTTGTGTGTGCGCGTGTATATATGTGTGTGTGTTTGGATGTATGTATGCGCACATGTTAGCGGACGTGCGTGTGTGTTTGTGTGTGTGTCTTTGTATGTGTGTGAATGCGTTTGTTTCAGGTTTTTACATGCGTGCGTGCGTGCGTGCGTGCGTGTGTGTGTGTGTGCATGTGTGTGTGCGTGTGTGTGCGTGTGTGTGTGTGCGTGCGTGTGTGTGCGTGCGTGTGCGTGCGTGTGCGTGTGTGCGCGTGTGTGTGCGTGTGTGTGCGTGTGTGAGCGTGTGTGTGCGCGTGCGTGTGTGCGTGTGCGTGTGTGCGTGCGCGTGCGCGCGCGTGCGTGTGTGTGTGCGTGTGTGTGTGTGTGTGTGTGTGTGTGTGTGTGTGTGTGTGTGCGCGTGTGTGTGTGCGTGTGTGTGTGTGTGTGTGTGTGAGTGTGTGTGTGTGTGTGTGTGTGTGTGTGCGTGTGTGTGTGTGTGTGTGTGTGTGTGTGTGTGTGTGTGTGTGTGTGTGTGTTTGTATGTGACTACGTGTGAGACTCACATTTAACGCGGTTTAGAATTCGTCTGCCTGGCAAAAGAAATGCAGCATGCCCTCCGACAGGTGGGAAAAGAGTAGTGTGCGGTGCAAGCATCGTGTTCGTTCTGGCAATCCCTCGTGTTGCTCAATGGGCCAACCCCCGCCTCATTTTTCCATGTGTCCTCTCTGCAAACGTTTATTTTCTTATTATCCACTCAGGTGGAATAAACCATTATTATAAGTGGTCATTAGTCCAGCTGGCATTCAATAAATTCAACCGTTCAATTGCAGCAAAATATGGCCCCGCAGTCATGTATCCAGCGTGTGCTCCTGGTATTCGGTACGTCTGTCTGCGTTTAAGTCGAGAATTATGTAAATGCAAGTCCCTCCCTTTGTTTGTGTGATACACAGCCATGGAGGCAGAAGCCATGCCTTTAATCACGAAGCTGGGACTTCGCAAGGATGCAACTGACAGGTATCTCGCACGCACACACACATACATACACACACACACACACGCATACACACACACACACACACACACACACACACACACACACACACAAGCACACGCAAACACACACAAGCACGCGTTCACACACACACAGACACACACACACACACACACACACACACACACACACACACACACACACACACACACACACACGTATAGGCACTAGGCACGGACAGCGTCATTATACATGACAAAAAAACAGCACATAATAAGATGCAAACAAACCCTAATTATTCCGCATCAAATTACAGGATTATGCAGCCAGCGCCTTGCACCACTTACTCTGGACGGGCTAGTGACATGGACGTGCATGTCGTGATGAATGGTAAGTGCAGCACGCACGGTGTGGATAATGTGGGGACCGTACCCGCTGCCCTTGCCACCTACATTGCGGCCCAAGCATTCCAGCCGCACGTCATCATCAGTGCGGGCACCGCAGGCGGCTTTAAATCAAAGGTCAGTGCTCGGTCTGTATTTTTTGACGCGGTCAAAATCGAATTTGCACCAGGGGGCTTTCCTGTGGGCAGTGGCACCCACATCCACACCTCGACTGCTCTATGCTGGACTTTACCCTGTGAATTTGAGGTTCAGGTCAATAACTGCAAAGTTTGAAATCAATAGAGGCAAATCTGCTGTGATTTTGCCTATTGTCCTTAGCACGCGCATAATTGAATTGAGCGTAGGTGCATGTGCGGGAAGAGCTCACAATGGTAGATAGAATTAACGGCATCAGGATCATTGGTTTAGGCCATGGAAGCATGTGCTGATAAGTTAGGGACCAACCAAGATGGCAGTCTCATTCACAAGCGGAAAACCTCCGTTGCCTTTCTGTCCTTTGTTGAACCCCTACAAAGATTCAAGGGGTTGCTTTAAAGAAAGCCTTGCATTCCTGAATTGCGCAGGGAGCTGCCATAGGAGATGTGTTTGTGTCGGATGCTGTCATGAACCATGACCGGCGCATCCCCCTGCCAGCTTTTAACCTCTATGGCATCGGGCACATGGCAACGCTCCCAGCGACCAAGATGGCTGCTGCACTTGGAATCAAGACGGGGACTGTTACATCTGGTAAGAGCCGTTGTGTTGACCAGGAACAGAGATGGTCCTAGGAAACTCTGGAGGGATAGATGAAACATTCTACCATCTATACAGTACGGGATAACAAATGCTATGAAGATTGGCCTCTCAAATTCATACGGATTATGTGAAGTCCGTCTTATTTGACACCAAACGCGCAAAGATTCTTCTCAAGCTTCCTGGATGTGCCGTGTTGGGCTCGTTGACACTCGTAGACCATTGGCAGCTGTCGCCCACCTTTGTTAGAAATGATGACAATACTTTGAAGAATGTGCTGCGCTCTGCAGGAAATTCGTTGGACTACACAGAAAAAGACATGGAAATCATGCATGAGCACGGGGCTGCTGTGAAGGAGATGGAAGCTGGAGCTATTGGATGGGTGGCTCAACTGCTGAACTTGCCCCTTGTTTGCATCAAGGTGAATACACGATCTGCTTATTTATTAGTACGAAGATCTTGCGATCTAAGTCCTCTTGGCAATTTAAGTGCTCTTCACCCTCAAGTTTAAGGCCGCTTCCTACTTGTTCGCAGGCTATCACGGACATCGTAGACGGAGGACGGCCGTCGCATGAAGAATTTTTGGAAAACTTGCATGCTGCGGCTGCAGCCTTGCAATCCACACTCCCTCAAGTTTTAGAATTCATGGCTGGCAAACAGATATCTGAGTTGTGAATTTATAGAATTCTTGTGATTACCTAGCCGATAATCGTGATTTCGATTTAAAGCAATAGTATTAATACGGACATTTGAGTAGCTTCAAAGCATTCTCCGTCTCACTCGCCGAGCGATCTCCCCCGGTTTCTTTGGTGCAGCACCCGGCAGGCTCTGGAATTTTAGGAGCATGGCAACTGCGGAAGATGAGCAGAAGATGTCGGCTCTGTCTGTAGAAGTGAGTATGTGTCACCTTGCATGCATGCGCGCGCACACACACAAACACACACAATAGCACACACACAATAGCACACACACACACACACACACACACACACATACACACACACACACACAAAACACACACAAAACACACATTCAAACACACTCACATTAAAACACGCACGCGTGATTTGTAGAGCTGATCTAAATCCTTTGCATTGACCCGTGCCAATGGGTACTGTACCAATGCAGGACAAGGAGAAGAAGAAGGAGGAGAAGAAAGCTGCCAAGGAGGCGGAGAAGGCTGCAAAAGCTGCCAAGCAAGCAGAGTTGGTGAGAGCAGAGCTTTCCAGTGAAGATGTTCCTTGCAGCTGCCGTTCTGCATGCAAGCATGGCACACATTCTTTCCTCCTGCAGGCTGCTCAAAGAGGCCAGAAGCAGGCTGTCATGACACAGGCTGAGGAAGATGATCCTGTCAAAGACAAGTACGGTGATGCACCAATGGTCCAGAGTAGGGAGGTGGCCTCACGACCTTACACAGATATTGGGACACTGGACGCGTCTTGTGCTGATAAAGAGGTGTGTGATTTGAGTATTTTGAAGGCCAGGAAGCAAGTCATTACTTGCACATTCAGTTTAACCATTACGGGAAACCCAGTGTGCGAGCTACTCAGCCTGCGTGAAAGCATCGTGCACACACACACGCACGCACGCACACATACACATACAAACATATACACACACATACACATACTCATAACACACATATGTACATGTACGCACACATACACACACACATCTACACATAGCACTTATACGCCCAGCATTGCTCTTCCTACCCACCCCATGTGTCACTCACTGTGTCACAGGTGCTTTGCAGAGCCCGAGTACACAATGTGCGTGGCAAGGGCAAGTCCTGCTTTGTCGTGCTGCGCCACCGAACAGCCACCATTCAGGTCAGCATCTGGATGATGCAGTTTCCCCCTTTCACCTTGCTACCTATAGTCAACTGCAGCTGCCAGCCAATGTGCATCAGCAGTGATCTGGTATATATGTTGCCGGTACAAGCTAAGCTTGAAGCTGATTTGAGCTTTTCACTAGAATGCAAAAACAGCACTTTGACCATTCCATAGAAGCTCGGATCAACTATAAGGTTTGGCTCTCTGCCTTCACAGCCACCACCTGATAAGCATGCTGTCCTCCCTTGCACTTTATTTTGCACAATCCTGAGTACCAGGTAGCATCTATCTGCACACCTACACCCTGTTCGTGACTGATGTCATAATTCTTCCTTGCGTTTGCATCCCTGTTTTAAGGGGATGCAAACCGAGTGCGCAAGATAACCGAGTGCGCAAGATAACCCTGTCCGTATATGACACTACCATTAGTCTTGTGTTTCACTTTTGAACGACTCAGTGCAAAAGGGTGTGCACTGGCATCCTGCATTATGACGACGCCACTATGACTCTTCCTTTCTTTAGTTTGCATCCCTGTCTCTCTGCAAATTGTGCACAGATGACCCTGTCTGTGAACGACAGTGTGACTGCTTCCTTTCTTTAGTTCGCATCCCTCTCTCTGCAAATTGTGCACAGATGACCCTGTCTGTGAACGACACTGTGACTGCTTCCTTTCTTTAAATTGCATCCCTGTCTCTCTGCAAGTTGTAAGTTGTGCACAGATGACCCTGTCTGTGAACGACACTGTGACTGCTTCCTTTCTTTAGTTTGCATCCCTGTCTCTCTCTGCAAATTGTGCACAGATGACCCTGTTTGTGAACGACACCACCGTGACCAAGGGCATGGTCAAGTATGCAAGCCAGATCACCAGGGAGAGCATTGTAGACATCGAGGGAAAGGTCAAGGTCCCTGCGAGCCCCATCACCTCCTGCTCACAGTCTGAGGTGAGCTGGAGGACGCGAGGAGCCCCCTGAGATGTGTCAGTGTGGCTTATGGAATGCGCTGAGCAAATATATTGACTCAGCTTCAGTGTGCTGTGGAGTCCCCTGAGAATTGTTAGTGCGGGTCATGTGATTGGCTAGCTTGTGCTATGTGCATTATGGAAAGGCCCCCAACTAGTGATTACTCTGTCCAAAGCTGCACCCAAGAACAAAAGGCAGCAACTTCAATTAGTAATGTACAATTGAATCAGCCAACAGATTTTATGCCGTGCACGCTATGCTACATCTAGCCCTCCTTCACCAGCCGTTACCCCAACACTGCCCACCATCGCATCTCTCGTTAGGGTTTAAGTATACATGGTCAGCTTTGAAATAGCTGTGTATCGCCTTGCTTGTGTGTGACTTGTTGTGAAATGGCGCGCATGAGCGACGGAAATTTGGCACCATGTGAGGGCGCCCTCCACGTTGGCTGACCTTGAGTGCTTCGGATGGGTGCAGCACAACAAGTCG
>Ga0307947_1002849_pt1 | contig 13929 bp, 11 predicted proteins | sample OrgLakmetagen232_FD_201840 | JGI IMG/M metagenome (GOLD analysis project Ga0307947, IMG submission 201840) | Saline water microbial communities from Organic Lake, Antarctica - #232 | ecosystem: Environmental > Aquatic > Non-marine Saline and Alkaline > Saline | place: Antarctica: Organic Lake...
TGCACTACGCAAATGTGGGCTCTATAATCAGACCAGAACCTGCTTGCCTTTAAGTGTGCACTACAAAATATGTGGCCTTTATAATCAAACCAGAACCTGCTTGCCTTTAAGTGTGCACTACGCAAATGTGGGCTCTATAATCAGACCAGAACCTGCTTGCCTTTAAGTGTGCACTACAAAATATGTGGCCTTTATAATCAAACCAGAACCTGCTTGTTTAATCAGACCAGAACCTGCTTGTTTAATCAGACCAGAACCTGCTTGTTTAATCAGACCAGAACCTGCTTGTTTAATCAGACCAGAACCTGCTTGTTTAATCAGGCCAGAACCTGCTTGTTTAACCAGCCCAGAACCTGCTTGTTTAATCAGACCAGAACCTGCTTGTTTAATCAGACCAGAAACTGCTTGTTTAATCAGACCAGAACCTGCTTGTTTAATCAGACCAGAACCTGCTTGTTTAATCAGACCAGAACCTGCTTGTTTAATCAGACTAGAACCTGCTTGTTTAATCAGACCAGAACCTGCTTGTTTAATCAGACCAGAACCTGCTTGTTTAACCAGCCCAGAACCTGCTTGTTTAATCAGACCAGAACCTGCTTGTTTAATCAGACCAGAAACTGCTTGTTTAATCAGACCAGAACCTGCTTGTTTAACCGGACCAGAACCTGCGTATTTAATCAGCCCAGAACCTGCTTGTTTAATCAGCCCAGAAACTGCTTGTTAAATCAGCCCAGAAACTGCTTGTTTAATCAGACCTGAACCTGCTTGTTTAATCAGACCAGAAACTGCTTGTTTAATCAGACCAGAACCTGCTTGTTTAATCAGCCCAGAACCTGCTTGTTTAATCAGACCAGAACCTGCGTATTTAATCAGCCAAGAAACTGCTTGTTTAATCAGCCCAGAACCTGCGTGTCTAATCAGACCAGAACCTGCTTATTTAATCAGCCCAGAACCTGCTTGTTTAATCAGACCAGAAACTGCTTGTTTAATCAGCCCAGAACCTGCTTGTTTAATCAGACCTGAACCTGCTTCTTTATTCAGCCCAGAACCTGCGTGTTTAATCAGCCCAGAACCTGCTTGTTTAATCAGCCCAGAACCTGCTTGTTTAATCAGCCCAGAACCTGCTTGTTTAATCAGCCCAGAACCTGCTTATTTAATCAGCCCAGAACCTGCTTGTTTAATCAGACCAGAACCTGCGAGTTTAATCAGACCAGAACCTGCTTGTTTAGTCAGCCCGGAACCTGCTTGTTTAATCAGCCCAGAACCTGCTTGTTTAATCTGACCAGAACCTGCTTGTTTAATCAGACCAGAACCTGCTTGTTTGCAGGTCAAGCACATCAACTGTTTCACGCACTGTGCAGATTTCTTGCTCTGTGCAGTGGGCAGCAAACCACCGGAATTCTGAAATTAGTGAGCAGGGAATTTCTGCAGATGTGCTTGTCATGATGAGGTTTTGGAGTAAAAAAGTTAAGCGTGCACCCATGACATGCAAAAATCATTTTCTTTGGGTTCAGTTCAAGTTTCCTGCATTGTTCATACTTTTCACACAACAGCAGTTAAGGCGCAAGTATGCATAAGTTGTGCATAAAACCACAACCCCCATTCTCCCAAATTCGGCAGTTTGGGACTCTTTGGCAAAAACAGCTGTGTTGATTTTTACAGAGGGGAACACTGGATAAAAGCCAAAACATGCTCCTTTTTGTATAAAAGGTGCAACTACTCACACGTCACTTCATCAAATTAGACCCAACCTAGCTTCGAACTGATGCTGAATTTATAAGCTACCCAAGCATGTGCTCAGCTTTAGAAAAGTCGCCCTGCATACAGAATAACAGGACTAAAAAGCACACGTCCACCTGTACCCTAAATGGGTGCTGTCCAGGGGGAATGGCACATTAATTTGCATATCTCGATAACCACTTGCTCTTTTTGCTCCATTTCTCTAGCAGTGATCTTTATTTTTATAAAGAGTTCAAATGACGAAACATCGCTCAGTTTGGTGCGCTTGCTGGTCAGATACAGCATATGGCTGCTCAAAAAGTAAGGTTCACGTCGCGGCTGCTGAGGCAGGTGGCCCTAGCTGGTACGTTTCAAGCTCAGCTGCATTTGCTACATATCAGAGCTGAGCTTGAAACGTACCATTTTTGGCCTCAGTGTCCCCCCCCTTTAAATTTTTTAGTTAGAAAGCGCAGGCTGGAAACCCAGTCTCTCACATTTGCTGTCCTGTCGGCTTGATATTTGATTGGAGTATACAGCGAGGAAGAAAGGAGATCCGTGGTCAGTGTTAAATTATCTAATGTCAAGGAGACGCAACAGTCATCCTAGGATGCCTATCCTTCAGCTAACTCTGTGACTCTTGGCCCAGTTTTCTTTATGAAAGCGTGCCTATTTTGGAAACCAATAATTCACAATACCCAAATCCCTTTTCCTTGACAATGACGACGTGGCTAAAACATTTATAGACCGTTGTTTGGATGTGGTCAAAACATGCAGCCTATAACAAAGGATCTACGTCCACACTTTTCCCTACACGTCGAATACGACATACACTAAGCAGGTAGTTAGCACAATGTATTTCGTCAAATCTTACGCCACACCCTCACCTCTCCTGGGCCAGGCATGACAGCTTCAATGGGTGAAGTCTCCACTTTAACAGCGTCCCGGAAGCTTTTGCCAGCCTGTTCAGCTACCAGCCTGTTGTGTCCATGTGGGTTGTTTGTGTGCATCATTGCAGCGTATGTTTACATACGTTAATGCTCGTGCGCTTATGCTCGTGCCTTTCAGCTTGCACAATTTTGCCCATCCCTTTATGCATGTGCGTTTGTGCGCATCTCTATGCATGCGTGCGACTAGCGTGTACGTTCAAGAAAGTATGCTTGTGCATTACCTTGCAAACATTAGGGGCAACGGTTTTTCCTCCTGCTGTGAAGATTGTGCAGCCTTGGCCTGTGTCGACCTGACAGGTTTACTTTGGGCCCTGCTCCTGTGGACTCCACAACTCCTATTGATCCTCGATTTCACCACATAATTCGTTGCGCGAGCTGCTGATATGGACATTTAAAACTTGAGTACATTGACGTATGGTACGTACACGTTTTTGTAGTGTCAATTTGGACATTTCGATGCTCATAATACCATTATATAACCATATTTAACAGGAAGTAAAAAGTCAGTTTACCAAGGGAACAGACGGAGGCGGGGCCGAAAGTAGAACTTTCGCGCTCAGCGCACTGCTCCTTTTGCTCTAATTTTGCTCTGAGCATAATTATCCAATTTCTATGAGCAGCGGTGTAAGGGAGGTGAATTTCCTAAACGCTCACCGCTCATCTTGCCAGTTGCCTTTTGTGTAAATGGCACTGAACAGAAATTAATAAAATACTATCTGGTCCATACAATGTTGTTTGCCGTCCGTTCTCTTCCCGCGACTTCGACCTTGCAAATCCCGGCTCGGCAAGGACTGGCTCGGCGTAATGTAAGCAAGCGATAACACACACACACACACACACACACACAAACACACACACACACACATACACACACACACACACACACACACACGCACGCACGCACGCACGCACGCACGCACGCAGGATCACGCGCGCACGCTGAAGCTGAAGTACCCTCCCTCACACCTCCCAAGCAGCAGCAACAGCCCCATCACGCAGCAGCAGCTACAGGAAGCGCTGCTGCCCATCCAGAAGGCGCTGGACGTACTGTTAAAGCCCCAAGCACGGGCTTTCGCAACCCGCATCTTCCAAAGGATGCGAGTGCAACAAAGCGGGAGGTCAGTAGCACACCCGTACCGGCACTACCCGCTGGGGCTGGCCAATCCAGAGCTGCAGAGCCAGGCGGCTCTTTTTTTGCGAGACGGGGACGTTGCACATCGGGTCGGGCAGCTCTGCACTAATGCAGGGACGCCTTTGGACCCCAGTTCCTTTTTAATGGAACTCATGTTGCTGGTTGAGGCCAGGCCCGGTGGGTGAAGAGACAGACAGAGTCCGCGTCAGCACATGAGTTACTTGGCACTGCCTCTCCTGCGTGCCATTATTCAAGGTTCCCAGATCTTCAGCATCATATGAGCATGGCCGCCTGAAATATGCATCTGTTTTGGACCCTGTAAATGCTTTTCTTACTTGGCTGCAACAGAAAGGCTTACACTGCTTTCCCATAACTCTCTTCAATTAGATTCTCCCTTTCATGCAGAGACAACTCACGACTTGAGCAATCAAGGCCTTGAAACTTCCTTCAAGGACCTCGAGGCAGCAGGCTACGAGGTCCGGCTTGCAGACCAGCCGGTACTCGTAGAGACCATCAAGAACTGGCGGACGCTGGTGGTGTAGAGTAAGGTAGGTCGTGTATGTGTACTTTTGGTGTGGGTGTGGGTGTGGGTGTGGGTGTGGGTGTGGGTGTGTGGGTGTGGGTGTGGGTGTGGGTGGGTGGGTGGGTGGGTGGGTGGGTGGGTGGGTAGCGTGGATGTGCGTGCCTGCCTGCGTTCCCTCTAGGCTCTTTCAGGTGGAGGTTTGGGTTGGCTCCATTTGCAGCTGAAGGGAAAAAGGGTTATCTACTAGCATCTACATCAATCTATAGAACCAAGCCTGTCTGAAAAAATCTTCTAGTTCTTCACCAAGACATCAGGAATACTGTACCCCTGATTCATCCTAATTTTGCTGTTACTGTGAGGGAGCTGTTGCTGCGGAAATAACTGTTCTGGCAGCGAGCTCTCTCCTCTGCACATCCGGGCACCATCCGGCACAGACTGAAGGTGCATCCAGGGATGTGTGACCATGTCTAATTGTCTGATCGTTACCTTACCTTACCGCACTCACCCCGGAACCCAAATTTCACAAATTTTAAAAGTAACCCCAAAATATTGGAGGCACTCCCGCACCAACCTCGATGGGCACGTCAGACATTTCAGCCCTGGGTTGAAGTTTGGTTTAAACGGTTGATTCCAATCGCGGTTGAAATGCAGTTGAATTTTTATCAATCAACCGCAGGGGTCTAAAGAAAGATTTTCAACCGCACGGTTGAAATCTTTCTAGCCGTGCGGTTGAATGCAACCGCTTCAACCGCACTTCAACCACACCCCCTACTTTTAATATGCTATTGAAATTGAGCTTGAATGTTTGTGCCTTTGGACCATTGGAACCTTTTAACATCGGGAGTGTACACACACACACACACACACACGCACGCACGCATGCACGCACGCACACACGGGTCAGGAGTCTTCTCAAAACATGTAGCAAAAATAAAGGAGGGAGGAGAATGGTAAACCTGTGCTTGGGCATGTCTTGCGTGTGTGTGTGTGCTTGTGTGTTTGTGTGCATGCGTGTGTGTGATTGCGTGTGAGTATTTGTGTTTGTGTGTGTGTGTGTGTTTACATGTGCGTGTTTGTGTGTTTGTGTGTGTGCGCAAGTGTATGTGTGTGTTTTTGTAAGTGTTTGCGCGGGTGTGTACGCGTGCAGTTACAGGGCGGTTACCGGCGTTGACCGGAAATCCTTATCGTGCCCTCCTTGTTATCTCGGGGATATCAATACCACAATGCAGCAGGTCCGCATGTCTTGTGGAGATTGTGGGCTGGAGTGGAGAATGCGGCTTCAGCCGATTCGCTACAAGGACTGTATATAATAAAATATATTACTATTTGATTGTACGTATCATACATATACAGTGTTGTGCACATTGATGTGCATCAATCACAAATGGCACCGTTAATTACGGTGCTTAAATGACATGTCTGTCTACGTCACATAACCGTAATTAACGGTGAATTTCATACTGACGGTGGGAAATCGTCAGTAACGGTGCGGCGTCAGGTACTCAGTGGCTCAGAGTGCCAACTCAAGCTCCGATTTCCCCACAAACAACATTTGCGATAAAAATACCGTCAATATAAATATAAAATGTCCTCCGGCAATCAGGCCAAGAGGGCTCGTGTGGCCTCGAGTCAGTCGAGCCTGGCCCGGCCTGGCCAGCTGCTGACGGTTTCCCACCGTAAATAACTAATTCCTGACGGTTCCCCATCGTAAATTACTGTAAAGCCGACCGTCAGACGTCAAAAATTAAAATCACTGTAAATTACGCCTGAGAATTAGTTTCTGACGGTCAAAATCGTAAATTACGCCTGACCGTCAAATGACGGTTGACGGCGTCAACAGTAAAGTGCACAACACTGTACGTATAGCAGTTGATATTTGAGCGGGGTTGATGCTGCGTTCCCCCAGTACATTGGCAGACTAAGGCGACAGGCACCCACAAGCCTCGCAACTCAGAGCTTTTACTTATCCAACATTCACTAATACGGTTTCATGAATGGATACATATAACATGTATTGTAGCACGCCTAGGCATGTATACATATCTTCGAATTGGCCGTAACCTTATACCATTTCTTCGGACTGTTGCATCATAATTAATTAATTAATAATGATGCTACGCACAATGTATTTGATAATTGGCAAATTCCTTTGCAAAAATGCGGTTGAAGTGCGGTTGAAGCGGCTGATTTCAACCGCACGGTTGATTTCAACCGCGTGCGGGTAAAATGCGGTTGAGATTGTTTCAGCCGTGTTTCAATTGCTTTTCCTTTCACTATTGCTTCGGACTTTTACACCAGGCCTCATTTGTAAGTCCCAGGGGGCTCCTAGCAAGATATTTGAATTTTGTTGCAAATTCTTTTGTGAAAATGCTTTTAAGTGGTTGATTTCAACCGCACGGTTGATTTCAGCTGTGTGCGGTTGAAATGCGGTTGAAATTATTTCAGCTGTATTTCAACCGCTTCAATCGCATTTCAACCGAGCCAGGAAATTTTTAACGCTTTCAGCCCAGCCAGTGCGTGTGCGTGTGTGCATATGCGTGCACATGCGTGCTTGTGTGTGTGCATGTGGGTTGGTGCGCTTGTGCCTGCGCATGTATTTGTGCATCAGTGAGGGGCAATTTAGCTTCCCACAAACATAAAATAGCAAAATGGTGAAATTGTAACAAAGGGTTAAAACTTTGTTTAAAATTCCGTCTGGGATACACTGTCTCTGTTTCGTCACTAGTATTGCTCCATTTATTCCTTCCTAATAGTTTTCCCCTCAAGCCCCCACACCCCCCTTCTGCACCCTCCTCTAGCCACTGTCGCTGGTGCTGCCCTTGCTCTCCTCACTGCTGCTGCTGCTGTAGCTGCTGCCGCTGTGTGCTTTGCTTTTGCTTGCGCTTGCTGATGGTGCTGCTTGGGTGTGGGCCTTAGTGCATGACCTTGTCTGCATGAGCTGCCTCACCTGCGCAACTGTTAACTGCTGAGCTGCCTTGGTCTGAGGATGGGGCTGGGGCGGGGCCTGGAAGGGGAGGGCGGAGGCTCTGGGGAGCCTTCTCCGCTCATCACTGTGCAGCCATCCACCAAATTTAGTTTCGCCCATCCCTGGCAACCCCGGAGCCTCAAAATAAATATATCATAAAATAGGGTTGGCCATAACCATACATTTTTAGGTATATATGGTGTATTTTTGGCAGGGAAATCACCATACATATGGTCATATACAGTGTATTTATACGGCTCTGGCCAACCCTTATCATAAACGATAAATGAATCACCCCGGGTTTAAAAATGCCGTTTGCCCGGGTTGAATTAGGTAAAGTACGGTAATTACAGGTCCTAACAGCTCAGAGAGTGTTTCTAGTTTCCGGGCATTGATGCAGCAGGGCTTGGCTTAGCTGGTCCACAGTACAGGATTTTGACTTCTCTTATTCGATTTTGCTGTTGACATGGACGCACGTATTTTCTGAATTGCACATTCAAAAACAGCAAGCCATCCAGATTAACCAGATTAATAGAAAACTAAAAATTGTTTGCATAAATTTTTGCAGGCCCAGGCTTATACCCCCCACACGATGGCATGTAGACGGTAGTAGCGACTGCAAGGCAACCACGTTTGTTTAGCAGTGGTGGTGCTGGTGTTGGTGCTGGTGCTGGTGGTGTGGGGCACTTAAAAATGTTGTAAGGTGCAGCTGCTTTTAATTCATGCGATACTGAAACTGTATCACGTGAAATTAAAGCAGCTGCCCCCTTGATTCTAGTTCTAGGAGAAAGGTGATGGTCTTTTCTTTTGGGATTTTTTTGTTTAGGCTGTATAGATCGTATTTTTTTGCCCGTAGGCCCAAGGTTACAATAAACGAGGTTCATTCATAATCTTTTTTTTAACATTAATTGTCGCAGCCACCTGAAAATGTAAATAGCATGCCAAGAATGGATATTTTTGGTGCACGCCTTAGAGAAGACACCTACGGCCTAGGTGCCTTTTTTAAGGCGTGCACCAAAAATATCCATTCTTGGCATGCTATTTACATTTTCAGGTGGCTGCGACAATTAATGTTAAAAAAAGATTATGAATGAACCTTGTTTATGTAACCTTGGGTTCATTTATATTATATTTTAAGGCGTTCGACCTTAGGGTTATACCTTCCCTTTATTTATGAATGTGGGGAGTAAATTCGACTGTCAGAGTGGTTTATTTTACGAGTATTTTCTGTTTCTTTGCAAGGTGCAGTTTGGTGAATGCTGGAAAATGCCGCACATGAAGCCAGCAAGAGGCTGCATGTGCAGAAGCAATAATGTACATCAGAACGCACAGAAAAATCCAAAGGCTGCCAGAGAAGCAGCATTATTTGCCTTGCAGCCACCCACTTTAGACTAAGAACAGACCTGAAGCCACAACTTTATCTTACCTGAAGCCTTCAGCAGGAGTGGAACAAAACCTGACCTGAGTTCCAATCATTAAGTAAGTAGTGGTTACAATGGTTACAAGGTAACCATTAAAAAGGAAGAAGGTTGTCATTTATCACCATCTCAATTAAGCATCATAATCAAAAATCTTCAACAAATTCACCAGCCTAAAAAGCCACCACTCTGTGGCCCCCCCATATCGGCTGACAGCGCCGCTAAGCTGAATAAGAATTTCTATTTTTTTGAACTTAGGGGGTTCAGCGATTGTCCCACCGCAACAACGCCAGCTGCCCCTCCAACACAAAACCCACGCTCACAACGCTACTCACAAAGAAGCTCCAACTTCTCTAAAAGAAGCCACGAGCTTACAGGCTTGGTATCTATACCATCCCCCAACCCGCCCCAAACTACAACCATCGCTGCCTGTTGAACTTGCACTTACTGCCAGCCTGCCGCTTCCTCACAAAACCAGCCAGCAAAACGTGCACGGCAGACACAAGTTTTACAAGAAAAAGGCCTTCAGACAAGAAGTATTACTGCCCGCCTGTTCATAAAGTAAAATAAGTTGATAATTGAAAAGATGAAGTTTCTTGTTTTCCTGGTGCAAAAAAGCAGACACATCCTAATCCTGTCTGTAAAAATAATTCGCGTACTTCCTGCGGAGAGAAACCATCTGAGGGTGCGTGCATGAAAGAAAGCATGTTTCTCATCCTGGACATCATCATCCATCAGCTTCACACAAGTTGCAAGTAGGGGAAGAGGTGGAATATTAAGTTGCTGTTTTAAAGCGAAGGGTGTGGACACGAAGTCTGAAACGAGCCACACTGCGAATGACATCTCAAGGAAGGTCAAGAAGCATGTATCTGGGAAGCACGGCAGATACAATCTGCTCCCCATATACCACAAAAATGAGAGTAGCCAAGTATTAAGCCAGCAACATCTCCCCCTCAAGCAAGACGTATCCCCTTCATAAAACTCCAGTCAATATCCAGCCCAGCACATGCATAATTACACGCTAACATACCGCTCGCCACAATCAACCTGTGACACAGATGCTTAAACAGACAACGTGTGTGTGTGTTTGTGTGTGTGTGTATGTGTTCCTCCTCCATCCCAAAAGACAATAGTACCAAGAACCCCTCCACACAGCAGATAAAATAACATATTGGTTGTTGTGCTGGGTCTATTACTTTGCAGCGAGAGTGATTTGCTACGACAACTCACTCTACCACATTCATAATAAACCAACCTTTGAGAATACAAACTACACAGAACCTTATGCACAGTACAGACCCCAGAGAAAAAGAAGATGCGAGCTCCTTGATGCAACCCAATGCATACCTAGCCTGAGCCTGAACCCCTTGCGCACTACCGACATTCAACAAGAACTCTGGACGCACAAGATAGACAAGGCTTTCTCTATGACACCCACTGAGGCCATAAACACACTATTGTCATAATGATGCACAACAACAAACTGGCCACCTATCATTCTTGGTTTGCCATCCCTTTTTCTAGAAATGAGCGTATGCCAATTAATGTACCACGGTATCTCCATCTTGATCTGTCCAAACATGCTATGTGCAATATAAGTAGATTCTGCTTGCGTGCGCATACTTTGAAAGTTGAGGCAGCAGCGTGGCATGAAGATGGTTCTTGCGTATGTGACCAATGTCCTGGTGAAGATGAACGTGAACAGAACGAGGTGCATGCTCTTTTAATTTGCCAAGACCTCGAGTTTGTGAGCTGAGGAAACACTTTTCCTTTCTGTTTACACCTTTTTTTGAGGACTTTTCCTTTTTGCTGCAACAGGTCAACAACCAACTTGTTCATGATTTCCTTTCTCAGCAGAACAATAGACTTTTTCTTTTTCTTTCTGAGCTTGTGTATTTATTTGTGGCTGGCCGAGACCAGTCAGCAGCCGATCATGATCAGCCAAACAACCTGGCTGAAGGTCACCCCCCATTGTAACCATTGCAACCATAATGATGCAAGATGAATCAGATAGCACTAAAGATAGAAACTGGCTACATTCCTCAATACTTGACAAAAGTGCATTTAACGAATGTATTGAAACCCTGAGCAACCACAAATTGTTTCGTGGATATATGTATTGCACGAAGTACATAAATGGCATCTGTCGGATTACCCTTTTCAGCAACGTTTCACAAATCCCCAGGATCTGATGGTAATGTAAATGAGCTTCTACGTATGGTACCCACAGAAATCCAGGAAACCATACACATGCTCTTCATTATTATGTGGCTTCAAATACCCTCTACAAACTATGGACGCGTCTCATCACAAACACTCTCTACAAATATGCAGAAGCAAACTCCATACTCAGCACCACACAAGCTGGCTTGCTTTCGCAAACAAAAAGACCCCATTCACCAGCTCGAAGACGTGATTATGGCACTAGAAGATGTCAAACTCTTTCACAAAGACAACTATGCCCTTATTGTGGACTTCACCTCAGTTTTTAATACCACTGACCACGATCGCATGCTCTGGATAATGTATGACCTCGGTTTCCCGACTGAAGCCATAGATGCTGTCAGAAATCTCTATGAGAGTGCCACCACCCAAGTCAAGCTTCCTTCATCAGAAGTCTGCACAGGTCAAATACCAGTAGAGAGAGGCACGATCCAGGGAGACACCCTCTCCCCATTTCTTTTCCTTCTCTATATGGAACCCCTCCTGCGATGGCTGCATGTAGGAGGACGCGGCTACGTCCACACCTGCTTCTCCAAAGAAAACGAGCTTCAGACGCATCTGGCCAACAACATCAGCAGCGCCTCCTTTGCAGACGACCTCCTCTGCCCCACGGGTAACCTGAATAACCTAAAAGTGCAAGCAAATAAATTCACCCTTTACTCTAATTGGGCCGGATTGATTGTATCTGGCATTAAAACCAAAGTCACGGGTAGTCTAAATACATCCCCCTCTAAAGACCAAAATGGCCTAACACCGTCTGAAGCACTCGAACATCAACTCAAAAACAACATACTGGTTCAAAACCAGGCAACAAAATACATCACACCGAGCTCCCCCTTCCTCTATCTAGGAATCACACTGACGATGGATCTCAATTGGAAGCACCAACACAGGCGCATGGACGGAAACCTAAAGCAAAAGCTTGACGCCCTTGAAGGCTCTTATGCCTCATCACGGCAAACACTAAACATAATACGCACAGCAATCATCCCCAGTCTGGCCTATGCTTTTGCGGTCACACCATACTCCTACCCAGACCTGGATAAGTCGGATGCAATGATTGAAAGGGTGATCAAAAGCAAACAAAACTTGTGGCGAAGCACACTGACTGCCATGATCCGTGAAGATGTCCATAGTTTTGGATTGGGTGCCCCTTCCATCTACGTGGAATACCACAGGCGCTCAGCAGTAGCACTCGTAACAAGCCTAGAAGACCCTTCTGAACGTCACCAATCTGTGACCATGCATCTCCTGACCCACCAGGTCGCCCAACTCAAGGCCCTTGCCACTTCATTCCTTTCCACATGGGAAGGAACGTCACTACCAATAAAAAGGCAACTCAACCTACATATGCGAGCGCGTCAACTCGCTTGCATCCACGCCAGCAAGCTCCACTTAGCCTTAAAAGGAAACAGCATGTTCTTAGATGATCTCAAGCTCAGAAGTCACCTCCGCCCGCAAGGCCCCCCCCCCCAACATTAGCCACCCTCATCAATTGCATTACCAAACCACTTATGGACCTAGGCATAACTGGCTTCCATGACCTCACATCAGCTAACAAAGAATACATTGTCTCTGGGAAGCAACTCAAAAACATATACACTCGAGTTTTCAAAAAGCACATCATAGCCCTAAGGCATGCTGCCATTGCTAATCTGCCTGGAACACAGGAGCTAAGCCCAACATCAATTGCACAAATACTCCAAGAAAGGAATCCAAAACAGTTTATCCTACTCAATTACCGCAAAATAAACAACTCCTCCTTCACAGGTCTCCTAGACACACACATTAACACATCGGCGCACGAAGAGATGCCCCCAAATCTCGCAAACACCCAAACCCAACAAACTTTGCCCATCTACACAACACCCCCACCACAGTCACACTCAGCAACACACCACAGGCACCCCATTACAAACAACTTAATTAGAGGCCCACCACCTACACACACAGATCCATCAACAGGTAATGGACATTCCAATCAATCCTCTGTTTTTGACACACCAAACTTAAAGCCACAAACATCCCCTGCCTCCTCTATAATCACAACCAAACCTCAAACAGAAATTCAAGGTCATGTTGCACTCAACGTACCTACACCTTCATTTTTTAGAGGAAGCTACCCCCCAATGTACAGAATCCAATGCTCGACCCAGGAAACGCACAGCACATGGCAACATATCCCTCATTGAGCTTCCCCAAACACAACACTCCCTCGCCACAACGGTGGAAGGGCCTCCACCTTCATCACGAACGGAAACCTTGCGCTCGCAACGCTACTCACAAAGGGTATCCAACCAAACAAAAAGGAACCACAACTCTATAAGCACATCGCCAATACCACTGCCACAAACTGCAGCTATTACTTGCCTCTCTGACCCTGCACCCACTAACCAACTGGACACTCTCTCCCAAGACCAACAAGCAAAGCGTGCACGGCATACACAAAATACCCTCCCCGGTAACAGAAAGAGGACACGCAGCCAAACAGAAAGTTAGCAAACCATATATAAGCCCCTGACTCAAATCATAGACACTGTTGCTTCAAACTCACAAATAGTAACGTAGCCTACTGAACTACAAACAGTCAGTCAAACAATCGCACCACATGCTCACAAATCACTAGCCACAACCACCACGCAACATAGTGTTTGCCATGGTGAGGCATAAGAGCCTTCAAGGGCGTCAAGCTTTTGCTTTATATTTTCGTCCATACGCCTGTGCTGGTGTTTCCAATTGAGATCCAACGCCACAAAGGAACAGCACAAAGATCTCTGCAACATTCTCCAAGGAGCCTCCGTTACTCTCCACATCATCCTTTTGGGTGTGGGCGGCACCATCTACAACACTCACACTCTTGAGCCTTTCAAGGAACGCCCCCTGGAAAGGCGTTTTCCAGGGGGCGATGTATGAGCACCTCCGCGTGGTGCCCCCTGGAAAACGCCTTCGTGTGCCTTCGTGCACACGCCCGGACATACTCGGGAGCGGCTAAGACTCATACG
>Ga0307947_1002851_pt1 | contig 13920 bp, 11 predicted proteins | sample OrgLakmetagen232_FD_201840 | JGI IMG/M metagenome (GOLD analysis project Ga0307947, IMG submission 201840) | Saline water microbial communities from Organic Lake, Antarctica - #232 | ecosystem: Environmental > Aquatic > Non-marine Saline and Alkaline > Saline | place: Antarctica: Organic Lake...
CCCCGGGGGGGGCCGGTTGGGGGGGGGCCCGGGGCTGGGGGGGGGGGGGGGCCTGGGGGGGGGGCCCCCCCCCTCCTCCTCCTCCTCCTCCATGATGGAAAGCATCTGTGGACACATGGACGGGTGTGTATATGAGTGTATGTGTGTGTGCTCGAATGCATGTGTGCACGTGATGCACATGACTTTGTGTGTATGTGTGTGCGTGTGTGTGGGGGGGGGGTGCTTGAATGCATGTGTGCACGTGAAGTATGTGATGTGGTCTTGCATGTGTTTTTTGTGCACGCACAACAAAATGTGTGTGCTTGAATGCATGTGTGCACGTGATGTACGTGATATAGTCTTGCGAGTGTGTGACGTGCACGCAAAAAAATATGTGTGCTCAAATGCATGTGTGCACGTGATGTACGTGATATAGTCTTGCGAGTGTGTGACGTGCACGCACAAAAAAGCCACGGTGCAAGCACAGCTTCAGAGCAGCAACGCGACTAAAGAAGACGTACGGTGTAAACATGTGGAGCACATGTGGTGTGACGCAAGGCCAGAGAAGTGGAGCTATTGTTAAAAGCAATCAAGCACACACACACAAGCAAGCATCCGGCTTTACAGACATGCATTACATTTTACATTGTAGTCCAGGTGTCACATAGTAAATAAGCAGGGTTGGCCAGGACCATATGTGTACACCGTATATGACCGTAAATTTTATGATTTCCCTGCCGTATATACACCGTACATTTATGGTTCTGGCCAGCCCTAGATATCATTAGTATATTCCACGTAGGTAACCTGACTCAGGTACGGATATGTTATATGTTCACTTAAAACATGCAGTTGTGTAACTGCATGCGCACGGTGCCGTGGCAAGCCCTGCTCAATCATCCTGGCAGTGTAACGCTGTCTTTCCACTGACGTTATGTGTGTGTGATACTGAAGCGAGTGATACATTGGCCGAGCCAAGTGGCTAAGCTTGGTCCGAAAGAGCTTGCCTTTAGACCAAGTGTGAGCGGGCTGCACATTTCTCACCTCTGTTTTGGAAGTTGAATTGCAGCTGCACATTTCTCACCTCTGTTTTGTAAATTGAATTGCAGCTGCACATTTCTCACCTCTGTTTCGAAATTGAATTGCAGCTGCACATTTCTCACCTCTGTTTCGGAAGTTAAATTGCAGCTGCACATTTCTCACCTCTGTTTCGGAAGTTGAATTGCAGGGAGTAGATCTTGCTGTCAGGGTCCCCTGCGCGCGAGCAAGCGTGGGAGGTCAAGCATGTTGAGTTTGTGGAGGAGCGAAGGGTTGATATCGTGACGAAGGACTGATTTAGGGCGCAGGATATCTGCATTATATATTATATGCCCTCCCTTGATGACAACGTGCTTTTTCTGCAGGACATACACACAGTCTGGGGGCGTGCGCAGGTAGGGGTATGCGAGTGTGCGTGAAGCGACGTGCGTGTGGGACAGGACATACACACAGTCTGGGGGCGTGCGCAGGTAGGGGTATGCGAGTGTGCGTGAAGCGACGTGCGTGTGGAACAGGACATACACACAGTCTGGGGGCGTGCGCAGGTAGGGGTATGCGAGTGTGCGTGAAAGCGACGTGCGTGTGGGACAGGACATACACACAGTCTGGGGGCGTGCGCAGGTAGGGGTATGTGAGTGTGTGTGAAAGTGACGTGCGTGTGGCACAGGACATACACACAGTCTGAGGGCGTGCGCAGGTAGGTGTATGCGAGTGTGCGTGAAAGCGACGTGCGTGTGGCACAGGACATACACACAGTCTGGGTGTGCGCACCTACAGTGCGAGTGAGCACAAGCGGGCCTTGAATTCAATGACCTCCGTATTTGAGGTGTCAAATTGGACAAAGGCGGGAATTTGATCATTGCACACATCATACTCACGGTGCGTGAACAGACGGTGCTCTATTTTTTTGTGAGCAGACGGTGCTCTGTTTTATTGTGAGCAGGCGGTGCTCTATTCTATTGTGAACAGATGGTGCTCTATATCATTGTGAGCAGACGGTGCTCTGTTTTATTGTGAGCAGACGGTGCTCTGTTTTATTGTGAACAGACGGTGCTCTATTTAAATGTGAGCAGGCGTGCCCTAATTCGTTGTGAGCAGGCGGTGCTCTGTTTTATTGTGAGCAGACGGTGCTCTGTTTTATTAACCTCCATGTCTGAGTGTGAAATCAATTATTGACTAGAGTTTGATCAATGCATACAAGTACGTCACACTCACAGAACCTAAACAGGCGGCCCTCCGTTTTATCAACTCCATGCTCGATGTCTTAACTCAAGCAAAAGGTACAAGCACGTCACATCCTCAGTGTGAGTGAGCAGGCAGGCCTCTGATTCATCGACCTCCATGTGTAAGTGTGAATTCTAAGAACAACTAGAGTTTGCACGCGCGTCCAAGTATGTCACACTCACAGTGCGTGAATAGGCGGCCCTCCGTTTTATCAACCTCCACGTTGGGCACTTTGAAAGCGATGACCTCATACGGGTCTGCCGCAAACAAAAGGTACCTGGACAGATGTGTGCATGTGTGTGTGTGTCCATATGCGCGTGTGTGCATGCTGTGTGTGCGTGTGTGCATATGTATGTGTTTGTGTATGTGCACATGCAGGAGAAGATCAAAAGGGAAGGGTTTGCTGTGACTCCGATTCAAACGTGGTTCTGCCGCGCGTACCATTTCGATGATCAATCTTATTTGTAGGAAGCACGTCAACAGTGCTATCTATACATGGTGGATCGCAAGCCAATGTTTTTTTTTTACGCACTGCACCGGCATGCAGTCGTGAGTTGCAGGAACACACATGTTCCACAAATTTTCACGTGAAGAGTAATATATAGGGTTGGCCAGAACCCTATATATACGGTGTATATACGGTATTATTGGCACGGAAATCACCAAAAATACGGTCATATACGGTGTATATATATACGGTTCTGGCCAACCCTACACATGTTCCACAAATTTTCACGTAAATAGTAATATACAATCGTTCTCTACACAAGCCTCCTTCACATGCGCACGAACCACACACCCACAACTCACATGTAGTTTTTATCTGTGGGCTCCACCCTCTGTTCGTACGCTGACATGAATCGATACCGTGGCTTGATGCCCTCCTCTATCTCCGGGTACTCCACCTGCAGGAGGTCAAACCATTGAAACAGTAAGGCTTCGTTGTTCTCATCACTTCATGACCGCTCGAAATATTGTGGAGTACAACATTGTGGAGTGCAACACATGTGCCCTCCTCTATTTCCAGGCACTCCACCTGCAGGAGGTCAAGCATTCAAACAGCAAGACTTCGCTGTTTTCATCACTTCATGACCACTCAAACAACTGTGGAGTACCACTCGAAACATTGTGGAGTACAACATTGTGGAGTATAATATTGTGGAGTATATCATTGTGGAGTACAACACATGTGCCCTCCTCTATCTCCTGACACTTCACTTGCAGGAGGTCAAGCATCCAAACATTAAGGCTTCGCTGTTCTCATCACTTCATGACCACGCAAACAACTGTGGAGTACCACTCGAAACATTGTGAAGTACAACATTGTGGAGTACAACACATGTGCCCTCCTCTATCTCCTGGCACTCCACTTGCAGGAGGTCAAGCATTGAAACAGTAAGGCTTCGTTGTTCTCATCACTTCATGACCACTCAAATAATTGTGGAGCACAGCACACACCCATGCCCTCCCTATTTCCGGGCACTCTACCAGCAGGGCCTCTTTTGTGCCAATTTCCTATTTGACTGATTCTACAAGCTTTAAAGAACCACCAAAGTGCGGTTGTAGAGTATGGCGCACCGGTGCCCCGCAGAAGCCTGGCTGCTCACATCATATACCCTTTTACACAAAATGGTATTAATTGTATGAATTGCATGAATTTTATGCATGTATGATGATTAAGGCCAAGGGGAGCCAGCTTGAGCAAAGAAGGGTATGATTGAAGCAGAGCGGCACGATGGCTACATGGAATACAAGAGGCCAAGGCAAAATTGGCGAGAAAAAGAGCAAACGAGGCAAATGAGTGCAATTGAGGCAACACGGTATGGAATAAGCGCAGGCAAAGGGGAGGAACAAGAAAGAAGGGTGTGAGTGAACAGGACGCAATTGAGGCAACACGATTGAGGCAACACGGTATGGAATAAGCGCAGGCAAAGGGGAGGAACAAGAAAGAAGGGTGTGAGTGAACAGGACGCAATTGAGGCAACACGATTGAGGCAACACGGTATGGAATAAGCGCAGGAAAAGGGGAGGAACAAGAAAGAAGGGAGTGAGTGAAACGACATGGCGCGATTGAGGCAACACGATTGAGGCAACACGGTATGGAATAAGCGCAGGCAAAGGGGAGGAACAAGAAAGAAGGGTGTGAGTGAAATGACAGGACGCGATTGAGGCAACACAATTGAGGCAACACGGTATGGAATAAGCGCTGGCAAAGAGGAGGAAGAAGAAAGAAGGGAGTGAGTGAAACGACAGGGCACGATTGAGGCAACACGGTATGGAATAGGCGCAGGCAAAGAGGAGGAAGAAGAAAGAAGAGTGTGAGTGAAACGACAGGGCACGATTGAGGCAACACGGTATGGAATAAGCGCTGGCAAAGAGGAGGAAGAAGAAGGGTGTGAGTGAAACGACAGGGCACGATTGAGGCAACACGATTGAGGCAACACAGTATGGAGGAAGCAATTGCAAGGGGGAGAAAAGCAAGAGAGAAGCAGAAGAAAGAGGGGCACAAGCAAAAGAAAGAAGGGGAGAAAAGCAAGAAAGAAGGGCACGAGGCATAAGGGCAACAGGCCACAAGAAAGAGGGCAAAGCTCTGTCTGCGCTAAGAACGCCTACAAACAGACACCATGCATGACAAAACAACTGCTACTACAAGAGGCCACAGGGGGAAGGACAGGGCAGGAAGTCCAAAAAGGGGACAAGGCAGGAAGGGAGGCCACAAAAAACAAGGGCAGGAGGCTTAAGGGCCACAATCAAGGAAGCACATTATGAAACAAATGCTGGAGCCACAACTTGAGCACTGCCGTCGTATTGTGTGTATATGTGTGCGTGTGCGTGTGTATGTGCGTGCGTGCGCGCGCACGGCTTCTGACAGCGATTGGTGGCCTGGCAGTGGGAAGCAGACCAGCTGTCCACAACGAATGAAGGACAGCATTCAATCCATCTGCATGTGGTCCCTGCCCTGAGTAGCAGCAGCCGTCTTGGGAAAGGACGCACACACACACACACACACAAACACACACACACACAGAGAGAGAGAGAAGGAAAAGAGGCCAGTAGTATGCGTGCCTGCCCTGAAGGCACACACACCTGCAGCGCCATTACTACTATTCCACTGGACCCTACCTGGAACGCCACACCTTTGTGACTTTAGCTCACTGCAAGTAAATTACAATACCAAATGCTGCACGAAATGCCAGGTCGGATTACCTGGAATAGGAGGGAGCGTTGGAGCGCCTGCGCGTCAAACTGCTTCGTCACGCGGTAGCCCGGTCGCCCAATTTTCACTGCACACACAGGTACACACGCACACACACACGCATGAACAAAATGCGCGCCAGCATGCTCATGGCAAAGCTTGGTCACCCAGTAGCCCGGCCGCTCGGTTTTCACGACACACACAGGTAAACACATGCACACACATGCCTTGTCAGCATGCTCAAGACAAAAACACACCAGCAGCCCTGCGCACCCTATACGTGAAACACGCTCTCGCTGCGCGGGCAGGGACGCACACACACACATACACACACACACGCCCATGCAAACTCATCAGCGTTTGACGAGGCATGCACGTCCACCACAAGCTTTCATTGCTCAAGCAGGCACACAAACCAGAAAATATTCAGCATTTGACAAGGCGTGCGCGGCTGGCTTCCACAGCACAAGCGGGCACACAAACAGGGACACACACGCCTGTGTCGACACCACCACAGTGTTTGACAAGGCGTGCGCGGCTGGCTTCCACAGCACAAGCGGGCACACACACAGGGACACACACGCCTGTGTCGACACCACCACAGTGTTTGACAAGGCGTGCGCGGCTGGCTTCCACAGCGCAAGCAGGCACATATTATTTCATATTTCAGGCGCCCACCAGATTCTTGGAGGTAAAATTGCAAGGATTTGACCCATGCGCACGCACACACCACTGCAATACTGGTCAATTTTTGCTGCTGATGGTGGCCACACTTCATTGGCAAGGTCATTGGGGGGACGAGGGAAGCTGCCTTGGTCGTCTTGAACCATATATGTCTGAACACATGCACGCTATCCGCCTTCAAAGCAAATTCTATCAGTTTAAAAGTTGAGCACGCACCTCCAGGGCTCATAGACATCATAACAGTGACAACGCACCTGTCTTCTTCACGGCTGCTCGTTTCTGGGGGGCAGGAGCCACTTGCTTCTCCGCGGCCTCTCGTGCGGCACGCTTGGCAAGATTCTGCTGGTGGCGCTTCCCCTGTGTGTGGCAGAAGTACATAGGATTGCCTAGGTCAACCCCGTGCGTTTGTGAGGTGAGGTAGTGCATATAGGCCCCAAAGGGCCTTCCTGCTGCTTCTTGCAATTGGCAAGGATCACCTGTTCGTGATGGTCGTGCGAATGAGTGCTCATGATTATGTGGCGTGCGTGTGCTATTAAGTACGTAGTATGTGTGTACGTGTGTGTACATGTGTGTGCAGGTAGCGCGCGTGTGTGTCTGTGTGCACGCGCATGGGCGTGTGTGTACAGGTGCGGGGTTTCGGGTGAATAAGAGTGTCTTGAGCACATGCGTATGTGCATGTGCATGTGTGTGTATGCATGTATGTATGTGTATGAGCACGTTTGTAAATGAATGTTTGAATGCATGTGTGTGTGTATGTGTGTGAGCATGTATGCACATGCTTGCAAGTGTGCGTGCGCTTGCATGTGTGCACGCATATATTTGAATGTGAACGTTTGTGTATGTACATGTTTTGAGTGTGTGTGCACATTTGTATATACATGTTTAGAGTGTGTATGTGTGTACGTGTGTGTGTGTGTGTGTGTGTGTGTGCGTGTGTGTGCGCGCGTGTGTGCGAGCATGCGTGCATGCATGTGTGTTTGCGTGTGTGTGTGTGTGTGTGTGTGTGTGTGTGTGTGAGTGTGTTGTGCAAGTGTGCTGTGTACATGAGAGGCAACCAACCTGGGTGTGGGCCAAGTAATTCCCCTCATTTGGATGCAAAGTCAGACATAATCTACACTCGATTTGGCCCAGGTGGTTCCGCATGTAGTACGGGTCCTTGGCCAAGTCGATCGTCTCCAGCGCCAGACGTCGCAACCTCTCCCGCCGGTCCACAGCTGTGTGTAAGTAAAAGCAAAGGAGAAGTGAATTCAGTGGGCCATGTCCGATTAGCTGTTCCGCTCGAGCACCAATGATCTACTGCTTGGCTGCACTCCTCTCCCTTTCCTCCTGTCCTATCATCCACCTCCAGCTCTTCTGCTTTACCTTCTTGCTGTGAACTGGCCTGCCCTCCACTGCCAGGCTTGGCCCCATGCTGCAAAGTTTGGAGGTGTGGAATCCGTTCGCTGGCAAGGCACGTTAAAACACGTTTTTACACGCCTTGGTACCAGATAAGCGACGCACCTCTCGTGCAGATATGAAGCTCATGCTGACTGTTGTCACTAGCTGTAAGCACAGCCAGGAGCCAGGAAGAAGGGGAGCCTGTTTCCTAAAGCCTAAATGGTCTCACACTGCCTCTGTTTGCAAGCACGCCACCCTCTAATCTAGTTCTTGCCTATTGTTCATGTGCATATAAGGATTACTTCTATTCTGAATTATAGAAGTACTTTGGAGTTGACCAGTTACAATTTTAAAAGGGGAATATGGCAGACGACCCTTCGTGTGCTCGCGCAGCCAGCGTAAGAATGCATCTTGCTTTGATCCTCAGCGCATATGCAACTAAGCACACACACACACACATACACACACACACACACGCACACACACACACACACACACACACACACACTTACACACACACACACACACACACACACACATACACACACACACAAACACACACACACGCATTCACATACACACACAGTCGGACGCGGGGGAGGGCTTGCTTAAGAGCAATGCTTTCCAGAAGCACATTGAGGCGACACAAAGGGAATTGAAGGGGCAACTTCGTGAGCATTATGAGTAGGTCATTTTGCACAAATCAGTCATCAGTCTCTTTTGCTTGCGTGCAAGCATTGCCCTGTGTTTATTATGTCTTTGCTGAAGAAATAGCCAATGCTCTCATTCTTGCACTCCCAGGGGGAGGAAAAAATCCTCTCTTGACTATTTTTCTTGCAAGCGTGCAAGCCTTGTAGAAGCTGCCAGGTTTAGGCTGATACGCGCACACGTACTAATTTCTGGTTAACGCGAGCTTCCTCACATCTCTATTTTGCTTCGGTATCTACCATTGCCAGGTACATCAAGAAGGTCGAGAACGAGCTTGCACGCTTGCAGGTACGATGCGCTGCTTGTTGAGGATATACAACAGTCTAACAAAGTGTACCTTGTCGTTGGGTGTGGTGTCATTTGCGAGCGCTCTTCTCTTGAATTACGCGTCTGATGAACGTGTGCTCTTTTTAACTTAATCAGCTGGAGCTGAAACTCAACGTTGGGCCAAGGAAAATGGCGAGCGAGTTCCTGCGGGCAAAGATAGAGGCGCAGAACGAGGTGCTTCTGGACGTGCGCCGCCGTCATGCTGAGACGAAACAGGTGGGTTTTCTTATTGGCTTCTCTCATTGGATCATAATCTGCACCTTGCCTTGTTCATTTATAACTAAAATCGTCAAGCTATGGTTTAGGAGGCATCACCGCTACTCTAATAATAATGGAAAAATGGAGCGACTTACAGTACCGAGTACCGTAAAACCCTTCACAAAATGAATGTGGAAAGCAACGGAAATCAGGAGGGCTGCAGGCTGGCCACTTTCTAGCAACAACTGTGCTGAGCGCCGGCTGTTGCTCTTATAGCATGCGCTGTCTGTCTATGTACGTACAAGCAACAGCATATTGTTAAGGTACACGGCTGTTGCTCTTTTAGCATGCGCTCTGTCTATGTACCTACAAGCAACAGCATATTGTTAAGGTACTTAGCATGCGCTGTCTGTCTATGTACGTACAAGCAACAGCATGATTTTGAGGTATACGAGGTCATGCAACTTTTAGGGGCCAGAAATGCCAACATGTACGGTACTTTCAGCAAGGACTTGTTAATTTCGGTCGTTTGTAGGGTTGGCTAGAACCATATAAATATGATGTAAACCTAAATGGTATTTCTGGCAGGAAATTCACCAAACATACGGTCATATACGGTGAATATATAGACGGATTGGGCAACCCAGGCTGGGCCTTGCAATACTAATCCTAACTTTGTACTTAAAATGCGGTGAGACATACACCACCAAACAGGCTCACAAAGGCTCTTACCACTCCTCTCTCCCATCTCATCAATGCACCAGGTCCTGTGTCACTGTGAAGAAGATCTTACACGAGAAGAAAAAGCAAAGGAAAGGTGCGCAGGCTCTGCACATCTGTCATGTGCAGGTGTGGGTACTTTGATAAATTACATCTAAATTACATCTCAGGAGCAAGAAGGTTGGCTGATTTTCTAGGGGGTTATACGTGCTCTTTTGCTGATCTGTGCAGCAGGACAGGCAAAGTGTCCAGGAAGTTTCACGACAAGTCACTCCATACCTGCATTGTACGTTGTGCATGCTGCGCACAAATTGCATGACTGAAATGTACAGTTCACCTAGTTTACAGGTTCACTCTGATTATCAGCAACTAATCACACACGCTAGCCCAGACGAATAATGACACTTAAATTTGTAAGAGTATTCTGGAGCAGGCTTTGGCTGGATTTCGGCAAAACTTAAAATTTCAAAATTGGCGGTCAGTTCACGTGCGCATACATATCAGTTGTAAAGTAAGGCTTGGGCTCATCTAATTCCTCTACATGTTGGGTGGTTGAATCTGAATAAAATGTTGTGAAAGCTAAGCAAGCTTTTCTGCACTTCACGTAAGGGTTCGGAAGAAGTGAGTTTGTTGTGGAGGATAAAGGCTGGAGAGCTGGAAAGTTGCAAAAGCCTTAATTGCGTCTAGTTCTAACTAAAAAATGACTCAGTGCTACAAGGTACGGCCAATGCTTTTAAGGTGGCAAAGTCAGGACAAAGGCCACGTTGGTGAGCTACACCTTGAATGGCAGTACCTATTCCAGTATCATTTCCAGTTTCGAGCAAGGGTTCCTTTGCTTTGCAGACTCTGCTCTGAGCTTAACCTGCTTTTTCCCCCTTCTAATTTGGGGATGAGATTTTCCACTCTGCCCTCTTGGTCTCGCTTCCTTTGCTTTGCAGACTCTGCTCTGAGCTGAACCTGCTGGTTGCTGAGAGCACCTCAGCGCAACTTGCAAAGCTAGAGGAGCTCAAAAACCATCTGGACATGTTGAACGGGTGTGTGCAGATGAGAATCCTCTTCCAAACAATAGCAGCAGCATGGCTACTTGGCTTTGTTGTTAGCAATGATCAGCTCGATCTCATCTGTTCCAGGTTTTATGAAGGCAACATTTGTAGTTTGTAACACACACCTTGTGAATTTACAACCCATATATATATATAAGTGCAGTGGTTTTGCAAGCAGCGCAGCTCTTGATTTAAAGCAGGCAGCAACTCTTATTCACAATAAGCAGCTGCAGCTTCCTGAAACGTCACAAAACACACCCTTGTGCATATCCCATAAGCACATTTGCCGATTGATCATGCTATACGAAGTAAAGAGCGTCCTTTTATTTTCATCTTACCTCATTTCTAGGGTTGGCCAGAACCGTATATGTACGTATATATACTCCGTATATTTGGTAATTTCTAAGCCAAAAATACCGTATGTGCACCGTATATATATGGTTCTGGCCAACCCTACTCATTTCCCCTCACCCCGCATCTGCAGTTGGGGCTCCCGACTCTCCAGCACCAACGTCCTTTTATTTTCATCTTACTCCCGACTCTCCAGCACCAACGTCCTTTTATTTTCATCTTACCTCATTTCCCCTCACCCTGCATCTGCAGTTGGGGCTCCCGACTCTCCAGCACCAACGTCCTTTTACTTTCATCTTACTCCCGATTCTCCAGCACCAACGTCCTTTTAATTTCATCTTACCTCATTTCCCCTCACCCCGCATCTGCAGTTGGGGCTCCCGACTCTCCAGCACCAACGCCACCTCAGCAGAAGCGGAGAGCATCTGCCAAAAAGCCCATGCCTTTGCCAGCAGTGCAGGCGTGGCTTCTATATCACCCCCCCCTCTTCCATTATCCCCCAGCAACGCAAACCACACACCCTCCCCCTCCTCCACCAATGTGGACATGGCAGCCCAAGACACAAGTGAAGGAAAAAAGAAAGCACTAAACACAAACGGGAGTAGACCTAGCAAACTGTCAGATGAGCCAGCGGCCCCCTCTACCACAAACTCAGAGAACCATCAACCCCCTCACTCGCCTTCCCTGCAATCCCAGCAAGAGCCGCCCTCTTCAAGCTGTAGCACCACAGCAGCAGCAGCAGCAGCAGCAGCAGTGTATCACGCACAAGGGGAGGGGGTGGTGAATAGAGGGGGTACGCAAGGCAATGAGGCGACATCTGCTCCCCCAGCACCGGCATCAAGAGCAAGCGGGGGCACTCGAGGTCGTGGAAGGAAACCCGTGGCCTCTCACAACCTGCTGCCAGGTGAGTAGGGCTTCAGCCTGTTTAGGTGTTGCAGGTCCTGCCTATGTCAAGCCACGTTGTTACGTCTGTGAGATTGTGGAGCCTGCCTATATAATGAATAACCCTTCAAACTGTCTGTGAGTCTGTGGGGCCTGCCTATGTCACGCCACGTTATTACGTCTGTGAGATTGTGGAGCCTGCCTACATAATTAGCAACACTTCATACTGTCTGTGAGATTGTGGAGCCTGCCTATGTCACGCCACGTTATTACGTCTGTGATATTGTGGAGCCTGCCTATATAATGAATAACCCTTCACACTGTCTGTGAGTCTGTGGGGCCTGCCTATGTCACGCCACGTTATTACGTCTGTGCGATGTGGGGCCTGCCTATATAATGAATAACCCTTCGCACTGTCTGTGAGATTGTGGAGCCTGCCTATGTCACGCCACGTTATTATGTCGGTCAGTTTGGGGGGAGGGGGGGACCTGCTAATTTTATAAAAAAGCCTCATATTTCATATCGTCTCTGAGTCTGTGAGGCCTGCCTGTGTCACGCCGCATGATTATGTCTGTGGAGCTGTCCACTTAACGCCGCGCCACTTCGTCAGTGTGTCTACGATGAGGTTGCATAAGCCATACCCCATGAGTAGGGTTGGCCAGAACCATAAGGTGGTTTTTGCAGGAATTCCATCAATTATACAGGCATATACGGCGTACATATCCGAATTTCCAGCACGTCCGCGCCTGACAGGCACGCCAACGCCTACCGTTCTGGCCAACCCTTTTCACTTGTCGGCCCATTATAGTACCTGCGCTTGACGGCGCACCCCAAAAAAGAAAGAGCGTATATATACGGTTCTGGCCAACCCTGCCCATGTGCATGCACCCGTGCCTCTGCTGCCACTGTGCCTTGCAATTTGTCATTCCTCTACGTTGCCAAGCATAGAAGTTAGGAAGCCTTTGTCCTCTTGCAAACCTGACTCTTTGGCTTCAGATGTTGGAGCAGCTGGGGCTCAGCAAAACGGAGGTGGAGCCAGCGTGGGTGGCATTACAGCACAGCAGCACCAGCAGCAGGGTAGCCATGGGTCTATAGCAACAGCTGTGGCGCTTGCCCTTGGCCGTGGTAGCAATCCTACGTCCAATGCCACGCTTCCACTTCAGCAACAAAGCAATAAAGAGTCGTCAAGCTCCTTAGGGAGTATTCAGGAGGGGGGGTCCACATGTTGCCAGGATCTGAGGCCAGGATTTGCTCTGGAGAGGGCAGAGAGGGCAGGAGCAGCGGTGCCTGTGAGAAGTAGCTTTGTTGTGGAAAGGGACCAAACAGGATCAAGTAACAAGGGTGTTGGTGGCCTTTTTTCGGGTTTCGATGTGTAGTTAAGCTTTTCATTGTAAAGTCATTACTGCCGTGAAAGACCTAATAGTAGGTTCCTTGACTAAACTCAAATATGCAAGGCAAAAGAACAAAACAATATTAACGTGACTCATCTTATAAGCCATGGTTACAGATAGATGGTAAACTTGATGTTTCACCAACAGATCCCTCTCAGGTCAAGGAGGACTGGATGCACAAAACAAGATTTATGCAGCCAGGATCGTGAACAGCAGCCTAGAAGTAAAAATAGCGCAGATAGTGTGTAACAAAAAAGGAACAATAACGTTGGATTAAGAACCACTGCCCACATTAATTTAGGAAAAGAAGCCACCACTTTGGTATCGTCGGGTAGTACCGCAAAGCTCCTTGTCAGATCAGATTACCGTCACTGCAAAGTAAAAGAATCAGCACATCTACTAATGCCACCCAAAAAAAAACGAAAAAAAAAGCAACGGGGATCAAGAGGGTTGCAGGCTTGGCCTGAACCCGGCTCCATCAGGTTGAGACTTGGTAATGGTACTGGAAAGGGCGCGTCTTGTCACGCCCAATGGTTTGCAGTGACGATTCGTGTGATTAATTAGTTCATTTTTCAGTTGAGGTTATTTTGCCTAGTCTCGTTCAATAAGCTGGAGAAGCCAGTTTATTAAAGGGTGGTTTTGAAATTGCGGTATTCAATTAGCTCAGTAAGTAGCTCGGAACAAAGTTAGCTTTGACATCCAACCCACCAACCCACAGGCTGACATTACGGCCACAGGGCATTGTGAGTACTGGATCACAACCATTGATCTCATGGAGTATCAAGAAAAGAGTACCCTATCC
>Ga0307947_1002853_pt1:0-12500 | contig 13915 bp, 21 predicted proteins | sample OrgLakmetagen232_FD_201840 | JGI IMG/M metagenome (GOLD analysis project Ga0307947, IMG submission 201840) | Saline water microbial communities from Organic Lake, Antarctica - #232 | ecosystem: Environmental > Aquatic > Non-marine Saline and Alkaline > Saline | place: Antarctica: Organic...
GGGGTGGGTGTGGGGGTGGGGGTGGGTGTGGGTGTGGGTGTGGGTGTGGGTATGGGTGTGGGTGGGTGTGGGGGTGAGAATGAATGAATGTGTGTGTGTGTGTGTTTGTGTGTGTGAGAGAGAGAGAGAGAGAGAGAGAGAGAGAGAGAGAGAGAGAGAGAGAGAGAGAGAGAGTGTGTGTGAGTGTGAGTGTGGGTGTGTGTCTCTACTTTTACAGCCATTCCTTGGTGCCTTGTGGTTTAATCAACAGGGCATCCATTTGATCGCCGACACCTTCAGGAAGCCACGCCATACCGCCTTCCCCTCTGGCACACACATACACGCACACACACACACACACACACACAACCATCATGGCAGTCACATTTGCTGATGCTGATGCTGAATGTCCCCCACCAAAAAGCACAGCTGCACATGAGCAGTGAGCACCTGCTGAGTTCAGTGTGAAACACATGAACTCAAGTTCTTGCAGTGAGTTCAGTGTGAAACACATGAACTCAAGTTCTTGCAGTGAGTTCAGTGTGAAACACATGAACTCAAGTTCTTGCAGTGCAGCAAAAGTGATATGTCACTGTATCACTCTTGCTTTATATCTGTGTTTCTCTGTTGTTTCTCCATCTTTCTATTTCCTTGGCCCGCACAACTTGCTCTCACCTCTTGTTTGTGTTTGGCTGCTGTACAGGAGTCTCAACAGAGGACAGAGAGGGGGGCCGTGCTAACAGCGAAAAAGGGCAGCTGCCCGGATCAGCACCAGAGGCACGGCAGCAGCAACAGCCGCCGCAGCAGGGGCGGCAACAGGGGCAGCAAGAACAGCAACAGCAGCAGCAGCCGCGACAGCCAGAACTGCAGCAGCAGCAGCAGCAGCAGCAGCAGCAACAGCCGCCGCAGCAGCAGGGGCAGCAAGAACGGCAACAGCAGCAGCCGCGACAGCCAGAAATGCAGCAGCAGCAGCAGCAGCAGCAGCAGAAGCAGGGGCAGGGGCAGGGTCAGGAAGATGCTCCGGTTGTGAGCAGCTTCTCAATAGCACCTGTGGTCTCAAGCTTTTCGTTGGCCACCATGCCTGCCCCTTCAGAAGCACCTGACAACCACCCGCCGCTGCACGCAGGTGGGGCACGCGCACACACACACACACACACACACACATACACACACACACCATATGTATATATACAGTTATATATGCATTTTTGGCCACCATGCCTGCCCCTTCAGAAGCACCTGACAGCCACCCACAGCTGCACGCAGGTGGGGCACGCGCACACACACACCATATGTATATATACAGTATATATATGGCACCCACCGCTGCACGCAGGTGGGGCACACGCACACACACACACCATATGTATATATACAGTGTATATATGGCACCCACCGCTGCACGCAGGTGGGGCACACACACACACACCATAAGTATATATACTCTGTATATATGGCACCCACCGCTGCATGCAGGTGAGGCGCGCACACAAGGCTTGTGCAGGGTTGGCCAGAACCATATATATACGGTATATGTACGGCATTTTCGGCAGGAGAATCACCAAATATACGGTTGTATACGGTACATGTATACGGCTCTGGCCAACCCTAGGCTTGTGCCGGAATTCAATCTTTTTTGCAATGCCTGAGTCTGCATGCGTTGTTTGATCAGCTTTTGGGACTTTATTTCATCGACCACCATGCCTGCCCCCTTACAAGCCCTGTACAGCCAATAATCGCAGTACGGGGGTAGAGGTCAAGGCTACGAGGCAATTTGTGTGCTCAGCACCTTTGTGCTATTTTAGGGTTGGCCATTACCATGTATATACGGTGTATACACAGTGTTTTTGGCACAGAAATCACCAAATATACGATCGTGTACGGTGCACGTATACGGCTCTGGCCAACCCTTCCTATTTTCTATTTAAGCGTGTGAACGTGCTGTTTGATCAGCCTTCCTATTTTCTATCTGAGCGTGTGAATGCGCTGTTTGATCAGCCCTTCCTATTTTCTATCTGAGCGTGTGAACGCGCTGTTTGATCAGCCCTTCCTATTTTCTATCTGAGCGTGTGAACGCGCTGTTTGATCAGCCCTTCCGTTGACCACTGTGCCTCCCTTCCCCCTCTGAGCAGCCACAGCTGCACGAAAAAGCGCGTTATGAGGCTTTGTTACGAGCGTGTCCTAAATCAAATCTGTGTTGCACGCAATCACACACACATACACATACACACACATACACGCACACTGGCACTCAAAGATACACAGACATACACACGCTCACGTATGCACACGCCATTACGCTCACACACAAACACACACACACACACACACATACACGCACACTGGCACTCAAAGATACACAGACATACACACGCTCACGTATGCACACGTTATAACGCTCACGTGCAGATACACACACACTCACACACACACACACACGCACACACTGACACTCAAAGATACACAGACATACACACACTCACGTATGCACACGTCATTACGCTCACGTGCAGACACACACACACACACACATACACACACACGCTTACATGCAGATACATCATCCTCCAAGGATGATCCCACTGCTGCGGGTGTCTCTGTCAAAGGTGGAACTGACCAACAGCCACCCACAGATCCGTCCTGCCTCTCTGCATTTGACAGCCTTACGCAGCAGCAGCAACAGCAGCAGCAGCAGCAGCAGCAGCAGCAGCCGAGGTCAGCGCTTCGTCGCTCTTACAACGGAGCAGAGGGTGGGACAGGTGTGTTTGTATGTGTGGATGTGTGTGTGCCTGTCTGTCTGTCTATGTGTGCGTGCCTGTCTGTCTGTGTGTGTGTGTGTGCCTGTCTGTGTGTTTGTGTGCGTTTATGTTGTTGTGGGTTGCAGCACACACAGAGGTAAACCCCCCAACACTCTAGCACACACATGCACACATACACATGCTCACACACACACGCACACACACACAAGCACACACATACATACACACACAGAAGCACGCAAGCACTCAGGTACATTTACAAATACCATACACACAGAGACCCAACAACAGCAACAGCAGGCAGCCAAAGGGGCAAGAATTTCGTGGGGTGAGGCTACACAGTCCAAGAAGGAGCCAGCGGAATGTGAGGGTGAGGGTGAGAGGCAGCGCGTGTGTGTGTATGTGTGTGTATTTGTATGTGTGTGTGTGTGTGTGTTTGTGCGTGTGTGTCTCTGTGTGTGTGTACGTGTGGAGTGAGGCTACACAGCCCAAGAAGGAGTCAGCGGAATGTGATGGTGAGGGTGAGAGGCAGAACGTGTGTGTGTGTATGTGTGTTTATGTGTGTGTGTGTGTGTGTGTTTGTTTATGTGTGTGTGTGTGTGTGTGTGTATGTGCGTGTGTGTGTGTATGTGTGTATGTGTGGAGTGAGGCTACACAGCCCAAGAAGGAGTCAGCGGAATGTGATGGTGAGGGTGAGAGGCAGAACGTGTGTGTGTATGTGTGTTTATGTGTGTGTGTGTGTGTTTGTTTATGTGTGTGTATGTGCGTGTGTGTGTGTGTTTATGTGTGTATGTGTGTATGTATGTGTATGTGTGTGTTTATGTGTGTTTTGCATGCTATATACCGCATTGCCAAAGCTTGCACATCTTGCCAAAAGGTGTGTGCAACATAGGCATCTAAATAATACATTTGCCGGTGTGCAAACTTGCGCGTGCACACACACACACACACACGCACACGCACGCAAACACATGCACACACACATTATGCATAGGGTTGGCCGGAACTCTATATCACTTTTTTAACCTTTGTTTACAGGTATAAAATGTATAAAACCTATTTCATTTTCACGGAAAAGTCGGTACCCTTCAGAAGTAAGTCAGAATAGGCTCATTATGAAGCATTTGAAGAGCTGCACACCTTTGTTATGCCAAAGTTTGAAGGGCTAGGCCTGTCCAAAGCCAAATAGACACCAAATGGCCATTTCCAGTGCACAAACACAATCACTAGTATAACTTTGCAATTTATGCAAATGTATGCATTAAAAGAAAGTGGGAAGCAAAGGGAGAGCTAATTCAAAGAAGCGCAAATAAAATACCTGACTCAAAAGAGCAAAAAGTTATGTTGTTGCTGGAATTTGAACCTGTAAATCCGGTGTACAACTCGGGTTGGCCAGAACCATACATTAAAGGTATATACAGTGTACATGCGGTATTTTTAGCAGGGAAATCACCATACATAGGGTCATACACGGTGCAGATATACGGTTCTGGCCAACCATACGTACAACCTAATATACGATTTGCTTTGTATCTTTATTCGGAAATAAGGCACATTTGAACGGAAAAATGGCATATACATCCGGTGTATATACACACGCCATAAAATTCCTATCCATTTCTGATACAAAATATACGGATTACGGATACGGCCCCCCCCTGGTATTATACGGCGTATTAATTGTACCGTACAATACCATACAATTCTACTTATACAAGTGTGGCCCACCCTAAATGTACACACACACACGCACACTCATATACACACACCTACACTCACACACACATACACACACACTCATATACACACACCTACACTCACACACACACTCATATACACACACCTACACACACACACACACAACACACACACACGCACACACACAAATACCATCTTGCAGACAATATGGAAGCCACACTGAGAACTCCCAATATGGCCCCTCCCTCTCCTTTGTTTGAACCAGATGCCTCTTCTGCTGCAGACTACTGGTATGGTTTTCAGGGTGGATGTGTGTGCGCGTGTGTGCGCGCTTGTGTGTGTATCTGTGTTTTCGTGCGTGCGTGTTGTGTGTGTGCGCGTGTGTGTGTGCGCGTGTGTGTGCGTGTGTGTGTGCGTGCGTGTATGTGTGTGCGCTCGTGTATGCGCGTGTGTGTGTGTGCTCAAGTATGTACGCTCCTGTACTTTTATGTGTGCATACGTGTATGCAAGGCCGTCCCTATCCTCAAACCACGTGTCGTGCCATGTTCGCATATAGGAGAAACGTAGGGTTGGCCAGAACCGTATATATACACCGTATATGACCGTATATTTGATGAATTCCCTGCCAAAAATACCGTATATACTCCGTATATATATGGTTCTGGTCAACCCTAATGAAACGCGATTTGTGAGTTGGAGAGAGTTGGAGAGAAATGGAGAGTGTTGGAAGAGATGAAAGGGGTCAGATGCTTGCGCATGCACGTGCATGCGCAAAACTTGATTTGTGATGCCACACCGTCCTTCGCTCTGAGTGTTTTGAGCGCTTTCATTGCTTGCGAGTGCTCGCTCCTAATTTCAAAATAACGTCTCCTCTCAGAGCGGTACTAAATCATGGCAAACTCAGAATGCATCATTTAAGCCTACCGTTAGTCAGTGAGACCCACTCTGATGTTCAACTCCTCTGCACTCGCATCTGTGGGTACAAGCTTCTTTGTGTGCGTGTGCAGGCTAGCTAGTTTAATTACCTTTGGACTGTTATGACGCACAAGGCCTTCACCAACAACTACAAATTTGAATTGACACACACACAGGCTTGAAGACAGGGCACTTCAAGGGGGAGCCCCCACCACCATTCCAGAGGACAGCTTTGAGTGGGCCTTCAGGTTGGTTGCTGACGCAATATTAATAGGGTTGGCCGTATATATACACCGTATATGACCGTATATCTTGTGATTTCCCTGCCAAAAAACCGTATATACACCGTATATATATGGTTCTGGCCAACCCTAAATATTAACGGCGTGCACACACACACACACACAAATCACACGCGTACATACATACGCAAATCAAACACACTACACCCACAGGCCCAGTCATGCAGGCAGCACGTGGGAGGGCTGGGGAGGCGGGGGTCTCAATGACAGCAGTGGCTTTCTAGCCGCATCTGTGACAGCTGCTGCGACGGAACTCACATCTTCCGGTAAGGCTTTAAAGAGGCTGTTTGTGGTGCGGAAGGTCTGCACGCGTGCGCGCGTGTGTATATGTGTGTATGCATCTGTGTGTGTGTTTGTGTGTTCGTTTGTGTGTGTGTGTATGTGTGTGTGTATGAGTGTGTGTGTGTGCGCAGACTGTTGAGCCCTGTCCCTCCGTCACCTGCGTCTGGTCTAGCCACGCATACCTTTTACCCACATCTGCACAGCAATTAACTAAATACGTATATATATATATGCATGCCAATGTATACTCAAAAGCATGTGTTTGTGTGTGTGTTTGAATGTATGTGTGTGTGCATGTGTGTGTATGCGTGTGTGTGTGCATATGTGTGCGTGTGTGTGTTGTGCGCATGTTGAGAGTGTCACTTTTGTGTGTGTGTGTGTCACTAATGTGTGTGTCACTCACTCACGCGCGTGTGTGTGTGTCGCTACACAGCTGTGCGTGCGCTAGAGGCTCGGCTGGACGCTCTCATGGCAGGCATCAGGAGTGCAGTACAGGTATGGAGTGGTGTGGTGTGCATAAGTGTTGGCTATCTATGTGTGTTAGAATGCAGCAGCTTTGAAATGTTGTGCGTGTGTGTGTACGTATCGGACAGGAATTGCACTGGTGGATGTGAGTGTGTAAATGTGTGTGTGAGAGTGTGTGTGTGAGTGTGTGTGTGTACGTGTCGGACTGGAAGTGCACTTGTAAGTGTGAGTGTGTAAATGTGTGTGTATGTGTGTTTGTGTGTATGTGTGTGAGAGTGAGTGTGCGTGTGAGTATGGGTGTGTATGTGTGTGTTTGTGTGTGTGTGCATGTACATGTGTATGTGTACATGTGTGCATGTGGCACGCATCAGGAGTACTGTGCCTATAGACATCGTGGTGAGACATAGCGTGTGTGCATGTGGGTGTGTTTGTGTGTATACGTGTTGGCTTGTTAGGTGTATGAAAGCGGTAGGCATCAGGAGTTTTGTGCATATAGACGTTGTGGTAAGATTTATTGTGTATACGTGTGAGTGCGTGTGATTGTGTGTGTGTGCGTGTGTGTGCGTGTGTGTATACGTGCTGGCTTTGTATGTGTATGAAAGCGGCAGGCATCAGGAGCGCAGTGCTGCTACGTTCAGGCTGTGGCTGCTGACATGAAGCATTGCGCACTGACAGCTCACCATTGGCCTTGCAAACGCGTGTTTTCGTCGTACTCTATACACATGACTCGTCTCTTACACAACAAATCGAGCATACACGGGCGACAGGAGTTGGAACGTGTGTCCAAGCTGGATCAGATAGCGGCACGCGACGTGCATTTCACGAAATAGATGACGCAACAAACATTTATGCACGGCACCTATCGTACACAACACAACAGAACCTCACTATACACATGACTCGTCTCTTACACAACACACATGTATGCACGGCACCTATCGTGCAAAACACAACAGAACCTCACTATACACATGACTCGTCTCTTACACAACAAACATTTATGCACGGCACCTATCGTACACAACACAACAGAACCTCACTATACACATGACTCGTCTCTTACACAACACACATGTATGCACGGCACCTATCATGCAAAACACAACAGAACCTCACTATACACATGACTCGTCTCTTACACAACAAACATTTATGCACGGCACCTATCGTGCAAAACACAACAGAACCTCACTATACACATGACTCGTCTCTTACACAACAAACATTTATGCACGGCACCTATCGTACACAACACAACAGAACCTCACTATACACATGACTCGTCTCTTACACAAAACACATGTATGCACAGCACCTATCATGCAAAACACAACAGAACCTCACTATACACATGACTCGTCTCTTACACAACAAACATGTATGCACGGCACCTATCGTGCACAACACAACAGAACCTCACTATACACATGACTCATCTCTTATACAACAAACATGTATGCACGGCACCTATCGTGCACAACACAACAGAACCTCACTATACACATGACCCGTCTCTTACACAACAAACATGTTTGCACGGCACCTATCGTACACAACACAACAGAACCTCACTATACACATGACCTGTCTCTTACACAACAAACATGTTTGCACGGCACCTATCGTACACAACACAACAGAACCTCACCTCCCTCCTTCATCATGTGCAGCGCTGAACATTGAAGCAGGCATTGCTTTGACAGCCGTGACTGCCCACAGGTCGAGTGCAGCACACACACACACACACACACACACACACACACACAGTGCCATCACATCAAGCACTTCTGCATGTGCAGCACTCATCATCTGAGCCTGCTGCGTTTGCCTCACAGGTGCAGCGCCGTCAGTAACAATTGCGCGGCTGCCCACAGAGAGAGCGAGTGTTTGCAGCTCACACAGCTCCCATCACAGCAAGCACGTCTGCACGTGCAGTGCATACACACACACATCATCTGAGCCTGTTGTGTTTGCTTAACAGGTGCAGCGTCGTCAGTCACGTGCGGCTGCGCACAGAGAGAGCGAGTGTTTGCAGCACACACAGTTCCATCACAGCAAGCACGTCTGCACGTGCAGTGCATACACACACACACATTACCTGAGCCTGCTGTGTTTGCTTAACAGGTGCAGCGTCGTCAATCACGTGCGGCTGCGCACAGAGAGAGCGAGTGTTTGCAGCACGCACAGTTCCATCACAGCAAGCACTTCTGCACGTGCAGTGCATACACACACACACACACACACACATCATCTGAGCCTGTTGTGTTTGCTTAACAGATGCAGCGTCGTCAGTCACGTGCGGCTGCGCACAGAGAGAGCAAGTGTTTGCAGCACACACAGTTCCATCACAGCAAGCACTTCTGCACGTGCAGTGCATACACACACACACACACACACACATCATCTGAGCCTGTTGTGTTTGCTTAACAGGTGCAGCGTTGTCAGTTACGTGCAGCTGTGCACAGAGAGAGCGAGTGTTTGCAGCACGCACAGTTCCATCACAGCAAGCGCTTCTGCACGTGCAGCGCACACACACACACACACACATCATCTGAGCCTGTTGTGTTTGCTTAACAGGTGCAGCGTTGTCAGTTACGTGCGGCTGCGCACAGAGAGAGCGAGTGTTTGCAGCACACACAGTTCCATCACAGCAAGCACGGCTGCACGTGCAGTGCACACACACACACACACACACACACATCATCTGAGCCTGTTGTGTTTGCTTAACAGGTGCAGCGTCGTCAGTTACGTGCGGCTGCGCACAGAGAGAGCGAGTGTTTGCAGCACGCACAGTTCCATCACAGCAAGCGCTTCTGCACGTGCAGCGCACACACACACACACACACACACATCATCTGAGCCTGTTGTGTTTGCTTAACAGGTGCAGCGTCGTCAGTTACGTGCGGCTGCGCACAGAGAGAGCGGTACCCCGCCCGCCCGGAGTGAGGTGTCTCACCCTCTAGGGCTGTTCACCCGGCTCAACGAAAAGGCATGTGCAAATGCACGCGCATGTGTCAACAAAGCCGGCATGTGCTTGCACACATGCATGTGTCAACAAAGCCGGCGTGTGCTTGCACACGTGCATGTGTCAACAAAGCCGTGCATGTGCAAATGCACGTGCATGTGTCAACAAAGCAGGCATGTGCTTGCACCATGCATGTATTAACAAAGCCGTGCATGTGCTTACACACGTGCATGTGTCAACAAAGCCGTGCATGTGCTTGCACACGTGCATGTGTCAACCAAGCAGGCATTTGCTTACACCGTGCATGTGTCAACAAAGCCGTGCATGTGCTTGCACACGTGCATGTGTCAACAAGGCCATGCATGTGCTTGCACACGTGCATGTGTCAACAAAGCAGGCGTGTGCTTGCACACGTGCATGTGTCAACAAAGCCGTGCATGTGCAAATGCACGTGCATGTGTCAACAAAGCAGGCATGTGCTTGCACCATGCATGTGTCAACAAAGCCGTGCATGTGCTTACACACGTGCATGTGTCAACAAAGCAGGCATGTGCTTGCACACGTGCATGTGTCAACAAAGCAGGCATGTGCTTACACCATGCATGTGTCAACAAAACAGAGGAAGGAAGCACTGGCAGTGTACCCCGCTTAGTGCGTAAATGTGCACGTGTTAGGGCGGGCTGGGCCCTTTTCTTTGTAGAGAGCACGCATCAGGAGTGTGGTGCTATACCCTTTGGGCGGACACGCTCGGCACGTGCATTCAATGTATCTAGGAAAGACAGCGACGCATTGGATGCCATTCCACTAATGCACGTGCACGTGCATGTTTAGAGTGGGCTGGGCCCTTTTATTCGTAGAGAGCACGCATCAGGAGTGTGGTGCTATACCCTTGGGCGGACATGCTCGGCACGTGCATTCAATGTTTCTAGGAAAGACAGCGACGCATTGGATGCCATTCCACTAATGCACGTGCACGTGCATGTTTAGAGTGGGCGGGGCGCTTTTCGTTGTAGGGAGCATGCGTCAGGAGTGTGGTGCCATACCCTTTGGGCGGACGTGCTTGGCATGTGCATACAAAAAATTTAATCAGGCCACTAACGCAGGCAGTGGATGCCATTCCCAACATTACTGTACGTGTTTGGGGCGGGCTGGGCCCTTATCATTGTTGTCTGTACGCAAGCACACGCACACACACACACACACACAGGGCATCAATAAAGGCATGGGCCCCCCTGTAGTTGGCCATGCCTCCCAACCCCTCCACCCCCATTCCCGCACCCCCCCTCGCACGCCCAGCCACCCTCGACTCACCCAACAATCACAGCCACCCCCAAGCACCCACCAGCAACAGCCTCAGACCCACGACCCCCACCTACACCAACAACCTCAGCAGCAGCAGCAGCAACAGCAGCAGAGAGGAGGGCCAGGTATGGGAGCTGGCTGTTTGCCCGCCACAAGCACCCCCAGCGCAGCCCCTGCCCCACACAGCTTCCCTCACACGCCTTCCCCTCACCGCCCCCACGCCTCCCCCTCCCCCCTTCGTCGTTACCCCTCCTCAGCCGCCGCCGTAGCTGCTGCTGCTGCTGCCGCTGCCACCGCACAAGAAGGTTGTACCGCGGAAGCTGCAGGCACAGATGCTTCTCCTCCTCCTGGCTTCGTCGGTCGTACTGTCGGTGGTGGTGATGCGAGCAGCAGCGCTGCAGGAGCGGCCGGGGAGCTGGACTGGGAGGACGACCTGCGTGTGTGCCCCCACATGAAGAGCCCTGTGCGGCTGCTGCCGGTCACACTTAACATATCAAGACCTGTGGAGGAGGTGCACCACCACCAGCAGCAGCAGCAGCAGCACCACCACCACCACCACCACAACCAGCAGCAGCAGCAGCACTACCAACAGCAGCAGAACCACCACCAACAGCATCAGCAGCACTACCAGCAGCAGCAGAACCACCACTACCAGCAGCAGCAGCATTACCACTACCACCACCAGCACCCCAACTACCCCTCTGACCACCAGCAGCATCTGCTGCCACAAGACCGGCTGTTTCAAAGTGGGAGCTCTGTGGGGGGCTCTAGTGGGCTATTTCCTCCTGCACACCCTCTCGTCACCTCACCTGCCTCTGCTGCTGAGCTTGGTCGAATGCAGCAGCACCAGCAACAGCAGCAGCAGCAGCAGCAGCAGCAGCAACAGCAGCAGCAGCAGCAGCAGCAGCAGCAGCAGCAACAGCAGCAGCAGCAACAGCAACAGCAGCAGCAGGAGCGTTTTGCCCGTTTTGGAGATGACAACGCCAGGTACCTTTGTGTGTTTGGTGTGACTTGTTTGTGTGTAGCGTGTGTGTTTTTGTGTGTTTGTGTGTAACGTGTGTGTTTTTGTGCGTTTGTGTGTGTGAGTGTGTGTGAGTGTGTGTGTGAGTGTGTGCGAGTGTGTGTGGCGGGTGTGAGTGTGTGTTAGTGTGTTTTTGTGTGTTTGTGCGTGCATGTGTGTGAGTGTGTGTGTGTGTTTTTGTGTGTTTGTGCGTGCATGTGTGTGTGTGTGTGAGTGTGTGTGTGAGCGTGTGTGAGTGCGTTTTTGTGTGTTTGTGCGTGCATGTGTTTGTGAGTGTGTGAGTGTGTGTGTGAGTGTGTGTGTGTGTGTTTGTGCGTGCATGTGTGTGTGAGTGTGTGTGTGAGTGTGTTTTTGTGTGTTTGTGCGTGCATGTGTGTGTTTGTGTGTGTGTGTGAGAGAGTGTGTGTGTGTCATTGTGTGAGTGTGTGTGAGTGTGTGTGTGAGTGTGTGTGTGATGCTTAAATCGTGTACGTGATCATCACTGTGAATATCACAAGCATTGTTGTAAGTGTTGGATCGTTGGATATCACAGGCAATGGATATCACAGGCACTAGGGCTGTTCTGTGCTGCGTTCCCACCATGTGTGCCATACATGTCCTTACCCTCCTTTACTCCTACTCCCTCCTCAGAAATATCAAAACAGAGTACTGTTGTCATGCCTACCTTGCATTATTTGTGTGCTTGGCACTACACTACAGGACTAACACACACACACACACACACACATACACACACACACACACACACACACACCAGGTCTACCACCCTTCCCCTGCCTTCCTCCTACTCACCCTCTCAAAACCTTGGCAGA
>Ga0307947_1002855_pt1 | contig 13912 bp, 13 predicted proteins | sample OrgLakmetagen232_FD_201840 | JGI IMG/M metagenome (GOLD analysis project Ga0307947, IMG submission 201840) | Saline water microbial communities from Organic Lake, Antarctica - #232 | ecosystem: Environmental > Aquatic > Non-marine Saline and Alkaline > Saline | place: Antarctica: Organic Lake...
AACGCTTGTGTTGTGTTGTGTTATTGCAGTAACTAACTGCTAGACTGCCTGATTCCTAACTAACATGTTGTTGGTTTCCTGCACCTACCACCACCTGCTCCGCAACCACTGACAGCAACTCCATGTAGATGTAATCGCACTTGTCCAACAAGGTTTGCCACGCCCACCTAAATTCCAACCCTGACCCACCCACCCGATCCGCAACCACTGACAGCAACTCCATGTTGATGTAATCGGGCTTGTCCAACAAAGTTTGCCACGCCCGCCTAAACTCCCCACCCTGACTCACCCACCTGCTGCGCAACCACCGACAGCACTTCAATGTCAATGCGGTTGAATTCATCAAAGCAGGCCCATGCCCCACATTGGGCGAGGCCACTGAAGAATTTGCCCTGCACAATGTAGGATTGTTGGTGCGCTAAGAGAGTAACATGTGGTTGACAGTATTGTCTAAGAAATTAACATGTGGTTGACAGTACGGTCTAAGAGATTAACATGCGGTTGACAGTACGGTCTAAGAGAGTAAAATGCGGTTGACAGTACGGTCTAAGAGATTAACATGCGGTTGACAGTACGGTCTAAGAGAGTAACACAGGGGTTGACAGTACGGTCTAAGAAATTAACATGTGGTTGACAGTACGATCTAAGAGAGTAACATGTGTCTTGACAGTATGGTCTAAGAGAGTAACATGTGGTCGACATTACGGTCTAAGAGATTAACATGTGGTTGACAGTACGATCTAAGAGATTAACATGCGGTTGACAGTACGGTTTAAGAGAATAACATGTGGTTGACAGTACGGTCTAAGAGATTAACATATGGTTGACAGTAAGGTCTAAGAAATTAACATGTGGTTGACAGTACGATCTAAGAGATTAAAATGCGTTTGACAGTACGGTCTAAGAGAGTAACATGTGGTTGACAATACGGTCTAAGAGATTAACATGTGGTTGACAGTACGGTCTAAGAGATTAACATGTGGTTGACAGTACGGTCTAAGAGATTAACATGTGGTTGACAGTACTGTTTAAGAGAGTAACATGTGGTTGACAGTACGGTCTAAGAGAGTAACATGTGGTTGACAGTACGGTCTAAGAGAGTAACATGTGGTTGACAGTACGGTCTAAGAGATTAACATGTGGTTGACAGTACGGTCTAAGAGAGTAACATGCGGTTAACAGTACGGTCTAAGAGAGTAACATGCAGTTGACAATACGGTCAAAAAAATTAACTTGCGGTTGACAGTAAGGTCTAAGAGAGTAACATGTCGTTGACAGTACGGTCTAAGAGAGTAACATGTGGTTGACAGTACGGTCTAAGAGATTAACATGTGGTTGACAGTTCGGTCTAAGAGAGTAACATGTGGTTGAGAGAACGGTCTAACAGATTAACATGTGGTTGACTGCTCGGTCTAAGAAGCCTGCTCAATTGAATGTACAGTAAGATAAGCATGTGGTAAGGCGAGGAGCTGTGTGCGGCTTAGGTTCACAATAAAACTGGTGGCAATCGACCACCTTATAAATAAGATGATTGATTGAAGATCTGAAACAGTGGTCATACCAGAAAGCTTTGGCGAATTGGACTAGGTCAGTTCCCTGTGCAGAACAACATTGGGCCAGAAGTAAAAATAAAAGAAAATCTGCGCAGGCGGTACAACGAATCACCACACCAACTAAGAAAGGAAAGCCGCTTGGAGTTTGGACAAAATGGGCATCTATGGAAAAGTATCCTCTTCTTGAGCCTGAGCACGTACCATGAACCTGAAGTCCAGGTTCTCTCCACAGTTGAAAACCACGCACTGGATGCCCAGGGCCTTGCCCAAGTCTTTGGTCGTTTCGGTTTTTCCTGCAAGATAAGCGCGTAGAAGGCGGTTTTGATTAATCAATAACGAACCCCCTGTTTAAAGGGAGCACCAAGTGCATAAGCAGTGTGTGTGGGTTTTACATCTGCAGTCAGTAGCACCTTCACACCCACACCCACCCACCCACCCACACAAACACACACACCCATACACCCACACACCTACACACACACACACACACACATACATACACACACACACACACAGACACACACAGACACACACACACACAGACACACACACAGACACACACACACACAAACGCACACACACACACAAACATACACATACAATCACACTTGACCACCATACCTGTGCCGGCAGGGCCTGCAGGAGCACCTCCCAAGCGCATGTGCAGCGCGCCGGTAAGTGTCATGTAGCATCTGTCTGTCATTGGGGTGACCACCAAGCGTGGTTGAGCTCCGAGGTACTCCCACCCATATGTGTACCTGCACAGCAAAGGTGTGTCGTTGTGAGTGAGTGTCATGTGGCACAAATTTGACATCAAATTAACCACCTAGCGCATATGGGCTCTGAGTTACATTCACCCCTTATGTGTGTTGATTTCAATCAAAGTGTGGGTGCGGAGGGGGAGAGTGTATGTGGGGGGGGGATTGGGTGGGTATGTGGTGTGGGTTGGGGGAGTGGGGTGGATGGGAGGGATTAGGTAGGTATGTGTGGGTTTGTACAAACAAATGCAAGCATTGTGAAACGAGAGAATTCATGCTTTGCATGTATCATTGTCAATGGGCTCATCTGCTCCAGGCATGTACTTATGAGCACGCACATGCACACACACGCACACACACACTCTCTCTTACACACACACTCTCTCTCTCTCACACACACACACACACACACACACACACACACACACACACACACACACACACACACACACACGCACGCACACAGCCACACGCAAACACACACACGCACCTGGCATTCACTTGCAGGATGGACACCTGCTCAGCCTCCACGTCATACTCGTAACGCAGCTGCATCTGCCACCCAAACTCAGACGAATTCGTGACTTTGCTGGCAACCAGCGACTCCACGATGTCGCGGTTGTGGACGTCCACGGTGATGAGGGCGCCCAGCGTCTGCATGAGCAGGGCAATCAGAGAGTACTCAAATGAATCGTGCGTGGGCTAGCAAACAGCTGATCCGTGAGGAGCAAGTGCTGCAAGTGTGCACATGAACTTTTTGTGCACATGTATTTTTTGCACATGGTTTTTACATGCTTGCGCATTCGCTATGATGAGGGTGCTCAGTGAGAGCAATTGAACGGCTTCCAAACCATAATTTTTAGCACAGAGGTCACTAAGCTCCAAGGGCTATAGCGCAGGAGACAGGACAGTGGCCCTTTCACCAACAAAAGGTGAAGGTTACCAACAAACAATAGCTGTGTAAGAGACGGCATATATCTAGGGTCGGCCAAAACTGTACATACGGAAATATGGCGTATCTGTGCTAAACCGTGTATACACCGTATATGGACTGTATTTGCAGGTGGTGCACCAGAGACTCCGGTTCGATTCCCAGCAACAGAAGTCTTTTTGCTCTTTTGGCCAAATGATTGGGCACCTCCTTTGTTTCCTACAATCTGTATGCACTTTTTTGCATCAACAAATAGTTCCCTTCTACACTAACAAATAGTAGAGGGGGTCAACGGAGGCCCCTAATGAGGGTGTATTTGGGATGTGAATTGAGTACAGCTCCCGGTACGGGCACCTCCTAAGCCCAGCACCCAGAAGTAGCCCTTGCTCTGCCCTGCTGAGAATATCTGAGCTTGAAAGGTGCCAGTACCGGGACGCACGTCCAATTTCCTGCGGCGTGGACCCCACTTTCCGGTGCCAGTCTGCCACATCTCACCACCTACCACACCAATTCTGGTGATCTTTATAAAGATGTTGTTATTTTGATAATTAAATATCATTGCAACAAAAGTGTAGTGAAACGGCCCAGTAGTTGGTCAGATACTCCACTTGGGTCCATTTCCCTTATAGATAATCAGGAAAAGGGGTGCCAAAAAGGTGAAAAAACAACCTTCACCGATTTTACTTTTAAAAAGCCAGGCTGGTGCCTTGTGATAAAGGAAGTACTCCTGTCTTGTTTTGGGGTGAAAAGAGGTCTTGGTTGGGCCGCAGTGGCCTGTAATGTGGGAACTCAGTGCCAAGATTTGAACTGGATTTCTGCCCAGACCACTGGGGTGGTCCGATTGAGCCCAAACTATCTAGTTATGTTATTCAAAAATAAACAACATGGCCATCAAATTTTTTATGCTGGTGCACATGAAGAGCTTAGTGCACCAGAAAAAGGGATCACACTTTTGTCAAAAGGATCACACTTTTGTCAAAAGGGTGACACGTTGCCAAACTTAGCGCATGTTACATTCGCACATTGCATCAAAGAAATACAGAATGTGATGAAAACTTTTGCAAAAGGGATGACGATTTATAACAAGGAAGCAATAATAATGAGCACACACTCGCGTTGCGCAAAAAGGAGGGCACTATATTTCGATAAAACAAGCAATGAACACTCACTCACTGTTGCACAAAAGGGAGGACACTTTGCATTATATAATTAGGGAGGTATTGCAATAAATGGCTTATAAGCAACGTGATGAACACTCACTCATTTTGCGCAAAAGGGAGGACACTTTGCATTATATAATGAGGGAGGTATTGCAATAAACAAATCAAGCAACGTGATCAACGTTCACCCACCTTGCGCAAAAGGGAAGACAATGGCCCTCGTACCAGCGCTATCAGGTCTTTCAGTGCAGCCACGTTTTTGACCAAGAAAGTGCCAAGGGCGGCCACCGGGTCTTTATCATTGAAACACTCTTCCACGGCCGAGCACCAAAACACGTTGGAGATAACGATGACAAGCTGCATGGGCAAAGGTTAAAAGGGTGTGGCTGACGTGAGTGCCTAGTGTGACCACAAGCTCGACCGATGATCATAAGAAGAAGAACTCCTGCTTAGACTTCTGTGTAACAACCGCTACAATCATGCACGATCATTGCACACAGCAGATTATATGTGTGCACCAATAATCATAAGAAGAAAAAATTCTGCTTAGACTTCTGTGTAACAACCGCTTGGCAATCATGCAAGATCATTGCACACAGCAGATCATATGTGTGCGTGGTCCTGGCAAAAAGTCCATGCATGACGTACAAGCGTTGCCCATGAACAGGCATGCAACTCGAAATAGTCAGGCAACACGACTCACGCATAAACCATTGCGATAGAGAGACACTTGTGACGAGTGTCCTAAGGTATGCAAGAGGCACAACCAGCTAAGCTGCAATGCTGCAGCAACCTCACACCACCCCCGACCAGAAAGGGATGACAGACAGGCATATCGCGAATGCAGGCAGTTTTGCCGTGAGCCAAGCTTTTTGGGTCGCTTGTACAGGAGTAGTGTAATGCTGCACTGCAATTTGTCAAGTGTCATCTTGGGTAATAGTAGCCTTTCAGCTTTGTAGTCCTCGGTCAGACCGCATTTGCGTTTTTACCCTTTGGGCGCATGCGTGTTTGTTTATCCATTACGCCCAATTCATGTTTACCCTTCTGGCGCATGCACGCTTATCACGGTTGGCAAGAACACTTTATATACGGTGTATATGTATGGTATTATTGGCAGGAAAATGACCAAGTATACGGTCATATACGGCGCAAATATACACCTCTGACCAACCCTAATGTTTATCCATTATGCATATTTAAGACCGCCTGGTTGGACGCACACTCTGAGTGATCTGTCCAACAGCAACACCTTAACTTCTTGGTTTGGGTGCCGTCGCCACTTGCGTGCATTTGATCACCTGTGCAGGGTTGTCCAGCACCCACTCCGTGCGCTTGGATGTGGGGTACATTTTGGCACCCCGCTTTGCTGCTGTGCGAATGGAGAGGCGCATAGCAGACTCAACGCTCGTGAGCCAGATCTCCACATTCCCTCGTGCCTGTGTGTACAAGGCAAATGACAAGAATTTGGCTCGTTGCTAGGTTGATGGCTTGCGCGGTAGAATTCGTACACGTTTACACAGGTGTGGTTATGGAAAACTCCATGCTTGCCATAATGTGCGGATATGCTCCATGCAAGCAGCATTTCTGATGTTGGGTGCTAAGAAGCGATGAGCAGCATCTCCTACTTCCATGCTTGCCTGTGCAAAACTTGCAATGCATGATCATGCATTAGTGCAATTTTGGACCAACGTTCATAGAGTCGACCGACACTGTTTATACATATGATGTTTGAGGCTGGTAATTTGAAAGTATGCAGTCAGATACATCCAGAAACAAATATGTTAAAGGCGTAGTTCAATACATATAGGGTTGGTCAGAACCATATAAGTATGTGTATGGTCATATATTTTTGTATCTTTACAGCAAATGTCTGGTGTTTCTCCAATTTACGATTCTATACGGTATACGGTGTGTACGCATACATACGGTTTATACACTATATACATCCGAATACAGAAATGCCACGTACAGTCCTGACCATTTTTAATACTACAAGTGCGGTAAAAAGATCTTCCGTTCTTACCTTTGCAGACACACAAAATATTCACATATATTATTGATATTATCGGTTGTTTTAGGTGTGCTGCATTGGCATACATTCTAAAGGCTGTGCATAACAGCCTTGCTACAATTAATGTGAGCAGGCGTTTTGTGCCCACACGTTGCTTGACCCAAGGCACACACATAAATACACACACACTCGTAACTGTTCATGGGCATTGACACGCACCCCGACGTGCACGCCCATGCAATCGATCACACATACAGGATCAGCACCTGCAACCCCATACCTTCAGGCCGTCATCCACAAGTATTTCCCCATACGCACTCACACGTGGATGCTTGTTTGATCTGCACACACTTTTCAACTTGCGCCCGTGGGTATTTCCACGCACACACACACACCTTCAGGTTCTTGCCCATGGGTATTCGCTCGCCCTCGCCTGATACCATAGCATGGATGTCAATGGATCTTGGCTCGTCACCAAAGTCCAAACTGCACAAGAAACAGGCAGGGTTTACCTTGGTGAATGAACCACCCAAAGCATCATTGTCTAGGTCAGTCAACCAAAGCAACATAATCCAGGAAAGTCGACCAAAGCAGAATGATCTAGGTCAGTCGACCACAGCACCATTATCTAAGTCAGCCAACCGATGCAACGTGGTATAGGTCAGCTAACCAGAACAAAATGAACCAGGTCAGCCAACCAGAGCAACATGATCCAGGAAAGTCATCCAAAGCAACCAAGCAAAATGATCTAGGTCGGTTCATCATAGCAACAGCAAGGACTGCAAACTCACTAGCGAATGCCGTCAAAGCACTTTTGCAGGTGTGGCTGGACGGCCTGGGGGTTACGTGTTTGGCTGAGTATCTCCAGGAGCTCGTCATTGGACAGGAAGTAGAACCTGCAGGGCAGAAGTTGCACAAACAGTTTTACAAATAGTTTTTTTCTCAGTGCTATACGATACGCGACTGAGTCGCTGCTGCTGCAACTTCCTTCAGCAGTCTTACTACCATTCAGTTGTGTTTTATGCAACCGCACAGTAGGTACTCTGCCCCTGGGCGTGCTGCCCAAAGACTTCACCATAGGGCTGGCCTGTGATGATTTGTAACTGGCTGTCCAATGTGCTGCACAGCTGCCTTATTATAAATAAGGTCACATGTATGGGACCATGCAAACCACATGGACCTTGCTGTCCACTGCGTCACGGGACTGTTTAACTGAAAACAGGGCCGCACGCTTGAAAAACGTGATTTACATGTACCAAACTGTCCACTGTGCCGCCCAATTTGATTTAAACAATGTCTCTTGCTTGGAAAACGTGTACCACAACACCTGAATGCCCACTGTGCCGCACGACCGGTTAGTTTTAACAAAGCCACACACTTGATAAACGTGTACCACAACACCTAAATGCCCACTGTGCCGCACGACCGGTTCAAATTAAACAAAGCTGCACGCCTGGAGAACGTGGGCCACAACACCTGAATGCCCACTGTGCCGCACGACCGGTTCATTTTAAACAGAGCGGCACGCCTGGAGAACGTGTGCCACACATACACTGTGCTGCACAACCCATTCGTTTTAAGCAGAGCCACACGTTTATATAACGTGAGGCACACGTACCAAACTGTCCACTGTGGTGCTCAATTCAATTTAAACAGAGCTGCACGCCTGGAGAACGTGGGCCATACATACCTGGGGAACGTCACTCTCTTTGTCTCCAGGTAGTCTTCCAAGTTCTTCTGGACTGCTTCAAGTGTCTCGTTGCAGCGCTGGAGCGTTTCCAGCACACCAGGCGACGTGGCTGCCTGCAGGCATGAAGGTACACAGAAAAAACTAATATCTGCAGCCGTTTGCAGCTTATCAGCCATACTTCCTTATGGTAGCGGTTATATAAAGCAACACATTCTTTGCAGCCGTACATCTTAGTAGCAGTACACCCTTATAGTAGCGGTTATATTAAGCAACACACATCACTTGCAGCCGTACATCTTAGTAGCAGCACATCCTTAAAGCAGAAGTTATTAAAAGCAACGCATTACTTGCAGCCGTGCATCTTAGTAGCAGCATCTTAGTAGCAATACATCCTTAAAGTATTACTTACTTGAAGCAACACATCCACGTTCTAGAACTTCTTGGCAATAATTTAAAAAAAACGTCGGGGTATGCACCTTATGCTCTGAATCCACCAAACTTCCACCATACATACATGTGCTCCACCAAACATACCATACACCGTACATACAAGTGGCCCTGGCCAATCCTTTCCATACATTCTTTTTGTTACATGCATCACGAGCAGAAAGCTGTAGATGCAAGCTTACTATTGTAAGTAAGTAGTTGCAAATATTTTTTACATGTGTCCAAGTATTAAAAACATCCTTGCAGTTACATGCATCACATGAATAAGCTGGAAACACAAGACTGCAATTAAAGGCCTGCTGTTAAAAAGTCGGTAGACTTCATGGTCACGGCATGCAGTCCAGTGTTATCAGCACAGTCACAAGCTGAAGATGCAAGCTTACTAACAAGCAGTTGACAACTCTAATTCCTCGGCATGCAGTCCAGTGTTATCAGCACAGTCACAAGCTGAAGAAGCAAGCTTACTAACAAGCAGTTGACAGCTCTAATTCCTCGGCATGCAGTCCAGTGTTATCAGCACAGTCAAAAGCTGAAGAAGCAAGCTTACTAACAAGCAGTTGACAGTCTAATTCCTCGGCATGCAGTCCAGTGTTATCAGCACAGTCACAAGCTAAAGATGCAAGCTTACTAACAAGCAGTTGACAGCTCTTATTCCTTGGCATGCAGTCCAGTGTTATCAGCAGTCACAAGCTGAAGATGCAAGCTTACTAACAAGCAGTTCACAGCTTTAATTCCTCGGCATGCAGTGGCTCCTTTTCCTTGGTTATTGTGGGGAGTGGTTTTTAACTGCCTGTGCAATTAAATTTTTAGTTTTTTCTGTTTCCTCGGCATGCAGTTCTATTCCGCTTGCATTGTGAGATGCATAGGGCTCTGTCATTATTACCAAGGAATAAAAAGAGCCTGAGTTCAGGTGTTTCACACTGAACTCAAAAGTTTATATCCTTACCAGCATGGCATTGGGCCTGTCTTTGGCTTTACGCATGATGTCCTTGAATTGGCGGTCCACTGAAATGAAAGCCTTGGATTCAGCAGCAAGTTGGCGTTGGATGTCAGCGGCACTGCAAGGTGCAAGACGTAATGTCAAAACAACATAGGGCAAGCTGGCGTTGGATGTCAGCGGCATGAAAGGGTGAGAGACACAAATTGAATAAAGCATGACGAGCTGGCGTTAGATGTCAGCGGCATTGAAGGGTGAGAGACACAAATTGATTACAGCATGACGAGCTGGCGTTGGATGTCAGCGGCATTGAAGGGTGAGAGACACAAATTGAATACAGCATGATGAGCTGGCGTTGGTTGTCAGCAGCATTGAAAGGTGACCAATACGCAAATTTAATAAGCATGGTGAGCTGGCGTTGGATGTCAGCAGCATTGCAAGGTGAAAGAGATTAATTGTACAGGCATGGCGAGCTGGCGTTGGATGTCAGTCAGGTATTGAAAGTTAGAAGGAAGAATGACTAATAAGCACAGGGCAAGCTGGGGTTGGATGTCAGCGGCACTGCAAGGTAAACGTACAATGTTGAATAGAAATGGCAAGCTTTTGCTCGCAAATGACAGTGCAAGATATGCACATCAGTAGAGTTGGCCACAATTGCATGTTTACACCATATATGACCATATATTTGGTGATTTCCTTGCCAAAAATACCGTATATGTATATTCCCGACCAGAAGACGGCTTCAAAGCACAGCCACAGCCGGTTCCTCCCGTTTTCCCGACAGCCACTCACAAATGCCAAAGCCACTCCCCACCTGAAGATGGTTTCCAAGTAAAGCCACTGCCTCTGACATTCAAGCCACTCGTCCATAGTATCGCTGAACACCCGCAGTGATTTCTCAGTCTTTTCGACTTCATGCCTGTGATTGTCAGAGGCCTGTTGTTTTGCAACGTGCGTGTATGCCAAGATATGTGCAAGTGCGAGTGAGGTTGATGCGCTGTGCATGTGTGTAATTGTGTGTGTGTATGTGTGTGTATGTGTGTGTAAGTGTGTGTGTGTGTGTGTGTGTTGTGTTTGTGTGTGTGTGTATGTGTGTGTGTGTGTATGTGTGTATGTGTGTGTGTGTGTGTGTGTGAAGGAATGTGCATGTGCGACTGATGTTGGTGTGCTGTGTGTAAGTGTGTGTGTGTGAGTGTGTGTGTGAGTGTGCAACTTGATTTCATTTGAGGAAGGATACTACGATGTGAACATTATTGTACAGGGTCATTCATGCTCGTGCAATAGTTTGTTGCCAATTCCAGCCAATATTAGGGTGGCGAAAAGTGAGGAGAACAGCCTGCAAGTGCTAACGTACTGGACTAGCTTCTTGTCTGTTCACTGCACCCGCACCTAACGCACAACAGGCACGAACTAATCACCTGATGCCGCCAACAAAACGCGACGAGCTGATGGTTGCCACGGCCACCATGCAATCTTCCAGTACTGCCATCACTTCGTCCACACCCCCCAGGATGTAGGTATCCTTCAGGTCTTTGTAGCTGTTGATGGCGAACTCAGTGTGACGCCACTTGTCATTGATCTGTAGACAGGCACCCGATAATATTAACAACAAGATAGCACTCGTTCAGACTGTTCATGGTGGACTCAGTGTGACGCTACTTGTTGTTGATCTGCAAACAGGCACACGATTATATTAATAACAAGATAGCACTCGTTCAGACTATTGATGGTGGACTCAGTGTGATGCCACTTGTTGCTGATCTGCAGACAGGCACACGATAATATTAACAACAAGATAGCACTCGTTCAGACTGTTCATGGTGGACTCAATGTGACGCTACTTGTCGTTGATCTGCAGACAGGCACACGATATTTTCAGCAAGATAGCACTCGTTCAGACTAGTGAACTCAGGGCAGTGTGGCAAGCTTGTCATTGATCTGCAGACAGGCACACGATAATTCCAACAAAGCGGCACTCGTTCAGACTAAGGATTTCGAGGCAGTGTGGCAAGCTTGTCATTGATCTGCAGGTAGACATACGATAAATAATACAAGATAGCACTCATTCTAACTAGAGATCTCAGGGTAGTGCGGCAAGCTTGTTGTTGATCTGCAGACAGGCACACGATAATTCCAACAAAGCGGCACTCGTTCAGACTAAGAATTTCGAGGCAGTGTGGCAAGCTTGTCATTGATCTGCAGGTAGGCACATGGTAGCAAGAATTACAAACAAGACAGTCACCATTCAGATAATGCAGGGCAATATCGCAAGCATTTCATGACCTGCAGGCAGGCTGACAGAAACGGTTCAGCAGTCAAAGTGACGGCGAATGCATGCATAGGCACATTTCTTCGGTTTTGCTGCGTTGCTGTGAGGATATGAACAGAACATGCCGACAAACGTTGGAATGACATGAAGGTCAAATTGACAAGATGGGTAATTGCACATAACTGACCAAGTAGTTCCGTACCAAAGTAACTGCAGATGTTATGTTCAGGCAATCAAGCTGGGTTTGGCTGCCAGCATGAGTTATGCCCAGAGCTTCACCAAGCTATGTTGCCAGAACGAATCACGTCACAAATAGACAATTGTTCTGACATTAAATAAGGTATGCCCTCCAAGCAAGTGCTGATAGACATACATTTGAACATCACGTATATAATGGTTGTATTACAGGCAAATGATCGCTAGCTCCCAGTAGCTCACCTTGTCAAGCATGCCCTCCAAGGCAGCCTCCTGAGTGGCCTCTGTGCTGATGAGCATGACCGCGTCCTTGTGATCCACGATCTGTAGGCAAGAGCACCACCGGCATCAGTAGGAATGACGTGTTACGACCTGTACACTGTGTCCACAGCACACAGGCAGCAGCAGCAGCAGCAGCATCACCATCGGGAGCGGCAGTTTGCATATTTAAACAAAGGAATGAAAGGAACGACGGAGAATAAAACAGGCTGCGCTTGCAGCGTTGACACATCCAGCGTGAAGGGAAGGGGCATTTGGTTGCCAGCACCTGCAAGCCCCACCGCAGACAAGCATATAGCCTTTGTCACAGTGTACCGTTAAACAAAGGAATAAAAGGAACGACGGAGAGTAAAACAGGCTGCACTTGCATTGCTAACACATCCAGCGTGAAGGGAAGGGGCACTTGGTTGCCAGCACCTACCCCACCGCAAAAAAGCATCTAGTGATTTGCCACAGTGTACTGTTGTGCGTGTTCGCTCAAATGCAGCTGACCCAAATTAATCGACCAGGGCGACGTGCGCACCAAGGTATGCACAAGGACCGGTACACTGCATACCAATGTATGCACATGCAGCATATTGCTGCACACCAAGGTATGCAGATGCATCGGTACACTGCATACCAATGTATGCACATGCAGCGTATCGCTGCACACCAAGGTATGCAGATGCATCGGTACGCTGCACTCCAAGGTATGCAGATGCATCGGTACGCTGCACTCCAAAATATGCAGATGCATTGGTACGCTGCACTCCAAGGTATGCACATGCAGCATATTGCTGCACACCAAGGTATGCAGATGCATCGGTACGCTGCAAACCAAGGTATGTACATGCAGCGTACCGCTGCGCACCAAGGTATGCACAAGAACCGGTACACTGCACACCAAGGTATGCACAAGGACCGGTACACTGCACACCAATGTATGCACATGCAGCGTACCGCCTCTTGGTGTAGGGAGGGCAAATAATGAGAAGCTTTCTGCCTTTCCCTCAACGAGTTGCCTGCTACTGTAATAATTTTCAAAGGAGCATTTTCTTGTTTAAGACACCAGTCTGAACAACAGATTGCCTTGTTTAAGACACCATTTTGAACAACAGATTGCTTTGTTTAAGACACCAGTCTGAACATACAGATCGCCTTGTTTAAGACACCAGTCTGAACATACAGAGAGGACATAGATCGTTAAACCGGATTTCATGATCTTGAAAAAGGCCCCAGTAATGTAATTACCATCTTCCCAACTAAGAGCGTCACACCGCGCAGTGATAACGTGTAAAGTCTAGTGTAATGTAGTGCAGTGTAGTGTAGTGTAGTGTAGTGTAGTGTAGTGTAGTGTAGTGTAGTGTAGTGTAGTGTAGTGTAGTGTAGTGTAGTGTAGTGTAGTGTAGTGTAGTGTAGTGAAGTGCCAGTTGCTTTGCCATGTCAAAATACGCAAACTGCGCAGTCAGAGAAAATAAATTAAAAAACACCAAAAGGCGCACCTTGATCTTGAGCAGGGCCTCAAGGGTGAGCGTCTCCCCCCTATCCATGTACTCGCCCAGCACATCAATCAACTTCGTCCAGTGCCTGTCCTTGAGGTCTGGATTGGTCAAATTCTGCACCACAGGGAACAGCTCCCGCCACACGTTCAGCGTCTCACGAAGCTTGGGCACAACCTGTTTCAAGCAAGGTGTGTATGT
>Ga0307947_1002857_pt1 | contig 13911 bp, 15 predicted proteins | sample OrgLakmetagen232_FD_201840 | JGI IMG/M metagenome (GOLD analysis project Ga0307947, IMG submission 201840) | Saline water microbial communities from Organic Lake, Antarctica - #232 | ecosystem: Environmental > Aquatic > Non-marine Saline and Alkaline > Saline | place: Antarctica: Organic Lake...
GTGTTGGGGAGGGTGGTGGCGGCAATGGTGGTAGTGTTCATGGCGGTGGTGGCGGCGGTGGTGGCGGTGGTGGTGGCGGTGGTGGTGGTGGTGGTGGTGGTGGTGGTAGTGGTGGTGGTGGTGGTGGTGGTGGTGGTGGTGGTGGTGGTGGTGGTGGTGGTGGTAGTGGTGGTGGTGGTGGTGATGGCCATGATGCCACCAAAGGTCTGCACACGAACAAGAGTGGTGGTGGCAATGGCCATGTGCACAGCAGCGTCAGCGTGCAGGAGGAAACACTCAACGTGCATGAGCCTACAAATAATGCAGAAGGCACACAACAAGGCACTGGCGACGCACACGGCAAAGGGGCAGGAGACACAGATGCAGGTGACTTTTTTGAAAGGGAAGACATATAATCACGAGCCACATAAATACATTGAAGGGGTAGGAGATACAACTGCGTAGACTTTTTTAAGAGGGTGTCCAAGGAACTGGCGGCACACAAATACATTGAAGGGGTAGGAGACACATATGTGGTTGAGTTTTTCAAGAGGGTGTTCAAGAGGGTGTATAAGGAACTGGCGGCACACACAAACACAATGAAGGGGTAGGAGGTGCGAGTGTGGATGACCCTTCATTAGGAAAATTACGCATTCAGCATAGGGGTAGGAGATACACCTGCGGGTGACCTTACTAAAGGGTGGGCATGAAGCCGGCAACGCACACAAACACAGTGGAAATGGAAGAGATGAAGGTGTGGATGGTTTTCTTTAAAGGTGTACAAAGGAGCTGGCGACGCAAACAGCAGAGGTGCGGGAGATACATGTGCAGGTGACCTTATTACGAACGATGACCTTACCAGACAGTGACCTTATCAGAAGTGTGACCTTGTCAAAAGGGTGACCTTGTCAAAAGGGTGACCTTATCAAGGGTGAGATGAAACCAGCACCCAAACACAGTGAGAGTAAGGGAGATCCAGGTGCATGTGACCCCATCAAAAGGGGGTACAGGACCGGCAAATACACACACATACTCACACAAGGAGCAGGAGTCAAGGAGCAGGGGTCTGAAGCAGGCGTGTCATTGTCAAATCCTTGCCTTGCTATCCCAACACCGGCATGGAAATCAATCACATGCTTTATTACCCAATGGTTTTCTAATTTATCTAATAATGTGCTTTGTTTATTTGGGCAGAATGAGAAGGCAACCGGTGCCTTTGTAGGCGCCCATCTTTTCTCCTCTTTGCCTGTCTAGCCTTTTTGAGGGGAGGCGATGTGAACGTGTGCTTGGTTGGCTCCCTCTGATTCCAGTGGACTGCAAGCTTAACAACCGTTTCTCACAATTCCACACATCCACACACAACACAAGAACAAAGGAAAAACTATGCAGGCATTGAAAACCACTCCGCACATTAATCAAGGAAAAGGAGCCACTTTGATACCGGGCACATTAAAACTCCTCCACCAGAGGGGAAGTGAAAAAAGACAATGGGGATCAAGAGGTTGCAGGCTCGGCTTAAAAAGCTGGCTCCTGATGAGAAAAATTTTAAAGGTTTCGAAAGGATGTGACTGACACGCCTTCTTCAGACCCCTGCTCCTTGACTCCTGCTTCTTCATTGTGTTAGAAGTTTAGGGTTTAGTGGTTATATCCTGCGGTGCCCAAGTGGCTCCTCTTCCTTAATGTGTGGAGATTGATTGTCACTGCCTGCTTGGTTTGTTCATAGGGTTGGCCAGAACCATATATCTACGGTGTATATTCGGTGTCACCAAATATACGGTCACATCCGGTGTTAATATTTGGTTCTGGCCAACCCTATTTTCTTTATTTCTGTAGATGTGGGTGTGTTTGAACTTCCTGCTTGTGTCTATTATTTTGATTTCAACGCAACACAGTGATGATTTCCTCACAAGAGGGTGTGTGCACTGACCCAGTCGTGTTACTTGCGAGGAGCTTCCTTGGCTTTACTTCTTTTGTTTCAGCGCTTTACAGTGACAACTTCCTCACAGGAGGGCGCGTGCACCAACCCAGCCGAGTGACTTACGGGGAGCTCCCTTCTTTTGTACAAGAGAGGTGCGCAGGGCTCTTGCTGCTGTGCTATTGTGGTCTGGTTCATAGCTGGCGGTTGTATGGCTGCTGTGCTGTTGTGGTCTGGTTCCATAGCTGGTGGTTGTATGGCTGCTGTGATACTGTGTTCTGTGTTCTCATAGCTGGCGGTTGTATGACTGCTGTGCTGTCGTGTTCTGGTTCCATAGCCTGTATGGCTGCTGTGCTGTTGTGGCCTGGTTCCATAGCTGGTGGTTGTATGGCTGCTGTGATACTGTGTTCTGTGTTCTCATAGCTGGTGGTTCTGTTGGCTGCTGTGCTGGTGTGACTTTTTTAATAGCTGGTGCTTGTTGCAGCGTGTTTATATATGGCTGACGTTTTTTACCATGGTTGCAATGGTTACATTGGGGGGGACCAGGTTGTTTGGCTGATCGGCTGCTGACTGGTCTCGGCCAGCCACAAATAAATCCATAAGCTCAGAAAGAAGGAAAAAAAGTCTAGTGCTCTGCTGAGAAAAGAATTTATGAACAAGTTGGTTGTTGACCTGTTGCAGCAGAAAGTTTGTTTACAAGGGCCCGGAAGGATATAGATGCCAGCTGCCTGCTGGTACTATACGCAGCTGTTTGATAACCATTTAAGGGCTGTTAGCTGCTATGTGCCGTGTGCGTTGTGCTGTGCATTTATGGGGAAGTTTGTTTGCAAGGGCCTGGCGCATGCAACCTTCTGGGAATAGTGTGGGTAATGTGTACAGTACTGAGAGTAACCTTCTGGGAATAGTGTGGGTAATGTGTACAGTACTGAGAGTAATAGTGTGGGTAATGTGTACAGTACCCCGTAAGTGTGGGTGATGTGTACAGTACTGAGAGTAACCTTCTGGAAATAGTGTGGGTGATGTGTACAGTAGCGATTGTGACTTACGTGGATCTTAGCACCTGCTCTGGCAGCTTACAATGTCAGCGCTAGTTGGATCTAGAATGGTCTCAACTCGATGAAGTTGCTTGTGAGTGGTTGCCCCTTGAATGAAAGAAATGGGCGACTGATTTTTGACTTTTGCCCAGTGCCCCCCCTCTGGAAAATTTTATTACTTCATGGTCATGGATCATAACACAGTGCGTTTTACCTCTTTTCTGATGACGTATATTTAGAAGGACGTATATTTAGAAGGCGCGACTCCACAATAATAAACAGACGAGCGAGTGTGCTGAGGAACAAAATAGAAATACGAAATGCAGACCTTCCCATCACGAGCATATTTTGCTGCCCGGGGATAGGAATCGGTCGTTCCCAATTTAGATACCCATTCCCGCTCCCCCCCAGCCCATTGCTCCCCAAAATCCTGCCGCATTTTTCCTTCTTCTCTTCCCTAAAGACTCATAGGCAAGATAAGGTAACCTTACCTTACCCGAAAGACTCATAGGTATCAATATTCACTAGTCTTAGATGAAGACCCAATGATGTGCACCTGCGGCTCCAGCCCTCGCTTCCTGCCCCCAATACACAAAGACGCTCACACACAGATACACGAAGACGCTCACACACAGATACACGCACACAGATACACACAGATACGCACACACAGATACACGCTCACACACAGATACACACAAAGACGCTCACACGCAGATACACACAAAGACGTTCACACACAGATACACACATACACAGACCAATCTCATCTATTTTGTACCCAAACGCCACTTATTTCCCCCAGATTGTAGTCCTCATTCTCTTCCTTGTCACATATCACATATCACCCATACGCACAGGCACCCTACAACCAGCAGTAGGAGGACCGTTTGACGAGCCCCTTCGGATCAAAATCCCACACAAATGCAAATAGACCAGCCTCATCTCAAAACTCGCAAATTGTGTTCCTGTTATTATCTCAATCATCGCTCACCACCGACATACATAGGCACCACAACCAAAAGGGTGACCCACTGATGAGCCCTTGCTCTTTGCCTCTAACGCACACAGTCACTACACACACGGACACAGTCACTACACAAACGCACACACGCACACAGTCACTACACACGCACACAGTCACTACACACACGCACACAGTCACTACACAAACGCACACACGCACACAGTCACTACACACGCACACAATCACTACACAAACGCACACAAGCAAACCAGTCTCACCCTTTTGCTTTTCCCATGCCAAAAATACTGTATATACACCGTATAAACACCGTATATATATGATTATAATCAAACCCACTTACCGTTCAATCACCCATGCTTGCAGGAAACAGGAACAAGAGGAGGAGGAGGAGGAGGAGGACCCACTTATGAGCCCCTCTGGTTCCACTCCCAGTCCCCAACCGCCACGCAATCCTTCACGACGTTTTTCATTCTCATTCTCTTCAGTGCCCCACGTTGCTCCTGGGCCAAGCTGTGCGCCCACACCACACCACAGCCCCCTGCCATCCCCCTCTTTACTCTCAGCAGGTAAGACCTACAGATTGCAAGTGTAAGTAATAGGCTTGATTATTTTTGAGGGATGAGCTGTGCGCCCACACTACCCCACAGCCCCTTGCCCTCCCCATCTTTTTGCTCAGCAGGAAACGCCTGTCAATATAGTTTAGTTTGGATTACAAAGGCATTCAACCCGGAATAGCTTCTCAACCTATGAGAACGAGTAACCCTCAAAACAAACTAAGAAAGGACCGTAGAAATGCCAACCTTGAAAACAACAGAGAGTAGGTGCGATATAGTGTAAGTCACTCAAATCAAAGCATGTGCTCGTTCACATGGTAACAAATCATTGTAGAAGTAATCTTCACGCCTCAGCCCTGTACAATAACTAGGGTTGGCCAGAACCATATATATACGGTGTGTATACGGTATTTTGGCAGGGAAATCACCATACATACGGTCATATATGGTGTATATATACGGTTCTGGCCAACCCTAACAATAACATTCACAGTCATGCCCTGTACAACATTCGCAGTCATGCCCTACTCATGCCTTACTCATGCCCTACTCCACGCTCACCTGTGTTTATTCACAGCATACTTTGCCACGTACATCCATAGCCAGCATACTGGCAAGTCACGTACCATACAATCGGGGTTGTTCACCTCAGGGTTTGGTCCAAATTTTGGGTTCGCGAACTGTTACAAAATTTAATATAACCCTTGCTCCTAAAAAAGACCTGAACATCCCTGCGTACAAGAGCTTCAGACATTCAATTGTAAACATCATTCGACACAGCCACTGATTGCACTTCAACGTGAATGCACCAAATACATTTTAAACGCTCCACCATTCACTCCCTACAGCAATACAGGAAAAGATTCAGAGTTTTACGTGCACACATTGTGCATACCGAAATACGTAATAGCTTGTGCATACTGTAATATGTAATAGCTTGTTGCACAGATCGATGCAAGGGATATTATTTGCAAAGCGTCAGCAACTAGTATGCCGTCACGTATGTGACTCACACACACACACACACACACACACACGCACGAACACACACACACACACGCAGGAGCTCCTAATGTTCTGTCGTCTCAGTCTTTCAAACAGGCAGCCAACTTTCCGGCGCCCCCTCCCACGCCCCTGTCATCTGAAGCGCAGCAGCAGACAGGTGATCATCACAGACGTCATAGACAGTGATCATAGACGTCATAGACTGAAGCGCAGCAGACAGGTGATCATAGAAACTGGGGCAGTGCCATGAATTCCTCAGATCTGTTGTGTTGTGTGGCCAATCGGCGCCCCCTCTCACATTTAATTCATCTGAAGCACAAAATTTATTTAACACCAGTGTATTTTTTTCTGGCCTTGCGTCATTATAAAAAGTACGAAAAGTATATCACCGCCCCCTGATTATTGTATTTTGGTGGGGGCGGGGTGACAGGGCGGTGGTTAATATGTAATTACTTCTAAAGGGGGCGGTTGCGGGGCGGTTGCGGGGCGGTTGCGGGGCGGTACCGGAAATTATTTATTTTGAGCGGAGCGAGCGATGAGTGGTTCCAGAAGCCTTCCGATGAGTGGTCAGGAATTCCCGAATCACCTTCGCTGCTCTCCCTGACCCCCAGCCCCAGCTCCGCCTGCCTCTTCCCCAGCACTCCCCGCCCCAGCCCCAGCCCCATCTGCACCCGTTGCACCCGTCGGGGAGTTCCAGCGAGGGGGGGGGCAGTTGCAAGGCACAACTGTAAAATATTTATTATTAGGGGGGCGGTTGCACATTTTGACCATAAAATATTTATTTTTTCGGGGGTGTGGTGGATCCATGGACGTACGGTATATTAATGTAACATCTTGCACAAATGCAAGGGTCCTGCTTGCAGGTTAAGTGTGATGGATGCTCCTCTATTGGTCACAGGACACGGCTTGGAGCTGCTTTCGTTTTTGTATCATTTTTGTCGGCAATGCAGCACATACAAGAACAAACTGACCTGCAGGTGGAACAAACTAAGGTGGAACAAACAAACCTGCAGGTGGAACAAACTACGGTGGAACAAACTGACCTGCAGGTGGAACAAACTACGATGGAACAAACTGACCTGCAGGTGGAACAAACTACGGTGGAACAAACTGACCTGCAGGTGGAACAAATTAAGATGGAACCAGGTAGAACAAACTAAGGTTAAACAAACTAACCTGCAGGTGGAACAAACTAAGGCGGAACAAACTAACCTGCAGATGAAACAAACTAAGGTAGAACCAGGTGGAACAAACTAAGGTAAAACAAAATAACCTGCAAGTAACAACAAACTATGGTGGAACAAACTAACCTGCAGGTGGAACTATGGTGGAGGATCCTGTACGATTTTCCGCAGACCGCTCAGAGTCCCAAGTGTGGGTGAATCAGGCTGACTCAAGCTTGCAAGGTGAGTGGATCTGCTAGCAGAAGTGTGAATTAAATGTTCAAGGTGTGAGAGAGAGAGAGAGAGAGAGAGAGAGAGAGAGAGAGAGAGAGAGAGAGAGATAGATAGAGAAAGAGAGAGAGAGAGAGAGAGAGAGAGCAGAATGGCGCAGATTAGTGAAATCATTTGTTAGGTAAAATATGCTTGGTTTTGGAATATATAGGCCTGGTAAGGCTGCTCAATTTGAAGGGGTTTATTGACAAATTTATCGTTCATTGAGGTTGAAAGCTGCACCTATTACCTACTTAAAATCCGACTTGTGCTGAAAATGATGTCACCCACCAAAATTTTGAAATAAAAGCTTAATTGATGCTGTAGATGCTCGGTGCCTGTGCATAAAAGAATGATGGCCTTCTCATCCTGAACGTGGTCCCGGTCACCACGTATCTGCAATTACCTGAACTCCTGCCGATAAACCAATTTCACGCTTGGAATCCATACCAACCTCGAATCCTGGAACAAGCTACACATCTTGTGATTTCCTTCCCTAATTAGTCAATTGTGCATTACGAGAAATGTAAAGGAGCGCATCTGTCATTCACTTTTCCCTGCGGCACGGCATTCCAGTTGCAATAGACCACTAGCTAATTTAATGAGGAAATTGATGCACCATACATTGTATCATCTGATACCTCATCCCAAACCAACTACTGCCACGCATGCACAGATTGACCTGGTACATAATATCACACCAACATGATGCACATTGTACAGATCAGCCTGATACACATTCTTACACCAACATGTCACACAGTGTACAGATCGATCTAATACACAATCTCACACCAACTACAAGACACGCAATGCACAGATTGACCTGGTACATAATATCACACCAACATGGCACACATTGCACAGATCGGCCTGGCACACAAGCTTACACAACATGTCACACATTGTACAGATGGGCCTGATACACAATATCACACCAACTACACGACACGCATTGCACAGATTGACCTGGTACATAATATCACACCAACATGGCACACATTGCACAGATCGGCCTGATACACTTTCTTACACCAACATGTCACACATTGTACAGATTGGTCTGATACACAATCGCACTACAAATGCATGACTCGGAATGCACAGACTGACCTGGTACATAATATCACACCAACATGATGCGCATTGTACAGATCAGCCTGATACACATTCTTACACCAACATGACACACATTGCACAGATCGGCCTGGCACGTCAGACAGCAGCTGTAGCACCACCACCGGGAACAGCACTAGCAGGGACGCAGACAGCAGTACCAACAGCATCGGTGGTGCGGGGCTGGCGAACAACCCACGTGCGGCAGGCACCACAAAAATAGCCTCAGCAGCTGCAGATGCAGTGGGGGCAGTGCGAGGGCCAAGCAAGCTGCCGGTCGTGATCTTTTTGCATGCCACAGGTATGTGGGTGGGGGTGAGGGTGGAGGTGAGGGTGCGGGCGTGTGTGTATGTATGTGTGGGTGGATGGTGGTTGGCGGAAAAAGGGAGAGGAAAGGATGAAGCACAGTTTTTGCATGTATGCATGTTTTGCGTGTTTGAGAGAGCCATATCGTGGGCTGCTTAATGTAAAGTAAGAGATATGCAGGGAATACAGGCCAAGCTCAGTGTGAAAGCAGGCATTGTAAAAGCATTTCTTTGTCGTGCAACCTTATTACTTCAGCACGCTTGCACATTTGTTAATGTAGGCTCACACATGGACAGCCAGAGGAACGGATAGAAAGCTTTGTAATTCTGATTGCAGCTTTGTTTGGTACTCCTTGCACGAAGAAAGAAACGAAAAATCACGCAGGCAGTGAAAAATCACTCCCCACATGCACACATCTTGCGTGTAACCATATTGATTGAGAACGCTTGCACATTTTTGAATGTAGGCTCAGACATGGACAGCCAGAGGAACCGGCAGGAGCAGTACGCGTTTGCTGGCTACTTCACTGTTGCCTTGGACTGCAGGTGTGGGTGTGTGCGCGTGTGTATGTGTGTGAGAGTGAGTGTGCTTATGTGTGTGTGCTTGCGTGCTTGTATGTGTCTGTGCTGAGTCAACCTTTGAGGCCATGAAATGGTGCACTGGACGCAGTGCCATGTACTAACTAGAAAGCAGAAACAGCCAGCACTCTGCAGCTTGTGTTTGCATACACGCAGAAACATACACGCTATCCCTCACACACGCAGGTACCACACATACACACGTACACACATACACACACATGCACACACATACACACATTACACACACTCAGGTACCATGGAAAGCAATGGTCTAGTCCTGTGGAGCCCACCCTTGCGCTGCACTCTTCAATCATACACACACGCGCACACACACACACGCACACACACAAACACAAACACAAAAGCGCACACACAGATACCATGGGGAGCGACGCGGTAGTCCTGTGGAGCCCACCCTTTAACTGCACTCTTCGATCATACACACACACGCACACACACATACACACACACACTTACATGCACACAAGTACCATGGGGAGCGATGGGCTAGTCCTGCGTAGCCCACCCTATAACTGCACTCTTCAATCATACACGCACACGCGCACACACACACATACACAAACGCAAACAAACAGATACCATGGGGAGCGACGTGGTAGTCCTTTGGAGCCCACCCTTGCGCTGCACTCTCCAGTCTGGCCCGCGCAAAAGGTGGCAAACGCGTACCAAGAGGCCCTTGTGAGGTGTGTGTGCGTGTGTGTGCGTGTGTATGTGTGTGTGTGCGTCGGTGTGTTAGTGTGTAACTCTGAAAGGGTTGAAAGATGACAGGAGGACAGGTCAAAGCTGATAGTGGTGAAGGTGTGTGGGTGTGGGTGAGGTGTGTGGGTGTCTTATTTCAGGACCGTGGTCACAGTGATTGATGCTTATCTAAGGATCACCTCAGCAGCAGGGTGGTGGATATGATGGCGATGCACTTTTTTTGCAGCATGCGATATGTAGGGTTGGCCAGAACCATGTATATACACTGTATATGACCGTACATTTGATGATATCCCTGCAACGAATACCATATACACACCATCATGTAAATGCATATATGGTTTTGGCCAACCCTAGCTGTATGTTATGCACCATATGAGCATCCTGGACAATGTTGCTGAGATGCTGTGCTAAACACACGTATGTTCACACATACATGCAGACACGTGCGCACACACACATTCACACACACATGCGTGCACGCACACATTCACACACACACACACACACACATACACACACACATGGGTGCACGGTGCCATTTTGTTGCAGGGCGTGGCGTGGTAGTGGGGAGCACCCTTTCCTGCTGGACAATGTATTTGACATCATGTGCTGCCTGGACTACATAGCTACACGCCCAGAAGTAGACATGGACAGGGTGGGGATAACAGGTGTGTGTTTGGACAATGTATTTCAAAGCGACAATCTGTGTTAAATTATGCATCATATGCACAGGTGTGCGCCTAAGAGGCACCCAGGCATGGTTAACTTACAATCTGACTGCAGCTTTAACATTGCGACAATTGACTGCTTTAGACGTATCTGCACTTTGACTGAATCGTGTGTTGCACACACAGGCTCCTTTAGACGTATCTGCACTTTGATTAAATTGTGTGTTGCACACACACACACACACACACACACACACACTCAGGCGTGAGCCTAGGAGGCACCCATGCATGGTTGACTCACAATTTGTCTGCAGCTTTAACATTGCAACAAATGACTGCTTTAGACGTATGTGCACTTTGATTGCATCGTGTGTTGCACACACACACACACACACACTCAGGCGTGAGCCTAGGAGGCATGCATGCATGGCTGACTGCTTGTGTGGACCCTCGTGTGGCTGTGACAGCACCGGTGATTGGAGTGCAGGTGTGTGTGGTAGATGTGTATTGGTGTGTGTGTGTTTGTATGTGTCTCTGACTACTTGCGTGGACCCCGTACGGCGGTGATAGCGCCGATAATTGGAGTGCAGGTGTGTGTGGGTGTAAATGTCTATTAGTGTGTACATGTGTTTGGGTGTGTATTTTTTTCGTTTGTGCAAGCGTGTGTGCATGTGTGCGTGCGTGCGTGCACGTGTGTGTGTACATGTGTATGTTTGGGGGTGGGGCTTGCAGAGAATTTTCTCATGGTATTTTTTTACATTAATAACAGTGCCACTCCAAAACAGACCTTCATGTCAGTATGTATTTTGTATGTCAGTATGTCAGTCAGATTATGTCAGTATGTCAGTTGCATGTTGTATGTCAGTATGTCAGTTAGATTATACAACTCTATTTGCTGCATTGCATGCCCGTGCTATACCTGCCTCTTCACTTATACTCATATGCTGCCTCTTCACATAAACTACTGTGCTGCCTCTTCAGATACTGTGGTGTGTCACACCTCTGTGTTCCTGTGTGTGTGTACACAGGGTTTTGCGTGGGCAATACAGCACAACGCCTTCCAAGCGCGCGTGGAGAGCATTCCCCTCGTATTCCAGGTGAGGAAAACCTTCAGGTTAAGAGCAGTGCCAGTTGTGTGAATATAGGGTCCGGTTCAAAGAGGTATCAACCTCCCAAGCACGCGTGGAAAGCATTCCCCTCGTTGCCAAGGTGAGTGCTTTTAGACCAGCAGTGGGAAATGAGTGAGTTTGGGTATTGGAGATCTCTATTATCGGCTTCAGCACTTGTGGAGTGACGTGGAAAGTACGCTGCCTTGTATTGCAATTTCTTGGCAGCGTTCCTCTTTGTGTGCAAAATACGCTCCCTTGTATTGCAACTTCTTGGCTGCTATTTTTCATTGCGTGCAAAATACGCTCCCTTGAATTGCAATTTCTTGGCTGCTGTTCTTCTTTGTGTGTGCAGTGATGTGGAAAGTACGCTGCCATGTATTGCAATTTCTTGGCTGCTGTTCTTCTTTGTGTGTGCAGTGATGTGGAAAGTACGCTGCCATGTATTGCAACTTCTTGGCAGCGTTCCTCTTTGTGTGCAAAATACGCTCCCTTGAATTGCAATTTCTTGGCTGCTGATCTTCTTTGTGTGTGCAGTGATGTGGAAAGTACGCTGCCATGTATTGCAATTTCTTGGCTGCTGTTCTTCTTTGTGTGTGCAGTGATGTGGAAAGTACGCTGCCATGTATTGCAACTTCTTGGCAGCGTTCCTCTTTGTGTGCAAAATACGCTCCCTTGAATTGCAATTTCTTGGCTGCTGTTCTTCTTTGTGTGTACAGGCTGCTGCCCAAGACATGTCCAAGCCTGGCCCAGACAATGAAGTAGTGGAGGCGGTGTGGAAGAAGCTCCTGCCTGGTGAGTGGGATGGAAATTGCTCAAAATACCCAATTGCAGCTGCTGGTGACGAGCAGCTTGCCATCGACAGCGCAATGGTGGAGGCGATGTGGAAAGGCGCTGAGAAATGCCCCGACGGTGAATTTCATTGCATGAGTGCATTGCAGACGATTGCTACGTATGGCTCTGCCATTCAAACCCACGGGCTACTTTAATCTTTTGGGATGAATTCTGGATTTGCTTTGCAAATGGCTGAGATTGCTCCTTACTTCTTTGGCCTCACATGTATATGTCCAAAGCCCGTCCGCTACTCTCCAGCCAAATCGAGCTTGTCTGCCTCCGCCCGCGAGCATTCAACCACGCGCAGTAGAAATCCGCCTCGGTGTATATAAAACGCTGAGCTCCTCCGTCACCCAAGCGCGGAGGTTGGCATGTAAATAACCATGCTTGCTCAGCAAAGCAAAGCTGGTTTCCTCCACGTGTACGGTTCTCTCGTTCATTGTTTTTGCTGCAAACTTACTTGTAGACGATAGCGAGTAACTTGTTTGCTTGCCCTATCCCCCCCTCCGCCCCCCTTCACCCTGCCAAATAATACCCAGCAGTACACATATTAAGTAACTTAACTTGCTTTCTTGCCCTACTCACCCACCCCCCTTCCCCCTGCCAATAATTGCTCAGCTACCGAATATTTGGTAGGTTTGTTAAATTGCGTGGGGCGTACATTACAACAATCAACGTCAAATAATTGTAGGGATTACTACTTACTTCGTAAACAGCAACTTTGTGTCTTTTGATCATTCACCTCTTGTAGGCTTTTATAATAGCTTCCCCGCGCGTCAGTGCTGCAGGCCCACCAAGATGCTGTTCATTGTGCCAACATGCAGTGGTGTGCTGTGGCGTGCTGTGGCATGCTGTGTCAGTGTAACGTGCTGTTCTGTAATTTTGTGACACCCAATGTGCTGTGCTGTGCTGTGAGTGCCATTTTGATGTGCCAGTGTGCTGTGATGTGCCATGCGGTTCTAATGTGCTGTCCTGAAATGCGCCGTGCTCACGTCATGAACCAATGTGCTTCATTGAAACCTGATGCATTAATGTGCTGTGCTGAGTCAATACTCTGTGCCACGGCACCAAAATGTGCTATGTCAAGACACTGCAATGTGCTGTGTCATTACGTTGTGTCAATGTGCTGTGTCAAGATACTGTGACGTGCTGGGTCAAGATACTGCAACGTGCTGGGTCAAGATGCTGCAACATGCCGGGTCAAGATACTGCAACGTGCTGGGTCAAGATGCTGCAACGTGCTGTCATTCCGCTGTGTTTGTGTGCTGGGGCAGCGTGCTATATCAATGCGTCTGTAGTGTAGGGCACGCATGTGCACCATAATGTATGTGTGTGTGATTGTATATGTGCAAGCCAGCAAGGGGGCCGTGACTTTATATCAACGTGTGAATGGATAAGGACATGCTAAATATTTATACGTACATATGCACCATGATGCATTTTTGTGTGCAGGTCTGCTGGGGGGCTACGACGCGCCTTTGTCCCTGCCCTCTCTGTTTCCAAGGCCCTTCATCATTGTGAATGGTGCCTTGGACCAGAGATGCCCGCTCCCAGGTGTGTGTGTATGTGTGTGTGCGCGCGTGTGTGTGTGTGTTTTGTTAGTGTATTGGGTCAATCACCTTTTGGACATCCTGGCGCCAAGATGTCCAAAAGGTGATTGACCCAATAC
>Ga0307947_1002859_pt1 | contig 13902 bp, 16 predicted proteins | sample OrgLakmetagen232_FD_201840 | JGI IMG/M metagenome (GOLD analysis project Ga0307947, IMG submission 201840) | Saline water microbial communities from Organic Lake, Antarctica - #232 | ecosystem: Environmental > Aquatic > Non-marine Saline and Alkaline > Saline | place: Antarctica: Organic Lake...
TCTCTCTCTCTCTCTCTCTCTCTCTCTCTCTCTCTCTCTCTCTCTCACTCACTCACTCACTCACACACACACACACACCTGCAGCTCGCGTGCCAGGGGTGCTCCTCTTCTGGCTGCACCGTAGGGGTCTTCCTCATCCATACGTCTGAAGCCTTCCTCAGCCCTCCGCGCGGCCTTACGCTTGTGCATGAACCTTGAGTGGTCGGCACTGCACATGTATGTGTGTGCGTGTGTGTGTGTGTGTGTGTGTGTGTGTGCGTGCGTGTGTATGTTTATTTGTGCACGGGTTGTGTGTATTCGTGCGTGTGTTTGTGTGTAATTGTGCGTGTGCATATGTGTGTTTGCGCGCTACACCACACTCACCCTGACCCGGTGGCCATTTTTATGCTTTTGTCACCTGAATATTTTGGCTTTCGTCACCTGAAGCTACAGCACCGATGCAAACTCACATATGCTTTTGACACGTCGATCAACACAACAACTCACCCTGTGCACACACACATTGTACACCCTGCCCCCTGCACACACACCCCGTTCATCCTGCACACACAAATGCACACACACACACCCTGCACCCACACAACACACAACCAGCAGGGACATCAGCTCTGTCTACATGCTACAATTGAGCGCAGGCACACGCGCACACATAAGCATGAACAAACAGGGACCTAAGCTCTGCACACACACACGCACACACACACGCACGCACACACACACACACCACAAACACTCACCCTGCACCAGTGGTCAGGTTGGCCTTGCCGCCAGCACCAGCACCAGCACCAGCACCAGCAGCGCCCCCCCCACGGCCGCGGCCAGCCATGCCCATGCGCATGGATGCACCCCTCATGTTAGCAGGCAGTGGACCGTTGTTGTCAGGCAGGAAGTAAGTGAACTCGTCCAGCAAGTCCTGTGTGGAGATGGTGATACAAGTGTGTCTGAGTGTGTGTGTTTATGTGTGTGTTTGTGTGTGCGTGTGTGTGTGTGTTTGTGTGTGTGTATGTGTGTGTGTGTGTGTGTAGATGGTGATGCGAGTATATTTGAGTGTGTGTGTATGTGTGTGTGTAGATGGTGATGCGAGTATATTTGAGTGTGTGTATGTGTGTATGTGTGTGTATGTGTGTGTGCGTGCACTGAAAAAAGAGTGTGCTGACTGAAATGCTGAAAAAAGAGTAGTTGTGTTATCAGTAGTAGTGTTATGCCTGGGCTGTCCTTCGTGAACAACCCCCCTCTAGCAAGCTAAGCAGTCCCACTTAATTTTGTGTCACCATATCTCTGTAACCCCTGCACCGTTTTGAGACCTGAGACATGCGTTGGATGTTTTCTTTGCATGTCACACCATTATTCACACAGTCCATCGATTGGCCCCATTCAAATACCAGTTGACGCATTTCAATTGTCCGCACCTCTGAGAGCAAAAGCCGGGCTGAAACTCGCAGCAGGTATGGAGCAACTCTTTTTTTGTCTTTTCCTGTCTTTTTCCCCTGTGTCCCTTGGTACATGTGTGAGTCTGCCTCCCACTAGCCGGCATTCCCAGTACCTTTGCCCCGAATTTGACACTTCCGCATTGTTAGATAACAATTAGAAAGCTTATTATGTCCTGAAGCAGAGGGCAACTTCAGAAATGCACCTTTTCACTGCCAAAGTGGGTGCAAAATACGCACTGGGCCCCACAGAACCCCCCAGAATGCCAATTTTTTAGCAAATGTCAGTGGTTTAGATATAACATCAAATATTTTGCATTCAGATGAGGTATATGGGGCTTTGAATTGGGTGGAGAGCTAAGTGAGACTGTTTGGGGGGGTTTGTTCATGGGGACAGCCTTGGATAAAAGGGGAGAACACACAGTGTGCGCGTGTGTGTGTGTGTATGTGTGTGTGTGTGAGAGAGCTAGCGGAGCAAACACGGCAGGCTCTGGTGTGGAAATAACACACAGTGCGCAACTCTGGTGTGGAAGTCACACACACACACATACACACACACAGCAAGACTGGTGTGGAGGGTGCAGAGGGGTCGACGGGTGGAGCCTAGATACGTTTGGAGTGAGGAGTGAGTACAGCTGGAAAGAGTGACTGGAGGATCTAAGACATCCACAATCAAGAAGATCAGTGGAGCCTAGATACGTGAGAGGAGAGAGGAGAGAGTAAAGAGTAAAGCTGGAGGTAATGGCTGGAGGATTAAAAAGATCCACAACCAAGAAGATCACAGCCGGCTTGCTTCTTGCGTAAGTCCCTCTAAATGGTGGCGTGTGGGTCAAGGTCCAACAAGGAGAAAGAAGATATAAAGACACATGGGCGCACGCATGGGAACACACATACACATACCCTAACACACATGAAAAAACGACACACGTAAACACACGCACACACATACACATACACCAACACCAACACACGCACATAAACGCAAACACACACACACGTGCATGGCGCACCTGGTGGCTCCGGAAGAGCACGGCCACCTCCTCGTATACGTTGCTGATGGGTATTTTGTATAAACACTCAAACACACGCACACACCAACACACACACACACATAAACGTGAACACACACGCGTGCATGACGCACCTGGTGGCTCTGGAAGAGCACGGCCACCTCTTCGTATACGTTGCTGATGTTTTTTTGTAAAAACACTCAAACACACGCACACACCAGCACGCACATACACGAAAATACACACGCGCATGGCGCACCTGGTGGCTCCGGAAGAGCACGGCCACCTCCTCGTACACGTTGCTGATGGTTTTCTGGCCCTTACGGTACATGTTCAGGATTTCTAGGAAGGCCTTGTACACGCGCTCATCGTTGGAAAAGCGGGTCTTGATCTTGTTCACATAGTTGATGGCCTGGTCAAACTCCACGGGCTGCTTGCCCTGGTGGAGGTAAGAGAGAGACCAGTACAGTTGAATGAGTGTGTGCCTTGTGTTTTTTTGTGTGTGTGTGAGTGTGTATGTGTGTGTGTGTGTGATCAAGTGAGGATGTGTGTGTGTAGGTTGTGAGTCGGAATTGATTTGCATAGATCTTATACTGCACATGCTACGCACGCTCAATAAGTGCCTCATGCTGTACACGAGCTTAGTGTGGTATGTCTCAACCACACTGCTAAACGAACCACCTCCTCCTTTTCCTCGTCGTCATCACGCGCTTAATGGTGTGTCTTAACCACACTGCGAAAACGCACCTCCTCCTCCTCTTCCTCCTCATCATCACTGACACGAGCTAGCTCAATCTCGTAACCCTGCGCAGGGGGGGGTGGGGACGATTGGAGCGTTGGTTTCTGTGAAGTCAGGACGTTAGTCCGCAAGGAATTGCAACGATTGCAGGGCAAAAGGAGGTGCTCCAAGAGGAGAAGCAAGCTACAGGCACACACACGCGAAAACATTTACAAACACACACACACACACACACCAAAACAAAACACATGCAATGCACACTTACACACAATGCACACACGTGTGCATTTTGCAAGTGCACTCACTGCATACCATTCTTGCCAGGCAAAGTGGCTCACGAAGACTTTGGTCAACTCTCTCTCTCACGAACCCACGCCACCCACGTGCGTGATGTTCCTGATGTTCCTGCTACGTCACTCACCCGCGGCAAGAAGGTGTTAAAGCCCAAGATGAGTTCCCTGTGACCCTTGAACAGCTGCTTCACACGCACGATGACGCCGGAGGTGTCAATCCTGTGGGGAGCGTGCATGCAAACGCCAGGAGGCGCGGATGAGTGTTCCTCACATGACCATGCAAGGACCCTTTATCATACACACCAACACAGGAGGAAAGCTGGTATATGTGCTTTGCGTGGCTCAGGCAAACTTGGCTCTATCTGGTGTGCAGTGGAATGGCACGCGTTCAAGCCCTTGTCCGCCAGACCACCCACCTCTGCGCCTTGAACTCCTTCATGATCTCCAGGAAGGTGTCATACACCTCCTTCCTGTCAGCAAACCGGATCTTGACCTGTGAGGGTACAGCAGGCAACGTCAGAGGTGGCAAAAAGGTCCACCCAGCTTGCAGTGAGGGTTTTCGACGGAGCCCCCAAGTCGGGCCACAACAATTCGTCGAACAATTTCGGGCTGCTGCTGTGAGCTTTACAACAGCGCCCTGAGTGAATGCCCCAAGGCACGCAAGGTGTTCAGACATGCGACATCACATTAAGTGCTCGACACACACTCGCGTGGATTGCGAGAGGACGCAATGTTATATCAGGACCTTCAAAGAGGTGGAGAGGCAGTTGATGTGGCGTGCGGTGTGAAAAACCGTTGTGGGAGCAGCTGGGTGAGCAGACAGGTCTGAAAAAGTGGGTGTGCAAACAGGTGGGTCTGAGTTCCCCTCCGTGCTTTAAGAATACCCAAGAAGGAAATGCAGCAAAGCAGGTATGCAGGAATGACGCGTGCGCGCGGGAGTCAGCCTCTCCTGATACCGCGGTCAGGAGGCCGTGCCCACAGCTCACCCGCACAACCCCCACACCCCAGAGATGAGTTCAATAGCAGTACAGGTGCAGGGCTACCCAGGGCTGATCAAGCGTCGGGGCCCCAAACCTGCCCACAGCACACAGAGCACACTGCTGACTTACCTCCCGCAAGTAGCTGAGGGCATCTTGGGTGGTCAGCTTGCCTCCAGCAGGCATTGTGGCAGGGATCCTTGGCGCTGTGGCCGGGCGTTTGCTGGGAGGCTGCTGGGAGAAGTCATTTCCACGCTTCATGTCAGACCTGTTGCGGTTGTGCTAGCCCAAGCCAGCAAGTAAGCCCAGAATGAAAGGGGCTAGTGCCAAGCACTGTCCAACATACGAGGTTGGGGTTCTGATGTTAAGATGGAGACACTATTTCTAGAGGAGACCTTTGCTTGAGGCTCTCTTTAACGATTGATGCTGAGAGGGTGATAGGGTGATTCAGAAACAAAAATTTATGCATTCCAAAAAGTTGGTTGTTGATGCAAGCATGTCAACCAACTGCATGATCCACACGCGCAGATCCCCCTCCCCTTCCTCCCTTTTTCAACAGTTACTATACGCACGCACCTACTTGGTAGACATGCGCGGCGGACCAGTGACGTAGCTTTCGTCCTGGACATGCAGTCAGCCTCGTGATTTACTCGTAAATTAATAATATGTTTTCTTACATGACGGAGCTAGTCAGTCGTTAGCGCCATGAAGGATGCTCCTTATAGATGGACCAAATTTTCACGGCAGTATTTTCATATAAATAACCAGGATTTTCTTAACATACCATTATATCACGTACGCAGGAATTCCGGTCGATTTATGGTTGCAGCAGGTCCCCACAGACCTATGGCACGCAAGGGGAACAGGCAGAAATCTCCAAACAAATCCCACATGAAAAAGGATAAAAAAAGTAGTAACATGCAAAGTACGAGGTAACGAAAGGCACGAATATTTACAAGCTGCAAGCTTGCACGTTTGCGGTCAGAGACAAACAATAAAACCTGAATCTGCTGCTAAAATGAGTCTGGATGCAACTGCTTAGCGTGGGGATTTCCTGGTGTGTGGGTACGTACGTAGTCTCCGCCTCCATCCTAATCGGCGAACTCCATCCTGATCGGCGAGCAATTTCAGAGATGTGTACTCTCCCTTGTGTGAAGACAGTCCTGATCGATTTTATTCTGGCCTTACACAAGACCTGTCAAACAGCGACCACGATCGGTGGTGGTGCGTGAGCAGCAGGCTCCAGCCTCCAAAGTTTGGTCCTCAATCAGCAATGTAGTCCGTCGTCAATTTAAGCCTGATTTCCGATCAACCATTTCTTTACGATGCCATTGACCATGCATAAGTCGAGCAGCTTATATTAGAGCACATCTTGTTTAAATTTATATGTGCCTAGGGATAATTTTCACCTTAATGGCTGGATGCTGGTATCATGATGTTGCACAATTGATTGCGCTCTACCAAACAAGGGGAGCCTCCGAGATGCCCGCATCTGAAGACCTTTAATTTGTCAATTATTACTGGAATCCTAGAAAGAAATGCAAATGCTTGATACCAGGAGGCAATTGAGTGGAATTTGCGTCTTCCGGCTTGCTCCTCCGGATCTGAGATCTTAAACATGGACACACACACAAGCACACACACACACACATACACGCACACACACACACACACACGTACACACACACACAGTCATACTGACAGATGTGTAGGGTTGGCCATAACCACATAACTTGCACCGTATACGTACATGACCGAATATTTAGTGGTTTCCCTTCCAAGAACACTGTATATACACCGTATATATATGGCTCTGACCAACCCAACAGATGTGTCCTCTGTTACGTGTGGCATATGTATATGTACCCAGTACTACAGATAGAAAATCGACAGCCAATCCCTTTTCCCGACGTAACACTATGTGCATCTGCACACAATAAGCCCGATGATAATGTATCCAGAATCGCCCTCACCTGCACTTACCCCCAATTTGTGCTGTTGTGATGAGAAATCGAGAAATCGCCGTACAGAATGATGCGGTCAGTGTAACCGCCAGGCAGGCCTCACGAATGAATAAAACACGACAAAGTGACTCGGTGCACCTGCCTCCAGGCCTGGCTATATGCGCAGGTGACCTTCTTTGTGCGCATTGATGTGCCGTCAGGCCTGGTTATATGCGCAGGTGACCCTCTTTGTGTGCATTGATGTGCCTCCAGGCCTGGCTTTACGCGCATGTGACCTTCTTTGTGTGCATTGATGTGCCTCCAGGCCTGGCTATACGCGCAGTTGGCCTTCTTTGTATGCATTGTTGTGCCTCCAAGCCTGGCTGCTTATGCTTGTTTCCATCACCACCCACTTTTCCACTTGGAATAAAAGCACGCAAACCGGGCATACAGGACATGGAAGTGCATGCTTAAACATCCAGGCAATGGCGCTGAAATCTAACGAATTCTCTAGTGCATATACCTGGGAGCACAACAAACTGGACGAGACAACCCAGGGAAGTCCTGGCAGGCAGCCCTGATCAGGACACACACACACACACACACACACACACACGCACACACACATACACACACAGCCCTGATCAGACCCTGATCAGCCCTTATGAGCACACCACCTGCACGCTGCCCTTAACACCCTACCATGGTGCCCTTCACACCTTAACACCTTACGCCCTGATCAGCCCTTATGAGCACGCCAACTGCACGCTGCCCTTAACACCTTACCATGGTGCCCTTGACACCTTACCAACACCTTTTGAGCACACCACCTGCCCTCATGAGCCCTTTATGGGCCCATATGGGGTTACAGGGAGGGCTTGCCGTAAGCCCTAATAATTAGGTTGATATATTGGTATGCAACTTGAAGGTGCACTACCCCTATTATAGCTCCTTACCAGCAACGCCGACAACGCCGGAGGTCTTATGCACATCTTGAAGGTGCACTTCTACCCCTACAGCTGGTCATGCATTGTCCGTTTGATGCGCAACTTTTTTGGGGGGGGAGGAGACAACTTTGATGTGTAGCAGATACTCACGCAAAAGCCAGGAGCCATTGCGACCATACCAATGATGAGTGCCCCATTCAGAGGTGGAGGCACGCATCTCTTCTGCGTCGCTTTAACACAAATGCAGCCACTTGTCAGATCAAAACACCGTGCGACCATACCAATGATGAGTGCCCCATTCAGAGGATCTAGGTGGAGGCACGCATCTCTTCTGCGTCGCTCTCACACAAATGCAGCCACTTGTCAGATCAAACCACCGTCACTGCAAAGTCTAAGACTCAGCACAACAGCTAATTGGGCAAGCCTTCGGACCAGGAAAGGCCTTTAAGGTGTTAACACCGTCAGAGGAGTGAGTGCTTTGCATTGCTGTGGTCTTTAATGCTTTTACAAATTCCGTATATCCACGCCTGTGCGCTCTCTGCTCATACTTGTGTGTGTGTGTCTCTCTCTGCGAGTGCTACTCATCTTTGGTGGCTGCTACACTGGTGTCCCTTCCCAGAGGTGGGACCGTTCACTCAGACATTCTCAATCTCATCGTGTTACACGTTAATATGTCTAGGCAAATAAATAGAACCAGAGACCTTACACGGTGCAGGGTCTCTTAAAGGATCCCCCCTAATAGAATGCTCACAATGTGTAGTCAATTGATTATTAAAAGTGCAAGGAAACAGGTGTTTAAATGAGGTAGCAAAACAGAACTTCAAGTGGGAGGGGATACCCATTGTGGGAGGCTACTTGTAAGGACACAGGTGTAAGGAAACAGGAAACAGGTAGCCGGATCTTGAGCCCGTGCCCGCAGTTTTTCTATTAATAGTAGCCTGGCAACACCTCCCGCACGCCAATCACTGCCTGAAAGTTATAATTCACAAGGCAAACAATCAACACCCAACAAGACAAACTACATCTCATCATCAATAAAGAGAGGCTCACCTTGACAACGCCTGTCTGTCCCCTTTCATACACTGGGTTGCAACCCAGAAAACCCCACTCGACGGTACCAAAGAACAAAGACACATAAGTAACCGGCATACACATATATGATATATGCAAACCCCGGATGGGACCTTAACGCCGGCAGCATGGCTGATGACGCCGTCATTTTGCTGGTTACCCCCCATGAGGTTTGCTGGTTTTACCCTGTGCGGTTTCCTGGTTTGACCCAATAGGATTTGCTGGTTTGACCTCATGGACGGCAACCTTAGCTGCGGGAATTTCCAGCTGCACAACCCAAGTGAGATTTCTCTCATGGACGGCAACATTAGCTGCGGGAATATCCAGCTGCACATCCCAACTGTGTGTTGCCCTGACAACTCGTGTGTTACCCTTGCACAGGCTTTGCTTGGAGTATTACGATCGGCATTGGGACAAAACCTGTGGCCTTAATCGTGCAAACCATGTCACTTTTACGAGTTAGAATTCAGATTGAGCAGGCTTAACCCCGTCACTTTTACGAGCGAGGAGTCTGATCGAGGAGGCTAAACTCTGTCACTTATACCTGTGGGAATTCTAGCTGCACATCCCAACTGTGTGTGCTCACTGGAGGGGCATCTATGGCGTGCCCATCCTCAACTCAGGGGACAACCCAAACGCACGACCAAAAAAAGAGGCTCTCGTCGGGTTCCAAAAGCTGTAACACTATGCATCAGTGCACACAGCCCTATCTATATCTAGCGAGGGTCACTACAAGGCCACCTGTGATTCGTAGTCTAAAAGGTAATCTAACAGATGCCATTTCAGTACTTTGTGCGATACATATATCCACGTAACAACCAGGGCGTAGTACCGTAAGAACCATCGCACAGCTACACCATATAAAAGCTTAAGGCTGTGCGACCCTCGCCCCGCTCACAGCACAAGCCGTCCCGGAGGCGGACCTAGAGGACATGGAAGCAGAGCTGCAAGACATCCAGCTGCAGCCGACAACAACACTTGCAACCACCAACTGGGATGCCCTTATAATTATCCTGGGTGACCACAGAGTAGGGAAATCGCACAGCACCAACTGGGATGCCCTTATAATTATCCTGGTTGACCACTAGGTAGGGAAATCACACAGCACCAACTGGGATGCTTTTATAATTATCCTGGTTGACCACTAGGTAGGGAAATCACACAGCACCAACTGGGATGCTTTTATAATTATCCTGGGTGACCACGAGGTAGAGAAATCACACAGCACCAACTGGGATGTTTTGATAATTATCCTGGTTGACCACTAGGTAGGGAAATTGCACAGCACCAACTGGGATGCCCTGATAATTATCCTGGTTGACCACGAGGTAGGGAAATCGCACAGCATTAACTGGGATGCCCTGATAATTATCCTGGGTGACCACTAGGTAGGGAAATCGCACAGCACCAACTGGGATGCTTTTATAATTATCCTGGGTGACCACAGAGTAGGGAAATCGCACAGCACCAACTGGGATGCCCTGATAATTATCCTGGTTGACCACGAGGTAGGGAAATCGCACAGCATTAACTGGGATGCCCTGATAATTATCCTGGTTGACCACTAGGTAGGGAAATCGCACAGCACCAACTGGGATGCTTTTATAATTATCCTGGGTGACCACAGAGTAGGGAAATCGCACAGCATTAACTGGGATGCCCTTATAATTATCCTGGGTGACCACTAGGTAGGGAAATCGCACAGCACCAACTGGGATGCCCTTTAAATTATCCTGGGTGACCACGAGGTAGGGAAATCGCACAGCATTAACTGGGATGCCCTGATAATTATCCTGGGTGACCACGAGGTAGGGAAATCTCACAGCACCAAACACATAGCCCCCTTTTTAACCATCACAAGCCCCAGGCATACATCCACTTTATAATTCACATTGAGGTAACATGTCCAATGAAGACCTCATCCGCCGATGAACTCATCCATGCTCCGCTCTACGCACAGAGGCTGCTGGGAGAAATGAATTGCGTCCTTCTTTCATTCCCGTGCTTGACCTTCTCGTATACATTTTGCCCTTCATCTCATTAACCTGGTTGCCCCCCATACTTTCTTTCATTCTCCTCCAGCCTGCCTCTCTTGCTCCCTTTTTTATCAACTTTCAGCCGTTTCAACCTCATAGTAGGAAGTTTGCTATCTACCCTTGACCTATATAATACGCCAACAACAACAATAGCATTTCTCAATGTACCGCACACTTAACAGGAACCCCCTGCCTGCAAAGAAAGTCAAGCAGGCACCGGCAGCTCCTGGATCCTCAAATCCCACTGCTGCACTCCCTGCACCAGTGCTTAGAACCTCACCATCCACCGCTGCACCCCCTTCTACAGACGAGGCAGAACTTTTGGAGCACCAGACCGTGTGCGCAGCACGAGGTTATGAGCAGAAAGAAAAGGACGCCACTATGTGCACTGTCACGCCCATTCAGTGGCAGCGACGATTCGTGTGACAGAGCAGTTTCTTATACTTTGCAGTGACGATATTTTGATCTGACAGCAATACTCCTGGTGGTGTGCGGGCTTCTGCCTCCGAACCACCAGATCCTCCCCACTGAAAAGCTCCTCTTATTTTATTCTCCAGGTAGGATGTTGTGTCGCTGCATCCATTGGGTGTGTAGAACACAGAACAACATCCTTTCCTAATCCATGCCGGTAGTGTTTATGCTATCTGCGTTCTTTTTGTTTTTCTTTTTTGCCCAAGGCTACCTCGAAAGCCTAATATAGTTTGGAGAGTCTGTTATACCTCTGTTATGTCTGTTAGATGATCTGAGGAAAAGGAGAGGTCCAGTTACAAAAAGGCTGTAAGGATGTTCAAAGAGGCCACGAGCAAGCATCAGCCCTCCTTCTCAGCTACAAAGATAGACAGTGATATCCCTTAGCCTCGGAGGTGCATGCCAGTGGAGTCTGCTTGTGCGTGGAGTAGTGACAGTGTTTTGTCTGCATGGAGTGTTGGCTGCGCGTGTGTGCCAGAACGACAGGTTCCCCCAGGAAGCGAAGAGCTTGTTTACATACAGACTGCCAGGTCACAAAGGATACATCGTGCACAGCTGCTTCTCTTTTGAAGAGCACGCACAGAGTGCACCCTCTGATGCACACGCCTCTCCTGCGCACGCACGCGCACTTTGGCATGCACCTGCAATGCTTGCGACAACTGCTCCAGGAGTCATGCACATAAGCTGATGTGCTTTTTGTAAACCTTGTAAACCTTACAAGCTGATGTGCTGAGTTTCCTACTTGATTGTGACGGTCCGCCCATGTAATTCTTAATCTGATGTGTGCTGTGTTTCCTACTTTATTGTGGTGACTGATATTTGTTTTGTATGTCTGGCGCGGTTTTTCACTGCCTGCACAGTGCCTGACGCGGTTTTTCACTGCCTGGCCTGCATATATTATTTCTTTTCTTCTTGACTTATTGTGAGACTAAGCCAGCAACTGATCAGCCATCATATTGTCTGTAGGCCACTTCTTGCATCTATTGTAACCCCGAGTCGTTAATGGCATAACTCAAGGGCCACATTAGAAATGAGAAGTAACGCAAAAGATGACAATGTAGACTTGTGCCAAATCAAAGCACTGCATTTGAGGGCATGTTGTTTCTTCCTTCTTCCCTCTGATTACCAAATCTGCTATTCAGATCACATAAATCACATATCATCAAATAAATACACTTTCACCACGAAGCACTTTAAACAGCGGGAGTGAAGGAAATGGCTCACGATTAAATATAAAAATGGTCACGATACACACATACATACTACATCCAAGTCAAGGGTTCCCTTAAGTAAGCAAGCATGCCTTGCGGCACTCTATTCTGGGTAGAGAGGACGTTTTTCGAAAATGGCAAAGCCTGCGAGAAAGCCAATAGCACAGACAAGCACAATCCTTTGAAATAGCATGGATCACACACACACAATATAAGGCCACAACCCTGACACACACGCATACATTCACACACACACACACAAAATAAGGCCACAACCCTGACACACACGCATACATTCACACACACACACAAAATAAGGCCACAACCCTGACACACACGCATACATTCACACACACACAGAAAATAAGGCCATCACTCTGATTTCTCTGCTGCCGTTTTTTTCTTGCTGAAGCTAAAGAAATGAAAGCTTGCTTGCTTGCTTCGCTGCTCTCTCTCTCTCTCTCTCTCTCTCTCTCTCTCTCTCTCTCTCTCTCTCTCTCGCACAAAAGCACAACAAGTAGGATTACACAGACACGCCATGTTCACATTCCTTGACGCACGCTCCCCCTCAGACATGAACACGCACGCACACACAAACACACCAGTGTATAATTGTGATGCACATACGCACGCACACACAGACACACCAGTGATGCACATCACTCCAGCAGTGTGTAATTGTGATGCACACAGGCTCTTACACGATTGGAATGTGTACACTAGGGCCGTGACACACGATAGACATACTGTGTAGGGCCGTGACACACGTTGTACCGTGACACACAATAGACACACTTTGTACCGTGACACACGATAGACACACTGTGTAGGGCCGTGACACACACTGTGGATGCGCACACTGTCTCAGCAACACACATACACACAGGTGAGCTATGTACACAGGCTCATGCTGCACACACACACATAAACAAATCAACACACACATGAATTAGCACACACACATAAATCAGCAGATAAATTAGTGTGCCTGCTGACTGCTGATGGTGATGCGGTTCCAGGAGCATGTGGCAGGGTCAAGACGGAGCTCCCATGTGGGCCTGTGAGTGTATGTGTGTGTGTGTGTGTCTATGAAAGTGTGTGTGTGTGTGTGCTAATATGCGTTTGTGTCTACGTGTGTCTTATGTGTGTAATTGGATGTGTTTATGTGCGTGTATGTGTTTATGTGTGTGTGTGTTTGTGTGTGTATGCCCTGGATGGTTTAACAAGTTTTCGGAGAATCAATAACCCCCAAACGCACACACACAGCTAAGTGTACAGACTGCTATTAGATAGAGAGCATCAAGCAAGCGCCTTACGCCACACAATCGACGGCTTGCCATTAAATGAGGGGCACCGCCAGTACAGTACAAAGAGAACACCCAAATAAAGATTTGCCAGTGTAGCTAACGGCCACCTCCATTACTAAGAGAACACGCAAATAAAGGCGTTCCAGTATAGCCAACGGCCACTGCCAGTGCTAAGAGAACGACTGCAGGTCAGAGAACATGCAAATACAGATTTGCTAGTGAAGCTAACGGCCACCTCCATAACTAAAAGAACACGCAAACAAAGATTTGCCAGTGTAGCTAACGGTCACCTCCATAACTAAGAGAACACGCAAACAAAGGCTTTCCAGTATAGCCAACGGCCACTGCCAGTGCTAAGAGAACGACTGCAGGTCAGAGGAAAAAGAAACAAAACAGGCTCTCCGACAGAGTTGGCCAGTACCGTACATGTACACACTGTATATTTGGTGATTTCCCTGCCAAAAAGATCGCAT
>Ga0307947_1002861_pt1 | contig 13894 bp, 9 predicted proteins | sample OrgLakmetagen232_FD_201840 | JGI IMG/M metagenome (GOLD analysis project Ga0307947, IMG submission 201840) | Saline water microbial communities from Organic Lake, Antarctica - #232 | ecosystem: Environmental > Aquatic > Non-marine Saline and Alkaline > Saline | place: Antarctica: Organic Lake...
CTTGAAACGTCCGCTTTCGGTTCCAATGCCGCAACGCCGGAAATTCTCGAGATTGTTCTAACAGGCGTAGGTGCTGATGAGCTGGTGTTGAATGATGGTCTGTTGACTATCGCTTAATGTTTGGATCTCTCCTGACGTTAAAACCCACGGGGTCTGACGTTTAGGCTCCAACGGTTTCAAAGAACCCTGGCTCACAAGGCTGGGGTTTTTTGTGTCTGTATCTTCAAAAAAGTAATCGAGAGGTTTGAGAATGATGAAGCTTTTACTGGTGCTAGCTATAGGTTTACTGCTTACGGGTTGCAGTGGTGTTCCCTTCGTTCCATTTATTTGAGGTGAAAGAAGTTAAAGAAGTTGGTCATGAACAGGCACTCACTCTGGTTCGTAAGTGGGGTCAAACGTGTGTTGGTGGTTCATGGTCTTCTCGTTGGTTGAATGGCTACTCAATTGAATAGGGTGGGTCAGTATTACTCTGGCGATGACAACATTGTTCACACAGCGCCCGGAGGGCGCATGGAACCATGGATCTATTCTGGCTTAGTCAAGTTGAGTGAATGTAGGCGTGGGTCCACAAGTTGGCAGGAGTTGATCCACAGAGTGCTTGTTGTGCCTGGTTTATCCGGTTTGATCAATCTGGGGTGATGATGAATGGCAAGCATGGTTGTTCCTGGTTTCAGTTGAGAATGGGTTCGTTGGTCACGTCACCAGAAGTCCAAACAGCAGTGTGTTGGCCAGTGGTTGGTTCAGCAGTAAAGCGAACCAGTAATGAACAGTGTTGTGTTTGATCGTGGAATTACGTTGCTTGGGTTTCATTGTGTTGCCGTATAAGTTTGTTGAAGTTCCGTTGTCGGAAGTTGATGAGTTGTTTGTTACTGGTTTGAGTTACCTCAACCATCCAATGAACCAGTGGTGATGGGTGACTGTTCCTTGTCTTTGTTTACATGCGTGTGACTGTGTGACAGTTCGAGTCCTGTTAGCGGGCTCATACCCATTAGAAGAAGCCAGTGTGTTTCTGTAGCCTGAACAGACAAGCCTCTTAGTACGTGTCCAGGCGGGAACTGACCGTTGAGTCCGGCTGTGCCAGTTCGAGTCTTGAACCAGGAGTCGAACCAGTTAATACACTGGTTCAATCTCTATGATGTTCAGATCAACATGGCAGCACTATCAGTAAGTTACGCATACACGTACCCATAAGGTGTGTCGTGCCAGTTCGGTTCCACAATGCAGTACCGAACTCTACTGGCAGACCATTAATAGACTGTCTGGTCTTGCTGTGTAGTGGTGTAGGGCGTGTGTAGATACAGTAGGAAGAATGGGTGGGGTGGATTGCTAGGGGTACTGTGAGTCGGTACCGGGGGGGGTATCTCGGTTTTCAGTTATCAGTAAGTCAGTACTGCCTCCGTAAGCATTTTTGAGTTTGGCTATAAGGTTTTGGTTAGATGGCTGGGTCACATCCATGTGGAGCCAGTGTTACCGCGAAAGCGTGTGAGGTTTAGGCTGTTTGCTTCGTAGTTTTCGTCTGCTGAGGTTTGATCAGACCGGCTTGCTCAAGTTCTGGCCGGAACTTATTGATAGTCCTTTGGTATGTCTTGTCAATAATCCCGTACTTTTGTTTTAAGTTTTTGAGTTTGCTGCCAGCGAGGTATTCAGTTCTTATTTGGACAATCAAATTAAACCTCTCTTGGTCACGTCTTTCTGAGGCTAACGCTTTCCGCCGTTGGTGCAGGTAAGTTCGATTAATCCTGGCCATACCTGGCTTAAACCAGTTGGCTACGTATTCAGCGTGGGCTTCATCCGGCACCACAAAAATATGTGGTGTTTCCAGCGTAATGTTGGGATTTCTGACGCTGGTTCTGGCAATGCACTGGTAAGCGGCTTCGTGGCAGCGTTCTCTGAGAACCGTCTGAATAATTTCATGAGGACACTGGTTGTGGTGCTTGGCGAAGAGTTTTAATGCGTTTGTTTCATCGTTGTCCGGTCTCATGGATGAGAGGAAGACGGCATTGTGGTATTCAGTGTGGTTGTTCTGACCATGTGCCGACGATGTGATTTTTTTATACGGGTAGCCTTCCCAGCATTGATGTTCATCCTCCTTGTTATTAATAATTAAAAGGGTTGGTTTGCTTTGCATGATATTTTGGGCGACCTCTTGTGCGTACAGCCCTACAGTTTGGGTTGAAGTCACAGCTTGCCCATTGAGAGTGAGGCGTTCGTTCGCTTTTTCTTTTTTGAGTCTGCTCGACCATCGACCTGCCTCAACGAGAGGGTATATGACGACGTTCACAGCATGTTGATCCTCCAGAATTACTTTTGGGTCTACCTGGGTTTCAACGATGGCGGTATTCATTACTTTCTCTACAACAAAGCCCGCCAAGGTATCTCGTATTTGTGCGCTTAATATGGCCATTTTTTTGGAATGGGTGACCAGGTTTCTGAGCTGTTCCCAATCCGTTCCCAGATAAATTTTCATCACCTTGCCTTTGCTACGCTGTGACGTGGTGTACATTACTTCATGACCGTTCAGCAGAAACTCCAACAGGTCGGCGACGTCTTTGCTTGTGCTGTTATCAATCCCGGATCGGATATTGTCGATTCTTCTTTGGATATCTATCTTGCTGGCAGATGCGTCCAGAGTGACCTTCTGATATGCGGTATCTGAACAAGATTCAGTTTTGATTAGGGTCTCCCAGCTTGAACCACTGTCCTTGTATTCGTAAGAAACACCCACATGATTCACAAGGTTATCGGGAACTTCATCAATAATTAACCGGACATCTCGCAGTTTTTTTGGATCCACAGTTCTAAGAGCTTGATGGGATATGAAGATCACTCCACCTTCTTTCTGGTCTAGTCTGGCATCTAATGCTTTGCGAACGCTGCTTGAAGGAGGCACGGTGTCGCTATCGATCCGCTGAAAAGATATTGGAGAGCCAGCAACCTGGCTTGATATGGCTGTGAAACCATCATAACTCTGAGCTGTCAGTTTGTTGGTTTTGGATGAAAAGATCACTTTTTCATTCGGGTTCCCACTAAGGAATGGATAAAGGTATTCAATGGTGCGCTGGGTTTTTCCTCCTCCGCACCGGCTTTTCACGTGTAGTACTTCGTTAGTCATTGTGATGTCCCTTTTTATGTAAGAAAGGGGGCATTGTTTCACTGCAGAAAATACTTTGCAGAACTTTTTTGTTTAGTCTGTGGTGTTGCTGTGATCAGGGTTGTCGGGTGGATCGGCTACAAAACGAATGGAAGGGAAGGTTTTCGGTGGTCGTAAGCTGGAGATCTACTTTGGTAATCCTATTAATCTGATTCCACATCTTTCTGGGGCCTTGGTAGGCGGATGCAGCTCTTTGAGCCAGGTAAAAAGGGGCAAATTCCATTTAAAATCTATTAAGAAAAAATGTCACCTCTTTGCTGGGAGGCTCAGCTTGATGATTAACCATTCTATTATCCGCCGTACGTTCCGATCCTTTGCTGGTGGTCAAGAGGAATTGATTGTTTGCTTTCAATGTTGATTTTCTAATACACATTAAACACTTAATTGATTAGCTACAAGCGCCTCTTTCTAAGGTTGTCCATGTGACATAGTAAAACCGTTTGCGTGTTCTGCCGTTTTACGTGCGTGTAAGGTGTCGTTAAACTCTTCAAAGTATCCCAAGTGTTTGTACTTACCCAGTAACCTCATGGAAGCTAACCACTTACGGTTAGGCTTGTGCCACCTAACGCCTGTAGCGCTACTGGTATTTTTACTGTTTTTAGTAGCGTTTCGTTGGTTTACGGATAAAGTCACTGCACGCAAGTTGGTCAAAGTGTTGTCAGACTTGTTTCTGTTGATGTGATCTATTGGTAGGTCAGGCCACTCACCGTAGGATATGAACCATGCAATTCTGTGTGCCTGTATACGTCTACCAAGTATGTATATTGCCAGGTACATACAGGAAGTATGTTCAATGCTTTTAAGTGCAAACTGCCTATTAAAACAAATGTCTCCATAGGTTAAAGGTGTCACGTACTTCCAAGTGAATTTACCCGTTACTGGGTTGTATTTGAGCTTTCTATGGATTTCGTGTTCTTCTGCACTGGAAGGTGTAACAATGTTCTTACTTTTCAACGGTTAAGCTCCATTTTATAGATGTTTCACAGAACGCCTCTTAGTATTAGGTAACCTATCCCACTGACCTGACGGCCAGCGGTCTAGCTTCCCAGTTTCCCCTTTCGAGGAAGACTGTGAGATTCATAAAAGGGTTCGAAGAACCCCTGACCCTCTGTTATCACGACTGACCCATAGCCCGAGGCGTAGCCGTAGGGCTAAAGGGTCAGGAGTGTATAGGAAGAATATAATATACAAAACTATGTAAATTTACGTTGTGTAACGCCATCCCGCAGGCCACCTAACCTGTAAACCATGTGATTGAAAAAAGGGGACACTTTCCCTTTAAAAGTCTTTAAGGAAAAATGTCCCCTTTTCTGTGGGGTGTATAGTTCATCGTCCTGGGCCACCACCGTGCCCCAAGGTCGCAGCTTGCTGCGTAACGCAGGGAGTGCGGTGGTGGAGAAGGGCGGTGAGCCTAGAGGAAGAAAAGGTGTGTGTTAAGTCTATAATTGTCATTTCATGGTTTCTCCTTTTATATTTCAATAGCTACAGTGCTTGGCTGCGCCCGCACTGTAGCTATTGAATTTAACTTTGAGGTAGGTTGGAACTCGATGCTACAGGCACCGCCCGCACACGCCTGTGCGCCCATGGTGGAAATGTCCGTGTACTCCTGTTGACCCATCTCTTTGGTGAAGTCGATAGGCACCATGGTTCGCTTGATGGTTTCCCACTTGTGCAGTAGGTGACAATCTTTTAGGCAATCTGTCATCGCCTGCATGTCACCCGCGAAGTAGTTGTCCGAGAACTGAACGGCTCGACGTACCCAGTCCCTCTTGAGAAGATCGTGACTGCCGTGTTGACTCAGATGCTGCCCAAGGTTCTGGGCTGTACTGCAAGCGTCCCACAGGTTGCCTAAGAAGGCGTGCAGTCCATCAACAATCAAGCCAGACGCGAACATAGCAGCAGGCCCATAGATTTCATGGATCTGCTCTGCGGTACGGACTTCTGTGAAGGGTGCCTGGGGAAACGCCTTGTCACCAAACGCTGACATCAGGCTGATGCCGGCAAACCACTGGCGATTGTCCCAGATGTAGTCGAACACTTCATCCCAGTCATCCAGTGGCGCGTGCGAGAGCCTGAGGTTATTTGTGCGAGGAGTTTCATCAACCCTTCATCCTCTTACTAAGTTCATGCCACAGCAGTGTTTCCCAGGCTTAAAAACGGTTCCTGGGTCGAGCTGTCAAGTCGGCTGCATTGTCAGAGAAGAGGGTTTGAATTGATCACGATCCAGAGTGTTACTGTATCGGCCGTGTATCGCCGGTTCTGTTCAATTGGAATAGTTAGCGTGTCGTAGCCCGACTTTGTCGTGGACGGAAGTTCAACTTTTTACCCTTTTGCGACCAGTGGTGACGCGGTGTAAGCGTGAAGCCTGTTTTGATGCAATCGTGATTAGGGTGTAGGGCCTGTATCGGTTCTGGTTCAAATGTTGATAGCCTATCGGTCTACGCCTTTTCTGTTTTTAGTGAGTTATTCGCAGTAAGTCGCAAGCGACGTAGAACGGGCAACCCACTGATGCCGTTGTTTTACTGGCTCAAATCGAGTAAAACCACCGGCTACCTCAAAAACTTTTATGCAACTTTGGCAAACGAATGGCGCTGCTTCACCACCTACACTGGGCGTTCATGGATACCGATAGGGTCAGTTAAAGTTGTCAGACTGAAAAAAACCGTGAAGTAATGGAGTTACCTGAATGGCTGAAGATAAAACCACACATTCCCAGACAGCGTCTTTTATCTGGTCTGTCGCTGACTTGCTACGCGGAAATTTTAAGCAGAGCCAGTATGGTCGGATCATTCTGCCGTTCACAATATTGCGACGCCTTGAGTGCGTTCTGGCGCCAACGCAAGACAAGGTTCTGGCTGCCACGAGCGAACACCAAACCAAACCAGACTCCGTTCGTGAAAAGTTGTTACTGAGAGCCAGTGGCCACGACTTCTTCAACGCGTCGCCACTGACGCTGGCGACACTTTCGGACAGTCAGACTGCCGAAGACCTGATGAGCTATGTGCAGTCGTTCAGTCAAGACGCACGGGAGATTTTCGAACACTTTCATTTTGAGGATTTTGTTCAGCAACTCAGCGCTGATGACTTGCTTTATCAGGTGGTTCAGAGGATCGCCAGCTTCGACCTCAGCCCTAAGCGTATCAGCAACTTTGGCATGGGTATCATCTTCGAAGAGCTGATCCGTAAGTTTGCTGAAAGCTCAAACGAAACGGCTGGTGAACACTTTACGCCGCGTGACATTGTTCATCTAACCACGTCACTGGTTCTCACTGGGCAGAGTCACAAGCTTCAGCCAAACAACATCGTCACCATCTACGATCCAACGGCTGGCACGGGTGGCTTCCTGTCGGAAGGGGACGTCTATATCCAGCAGATCAGTGAGGACGTCACCGTCTCTTTACACGGCCAAGAGCTGAACCCTGAGTCGTACGCGATCTGCAAGGCGGACATGCTAATCAAAGGGCAGGGGATCAGTAACATAAAATTGGGAAATACCCTTTCTGATGATCAGCTTAAGACAAACACGTTTGATTTCATGCTGTCCAATCCGCCCTTTGGTGTGGAGTGGAAGAAAGTTCAGAAACAGGTTACCGACGAATACAAACACGGTGGGTTTGACGGTCGCTTCGGCCCGGGTCTACCTCGCGTGTCAGATGGATCGTTATTGTTTCTACTGCACCTGGTCAGCAAGATGCGTGATCCGCGTGAGGGTGGCTCACGCATTGGTATCATTCTCAATGGCAGTCCGCTGTTTACCGGTGGCGCTGGCAGCGGTGAATCTGAAATACGCCGGTATTTGCTGCAGAACGACATGGTGGAAGCGATCGTCGCCTTGCCTACGGATATGTTTTACAACACCGGCATAGCTACTTATATTTGGGTGTTGTCTAACAACAAACCAGGCGAACGTAAAGGTATGGTGCAGTTAATCGACGGCACTGACCGAGGCTCCAAGATGCAGAAATCCCTGGGCAGCAAGAGGAAGCTGGTCAGCGAGCCTGATCAGGACGCCATTGTTCGCCTCTATGGGGATTTCCAGGAAACGGATAAGAGCAAGATTTTCCCGATTGACGCGTTTGGTTACCGAAGGATCACGGTAGAACGCCCGTTGCAGTTGAACTTCCAGACATCTGAAGAACGCATAAAGCGAGTTCAGGAAGAGAAAGCCCTCCAGAAAATGGACCAGGAAGATCTAGATAAGACGCTTGCGGCTTGTCGCGCGATGGATGCTAATGTCCTTTACCGTAACCGTAAGCAGTTCCAGAAAGCCCTCAAGTCTGCACTGACTGATCATCAGGTGTACTTGGGCACGCCTCAGTTTAAAGCCTTACTCAGCGGCCTGAGCGAGCGTGACCCAGACGCTGACATTTGTATTGACAGCAAAGGTAACCCTGAGCCAGACACCGGCTTGCGTGACAATGAAAACGTACCGCTGGGTGAGTCTGTGTACGACTACTTCAAGAGGGAAGTTATCCCGCATGTGCCGGACAGCTGGATCGACGAGTCCAAGCGTGACGAAAAAGACGGTGAGGTGGGTATCGTTGGTTTCGAGATCCCCTTCAACCGGCACTTCTACGAGTTCACGCCACCTCGGCCACTGGAAGAAATTGATGCGGATTTGAAGCTGTGTACCGACCGGATCAAGCAGATGATCGAAGGGTTGTCGGCATGAGTTTTCCGAAGTACCCGGAATATCGTCCGTCCAAAGTGCAGTGGCTTGCCGATATACCGGCACACTGGAGCATTTTTTCTCTAAAGCGTTCTGTCGATGGATGTGTAAATGGTATATGGGGGAATGAGCCGACTGGCGCGGATGACACAGCTGTTATTCGTGTTGCAGATTTTGAACGTAATAATCTACGAGTTGGTTTGAGCAAACTCACCTATCGAGATATTTCGCCGAAAGAACATGAAAATAGAGCTCTTTCAAGTGGTGATTTACTTATCGAAAAGTCAGGAGGCGGCGAAAAAACACTCGTTGGATGCGTTGTGTTGTTCGCTCACGAATTCACTGCGGTGACGTCTAACTTTGTGGCGCGGATGCGGCCGCTGAATGGTTTTGACGGTTGCTTCCTATGTTATTGCTTTGATTCACTCTATCAAGGGCGAGCGAATTATCCTTCGATAAAACAGACAACTGGAATCCAAAACCTAGATTCTGAGGCATATCTGCAAGAGCGGTTCTGTTTCCCTCCGATACTAGAACAAACTCAAATTGCCGCCTTCCTCGACCATGAAACCGCTAAAATCGACACCCTTATCCACGAACAGAAGCGCCTGATAGAGTTGCTTCAGGAAAAGCGCCAAGCGGTGATATCCCATGCGGTGACTAAGGGGCTGGATCCGAAGGTGCTTATGAGGGACTCAAAGGTGGAATGGCTTGGGGAAGTGCCGGCGCATTGGGGCGTCAGCTCTTTAAAGCGTCTTGTAATTGAACCATTAAAATATGGTGCTAATGAGGCTGCTGACGACGCTAACCCAGACCATCCAAGATTCGTAAGAATTACTGACGTGACATCCGATGGTAAACTTCGCGAAGAGACCTACCGCTCACTTCCGCCCGATGTAGCTAACCCTTACCTTTTGGTTGAGGGAGATATCTTGCTAGCTCGGAGTGGGGCAACTGTGGGGAAGTCGTTTATTTATCAGGATGATTGGGGTAATTGTTGCTTTGCTGGGTACTTGATACGAGCAAGAATCGACCAAAGCAAAGCCATTTCACAATTTGTTTATTCAGTTCTTCAGTCTTCTAACTACTGGCAATACATCGGGCAAGAGCAAATTAAAGCGACAATCCAGAATGTAAGTGCCGAACGTTATGGTCGTTTTTTTCTTCCCGTCCCTCCACTCATTGAACAGGAAAAAATTCTAGATTACTTAAATCAGAGACTCGAAGAGTACGCGGGATTACTTGATATTTCTTACACAGGTATAAAGTTTTTAAAAGAACGCCGTTCAGCCCTGATTTCCGCAGCCGTCACCGGGAAAATCGATGTGCGAGACTGGCAGCTACCTGCGGATGAAAGTGCCTTTGATGAGGAAGTACGTCAGGCTGGAATGGAGGTCACCGTATGAGCCATGGTCGGGGTATCCGTTTGTTCTTGGTAGATGGCTCTCCCAATGGTTTACTGACCGCTGAGATCATGAATTGGACCGGTCATGCGTTGACTGGGCCACGAACCAAGTTGACGGAGTTGGTGCAGCGTCCGGAGTGTGGCCGCACTGGTGTGTACTTCCTCGTTGGGCCAGACCCTGATAACGCTATGCGCCCGTTGGTTTACATTGGTGAGTCCGACGATGTGGCCAAGCGGTTGAAGCAACATAATCGTCCAGAGAGTCAGGATGGCAAAGACTTTTGGGAACGGGTTTGTTTAATTACTAGTAAGGACCAAAACCTCACCAAATCCCATGTAAAGTACCTGGAGAGCCAGCTCATCGCCATTGCAAAGCAATCTGGTAGATGCGGTTTGGTGAATGGCACTGCACATGATTACTCGGTACTGCCGGAGTCTGATCTGGCTGATATGGCGTTTTTCATTGAACAAGTCCGCATCATTCTTCCAGTACTGGGTTTCGATTTCCTACGTGATCCAGCAACTTCGCACACCATATTTTCCCAGGAAGAGAGCACGGTATTTGAGATGCAGCTGCCTAAGTACGGTGTTAAAGCCCAGGCTCAAGAGATCGACGGCAGTTTTGTGGTGCTGCGAGGGTCGAAGACTCGCCCAAAGTGGACAGCTAAAAACAGTGGCTACGGCAATCTTTACGATCAGCTGGTAAAAGGCGAAGTACTGAGCGATGAAGTAGACGGTAAACGCCTGTTCACCAAGGACTATGAGTTCAACAGTCCCAGTGCAGCTGCCGGCATTGTGGCTGGCCTCAATATGAACGGACGAAGTAAATGGATGGTGAAAGGTAGCCAGCTTTCCTATGGCGATTGGCAGAGTGAACAGGTGGACCTTAAAACGATCGACGATACTACGGGACAATAAGTAAATCAGGAATACCCCGACTTAGACACGGAGCAGTAGGTCATGGCAGACAGTCGCGAGCGAGCCTTTCAGAACGACATCATTGCCGCCCTAAGCAACCAGGGCTGGCTGGTTGGCAAAGCGTCGGAGTACGACAAGGTAAACGCTGTTTATCCTGAAGACCTGATTGGATATTTTCAGGAAGCCTGGCCGGAGCGTTGGGATAAGTTTGCCGCGTCTAACCCGCAGAATCCCGAGAAAGTGCTGATCCAGAAAGCCGCTAGGGAGTTAGAGAAAAAAGGGACGCTTGATGTGCTGCGTCACGGTTTCAAGGTGCCTGGCGTCAAGATCGACCTGTGCAGCTTCAAACCGGACCACGGTATGAATCCAGACACTGAACGTCGGTACAAAGCCAATCGGTTACGGGTTGTAGAGGAGGTATCTTATTCTCCCCACGCGAAGACGGATGGCAAGTACAACCCACGACTGGATCTGGTGTTGTTCGTGAACGGTATTCCAACCGCGACGCTGGAACTAAAAAGTGAGTTCAAGCAAAGCGTCGAGAACGCCAAGCGCCAGTATAAATATGACCGCCCCGTAAAAGACCCGCTGACACGCAAGGTCGAGCCTCTGCTGGCCTTCAAGCGAGGTGCCTTAGTGCATTTCGCCGTCAGCCAAGATGAGGTGGCTATGACCACCAAGTTGGCTGGTAAAGACACTTTCTTTCTGCCGTTCAATCGCGGTTCCGCCGAAGGCGGGGCCGGTAACCCCCGTGCTGAGAACGAGGACAGTTACGCCACCTCGTATTTGTGGGAACAGCTATTCCAGAAAGATGCTTGGCTTAAGGTGATTGGTCGGTTTCTCCACCTAGAGGAGAAAACCGAAGAGGACTTCCACGGTAATCGCAAACTCAAGGAAACCATGATATTCCCACGCTACCATCAGTGGGATGTGGTCAACACGCTGATCAACACGACCCGTCAAGAAGGTGCAGGACAACGCTACCTGGTTCAACACAGCGCCGGTTCGGGCAAGTCCAACTCCATTGCCTGGGCAGCTCATCAACTGGCTCAGCTTTACGATGAGGACGGCCAGAAGCTCTTTAACTCGGTCATTGTGGTGACCGATCGCACCGTACTCGACAGCCAGCTTCAAGACACCATCTATCAGTTTGAACACGCTCAGGGCGTTGTACGTCCCATTACCCGTGACATCGGAAACCAGAGTAAGTCGGAACAGTTGGCGGAAGCGTTGGCTGAACAAACCCGCATCGTCATCGTCACCATCCAGACTTTTCCGGCGCTGTTCGATGCGTTGGATAAGCACCCCAAGCTGGCGTCAGGGCGATACGCCGTGATTGCGGATGAGGCGCACTCCTCACAAACCGGTTCGTCTGCCAACAAGCTCAAGGCGATTCTTGGTGGCGAGCTGCTAGATGGGGACGAGTTCAGTGCAGAGGAACTGTTGGATGCTGCGGTCTCTGCTCGTAAGCCGAGCCAGCAAATTAGTTATTACGCGTTCACGGCCACGCCTAAGGCGAAAACGATTGAGCTGTTTGGCCGAGTACCTGACCCGTCATTGCCCAGGGGTGAGGACAATAAGCCAGAGGCGTTCCATGTCTATTCCATGCGCCAGGCCATTGAAGAAGGCTTTATTCTGGATGTCCTCAAGCGATACACCACCTACGCCGTTGCTTGGAAGCTGGCTCACCCCAATGGCGAAGACGAAACGGTGGACTCCAAGAAAGCCCGCACCACGTTAGCTAAGTGGGTACGACTGCACCCGTATAACATCAGCCAAAAAGTAGAGATTATCGTTGAACACTTCCGAGGAAATGTGAAGCACCTACTCGATGGCCAGGCAAAAGCCATGGTCGTCACCAGCAGTCGGCAAGAAGCGGTGCGTTATCAACTGGCGATGCGGGCCTACATCAACACGCAGGGCTATAAGGACGTTCACCCTCTGGTTGCCTTCTCTGGCAGTATTCTTCCAGACGATGCGATCCCTGAAGAAGTCACAGAAACCAGTAAGCTCCTAAACCCGGACTTGAACGGTCGTGATCACGCCCAAGCGTTCAATACCCATCAATACAACGTGATGATCGCAGCCAACAAGTATCAGACCGGTTTTGACCAACCCAAGCTGTGTGCGATGTACGTCGACAAAAAGTTGCAAGGTGTGGACTGCGTGCAAACGTTATCCAGGGTGAACCGCATCTTTCCTGGTAAAGAAACGTTCATTTTGGATTTCTTCAACGACGCCTCAGAAGTTCTTGAGGCGTTCCGTGAGTACTACACCACCGCAGAGCTGTCCGGTGTGTCCGATGCCCAGGTGGTCTATGACTTGCAAGAGACATTAGACGCAGAGGGCATTTACCACTGGGACGAAGTAGAAGCATTTGCCAGAGCTTTTTTTGATCCTAAAGCTGAGGCATCTAAGCTCAGTTATTACTGCCAGCCAGCCCGAGAACGTTTTACAAAACGGTACAAGTTGCTTAGAGACGAGCGTGCGAGTGCCCGGTTCAATTTGGCTCAGGCCAAAGCTGATGGCAATACAGTGGGCGCAAAACAGACTGAAGTGTTGTTAAAAGAGATCGGGCAGGGCCTTGATCAGCTAGACCTGTTCAAGAAGAACCTTACAAGTTTTGTTCGCACGTACGAGTTTCTTGCGCAGATCGTGTTTTTTGAGGACGTCGAGCTGGAACAGTTATGTGTGTTTGCAAAAAAATTGGTTCCGCTGCTGCGCCATGAATTGCTGGACAGCGATACGGTCGACATCTCAGAGTTGGAGCTAACTCACTATCGGCTTACCAAGCAGAAGGAGCATGAGCTGCGTTTAGAGGGTGAGGGCGATCCAGATGGACTGGATCCAATCATTGGCGTTGGAACAGGCAAGCCTCACGATCCAGAGAAAAAGCGCCTCTCAGAAATCATTGAAAAGCTTAATGACATCTTTGGCGCCGAAGTTAGCGATGAAGACCAGCTGCATTTTGCGAACGGTATTGCGGATCGAGTCCGTAGAGATGCAGCCGTGATGGCTCAAGTAAATAGCCATTCCACTGAACAAGTTATGCATGGGTTGTTTCCTAAGCGCTTAACAGATCTGGTGTTGGACTCTATGAACGATCAGGAGAAGTTGTCGATGGAAGTTTTAGACAACGAAGACAGTCAGAAAGCGTTCGCGTCATTGATACTGCGTCTGATCACCAACGCCGGTGGTTCTGTTCCAACTCTGTCGTCTGGTGGCTAACGTCGTAGGTGATTGGGAATTTGGTTTAAAGAGATATCGAAGAATGAGTCATAGGTACTTATCAGCGTGTAAAGCAGTTGTTCTGGTTTGCTTACTCCTGAGTTCCATCGCTGAAGCAGAGTTGGTTAAAAAGTCGTCAAGTGGGCTCTGCCATACATCGGAAAGTTCCTGGTACGAGCGAACCAAAAACTACGTGGCGTTTGAGTCACTGGAAGGGTGTATTCAGTCAGGAGGCAAACTGCCCAAAGGATTTACACCTCAGCGAGCCAGCAACTCTGATTCAAGTCGAAATGATCCTGAATATGATAGGTCCGCGTTTGGTCATGGGTGGGATGATTCGGACGGTGACTGCCAGAACAGTCGTGCAGAAGCTCTCATCGCACAGTCCAGTACCGATGTCAGGTTTGCAGATGAACGGCGCTGTCGGGTTGTGACGGGCCGCTGGATCAGCCCATTCACTGGAAACGTTATTCAGAACGCCAGCGAGATCGACATTGATCATGTGGTTCCGCTGAAGTGGACA